>Ga0207419_1000886_pt1 | contig 24643 bp, 21 predicted proteins | sample ElkSloMetagenome_4_FD_184723 | JGI IMG/M metagenome (GOLD analysis project Ga0207419, IMG submission 184723) | Hot spring microbial communities from Elkhorn Slough, Monterey Bay, USA - MD2A (version 2) | ecosystem: Environmental > Aquatic > Marine > Intertidal zone > Estuary: Microbial mat ... | reverse complement strand
CATCTTCAGGCACATCATCTTCTAATAGATAGGCATGGGTGTTTTCTTCATGAGAATAGGTAAAACAACCCAGACGCTCAAAGCGCATTGCTTTAACCCATTCCTTTAGTATTTGAAAATCTTCCTCAGTCTCACCTGGATAACCCACAATTAATGTAGTTCTTATGGCCATTCCCGGGACTTTTGATCTAAACTTTTTTAATAGTTTGGTAGTTTTCTCTTGGGTTGTTCCACGCCGCATACTCTTTAAAATACGATCGGATATATGCTGAAGTGGAATATCTAAATAATTACACACTTTTGGTTCTTCATTAATCACATCTAAAACATCGATAGGAAATCCTGTTGGAAAAGCATAATGTAATCTTATCCATTCAATACCTTCAACCTTTACCAAAGCCTTCAAGAGCTCAGCCAAATTGCGCTTTTTATATAAATCTAGGCCGTAATAGGTTAAATCTTGAGCAATTAAAATAAGCTCTTTCACACCATTAGCTGCCAATTTCTCCGCTTCAGTAACCAAATGCTCAATAGGCTGACTTTTATGTTTACCGCGCATTAAAGGAATAGCACAAAAGCTACAAGGTCTATCGCAGCCTTCGGCAATTTTTAAATAGGCATAGTTTTTAGGTGTTGTCGTAAGACGTTCACCAATAAGTTCGTGCTTGTAATCAGCACCTAAGGCCTTAAGCAGACTGGGTAATTCTGTGGTACCAAAATACTGATCTACGTTGGGTATCTCCTTTTCTAGATCTGGCTTGTAGCGCTCGCTAAGACAACCCGTTACAAAAACTTTATCAACTTCACCTTCCTCTTTTTTCTGCATGTACTGAAGAATGGTATTTACGCTTTCTTCTTTGGCATTATTAATGAATCCGCAGGTATTAATTACTACAACATTTCCTTCTTCTTCATGCACTACATCTTTTCCGCTAGCTTTCAACTGTCCCATAAGAATTTCACTATCGTATAAATTCTTACTACACCCCAGCGTTACAACATTAATCCTGTTCTTCTTTAACGATTTTGTCCTCATACCTGTAATTTGGTTTTGCAAAGATACAACGTAAATTAAACCTTTAGTATATTTATAAGTCTAAAATAAAAAACGCAAAATGACTCGGTTAAGAAAAGTAAGTGTATTTTTCCTCATAAGCTACATCCTATTCTCATGCAGTTCTGAGTCTATAAATAATTCACCCGACATAGCTGAAGATGATATATATTTTCCATCTATAAATTCAGATGAATGGGCTTCGAAAAACATCACCGATCTCGACTGGAATAGCAATGCTCTAAACACTTTATTACATTTTTTAGAAGAGCGTAATACAAAAAGTTTCATGATGCTGCACAATGGCAAAATTGTTGTTGAAGCATATTTAAATGGTCATAGTGCAAGTACTCCTTGGTATTGGGCTAGCGCTGGAAAAACACTAACTACAGCAACGGTTGGTATTGCGCAAAACGAAGGTCTAATTAATATCGATCAAAAAGTATCTGATTATATAGGTACAGGCTGGACCAGTGCAACAGTTGCTCAGGAGCAACTTATAACTTGTCGCAATTTACTTAGTATGACCTCTGGCATAGACGATAGCCTTGGCGAAGGAGTAGCACCAGAGGACCTCCTTTACAAAGCAGACGCTGGTGATAGATGGGCTTACCACAATGTATATTTGAAGTTACAAGATGTTGTAGCTTCTGCGAGCGGACAAGATTGGTCGTCTTATTTTGACGCTAAACTGAGCCATAAAATTGGGATGAGTGGGCAGTGGTTCATGTCTGACGACTTTAATGTGTTTGGTAGTCCCACCCGAAGCATGGCCCGGTTTGGTTTACTCATTTTTGCCAACGGGCGTTGGAATGATGAACAAATTATACCAAACGCATACCTTAATGAGGCCACCAACACCTCACAGGAGCTTAACAAAGCTTATGGGTATATGTGGTGGTTAAATGGAAAGGATAGTTTTATGTTGCCAGGAACCCAAATCCAATTTGATGGAGAGCTTATTCCCAATGCGCCGGCCGATATGTTTTGTGCCCTAGGTAAAAACGATCAAAAACTATATGTTGTTCCAAGCGCATCTCTAGTTGTTATAAGAATGGGCGAAGCGGCTGATGAAAACAACTTTGCACTATCTAATTTTGATAATGAATTATGGTATCATATCAATAATTTAATTAATTAACGCTAATCTAGAATTAATTAATTATAGTCTGAAGGAGTTCTGCGTGCTTTCGCTAAATGCTCATAAGCATAGGCCCAAGTCAATAGCTGCTTTTCTTTTAATCGGGATGCAATAATGGTGAGCCCTTTTGGCTCCCCATCTTTGGTATAGCCCATAGGAACGGTAATTGCAGGATATTCTGCAACTGCCGCATAGGCCGCGTGGTAATTATTAATAGATAAAAATCCATCTAAATTGTAGGATTTCATAGGCTCATCAAAAAACAGTTGGCCACTTCGTTTAAGGGTATCTTTAATTTGTTCTAAAAAACGCTCATCACCTTGATCATCAGCAATCCCTACAAATAGTTTTTGACCGTAAGGCATAGTGCGTAAAGAATCATTTTTATTGAAGCGAATAACATCCTCAATTGTTCGGATAGGCGTATCTACATTAGCAAAATCATCTATATACTTTGGCAGGTCCTTTTTCATATCTAGATTAAGAAGTCTTATAAAATTTGGTAAAGCCACCTCTTTTTCTTCTAATTCTACAATCTTTGCGCCCTGTTCTTTTAGTTGTGCAACGGCTGTAGCAAACAAAGAATCTTTCATGAGACGCTTTGGCGCACCAAAAGAGAAGCCTTTAAGACTTGTTTTATTTAGATCTTTATAATAAAAACCAGATGACCACAAGGCGCGGATGGATTTAAAATCGGTTTGGTCTTCCCCAAACATAGCGTCTAGAACAATGGCATTATCCACTACCGTTTTCGTCATGGGTCCTGCCGTATCTAAGGTTGATGAAATTGGTACAATGCCGCTTCTACTTACCAAACCCACTGTAGGTTTTAAGCCTACAACAGAATTCTGGCTTGCTGGTGATAAAATAGAACCCGCTGTTTCACTGCCTATAGCTGCTGCACAGAAGTTAGAAGCCACCGCTACTCCACTCCCTGAACTGGAACCACCAGTATCAAAAATTCGTCTGCCATAAGGATTTAAGGTCTGTCCGCCTAAGGCCGAATAGCCACTTGGACAGTCGCCACAGAAAAAATAAGCCCATTCACTTAAATTGGCTTTACCCAAAATTAAAGCTCCTTTAGATTTCAATTGCTTTACGATAAATGCATCTTCCGCATAATTGTTTTGTAAGGCCAATGCCCCAGCAGTAGTAGCCATCCCTTCGGCATTGATATTATCCTTTAATAAGATGGGCATCCCATAGATGGGGTGAGATTTAGAGTTTTTTTTGGCGTCGTGTTGTTTGGCCGCTTCTATGACATTAGGATTTATTGCAATCACGGAATTTACTGATAACTTATTTTCGCGGTCGTATTTTCTTATGCGGTAGAGATAGAATTTAGTGAGAAGTTCGTAAGTTAACTTACCATCATCTATATGGTTTTGCAAGGTCATTATATCTTGCTCTATTATCAGAGGTTTCAACCGATTATAATCAGCTTCTGAAAAGTCATTTAATTGTGGATTAATAGCTTCCCAGATACTAGCTTTAGTGAGGTTTTTTGAGTCTAAGACTAGAAACTCTCTAAAATCTTTGGTTGCAATAGCCTCCAAATCATTTTGAGCTGAGCTTGTTGAATCAATAACTGTTTCTGATTTAGAAATAGGAGTTCGTGCATCAGTGGCTTTTTCTTCTTTACAAGATAGTATGATGAGAAAAAGTATACAGGCAATTCTGATTTTCATGGTATTTTATTTCCTATAAAAATACGAAATGAAAATTATCTCTAAACGATTTTGAAGGGGGTTCTAATTCTAAATTTACACCCTAGTAGGAGTTTAATTCTAGCGTGATTGGTATGAACTTAAAATTCAAACCTTTATTTAAAGAACGAATCTACAAATTCATATTTATTAAAGACCTGAAGATCTTCAATACCCTCACCCACACCGATATATTTTACGGGAATTTGGAACTGATCACTAATACCGATAACCACACCACCTTTAGCAGTACCGTCTAATTTGGTTACGGCAAGTGAGGTCACCTCTGTAGCCGCTGTAAATTGCTTGGCTTGTTCAAACGCATTTTGACCTGTTGAGCCGTCTAGAACTAAAAGCACTTCCTGAGGAGTATTTTCAACTACTTTTTGCATGACGCGCTTAACTTTGGTTAACTCATTCATGAGATTAACCTTATTGTGAAGCCGTCCTGCGGTATCTATGATAACGACATCTGCATCGTTCTTTACTGCACTCTGCAAGGTATCGAAGGCCACAGAAGCAGGGTCACTACCCATAGATTGTTTTATGATGGGGATGTCTACACGTTCTGCCCATATTTCAAGCTGATCTATAGCCGCTGCTCTAAAGGTGTCTGCAGCACCCAAAACAACTTTAAGGCCTTTCTTTTTAAATTGGTAGGCCAATTTACCTATCGTAGTCGTTTTACCTACACCATTTACACCAACTACCATGATTACATGAGGTCGTTTTCCCTCTGGCAATTTAAACTCTGTAGCCTCACCGCTATTGGTTTCGGATAACAAACCAGCAATTTCCTCTCTTAGAATTTTATTTAATTCTGAAGTTCCTAAATATTTATCGCGCGCTACACGATCTTCAATACGCTCTATGACCTTTAATGTAGTATTTACACCCACGTCACTAGTCACCAAAATTTCTTCTAGATTATCTAAAACATCATCATCTACTTTAGATTTACCGGCAACCGCTTTATTCAGTTTGGTGAAAAATGATGTTTTAGACTTTTCTAAGCCCTTATCTAGGGTCTCTTTTTTTTCTTTATTAAATATGTTCTTAAAAAAACTCATAGCTGTATAACCTTAAAATCTAGATCTTTTAAATGTAACTGTGCAAGCAAAAAAAAAATTGAAAAGCTTGACAATCGTTATGTATATTTTCTATTGAATATCTCACCAAATTGCAATTGTGACAGGATATTATATTTAGGTTAAATATAGACATAAAAAAACTGCTTTCAAACGAAAGCAGTTCCAATTACGTCATAGCGATAAGCGCTATTTATCTTTTAAAAAGTCGTTCACAAATTCTGGTGCCATTACAGCCTCTACAAATGTGTAAGCTCCTGTTTTAGGAGACTTGACCATTTTTATTGCCTTGGTTAATCGTTTAGATCCTGTTTGTAAACTTGCTACTGATTTCTTTGCCATAATATCTTATATTATATGATAACCTCTTGCTGTAAGAATTATCTAAATGATTACTTTATTTCTTTATGAACAGTCATACGCTTTAAGATGGGATTGTATTTTTTAATCTCCATGCGCTCTGGCGTATTCTTTTTATTTTTTGTTGTTATATATCTTGAAGTTCCTGGTTGACCAGAAGCCTTATGCTCTGTACACTCTAAGATAACCTGTATTCTATTTCCTTTTTTTGCCATTTGTAATTGACTTTAGCTCTTGCTTATTTATAAAATCCTTTAGCTCTTGCTTCTTTTAACGCCGCTGAAATACCAATTTTATTGATAGTCTTTAAGGCAGAAGTTGATATTTTTAAGGTGATCCACTTATCTTCTTCTGGAATATAAAAACGTTTTTTAACTAGGTTAGCATCAAACTTGCGCTTTGTCCTATTCATGGCATGAGAAACGTTATTTCCAACCATTGCCTTTTTTCCAGTAAGCTCACAAACTTTAGACATCTTTTATTTCTTTAAGGTGTGTTATTTTAAAACAGGGTGCAAATTTAATAAAAGTTTGTCTTACAGCAAAAGTAAAATCTTACTTTTTTACAATTTCTTTTAATAACATTTCTAAGGCTTTGTTGGTGGCCTTTTTTATAACCTTCTCCCTGTGATTGCCAAAATTAAATTGCTCTGAAATGACTTGGTCTTGGGTCGCCAAAGCTATCCAAACTGTTCCTACCTCAGCTGGTGAATCCCCTTTTTCTGGGCCGGCATTTCCCGTGGTGCTTATCGCATAATCCGTTTTTAACAAAAGTCTAACTTGTTGAGCCATAGCTTCCGCTACTGGCTGGCTTACCACCGAATGTTCTTTAATAAGGTCTTCTGGAATATTTAGAACGTTAATCTTGGATTCTGTAGCATAACTTACTACACTTCCTTTAAAATACTGCGATGCACCAGGATTTGATGTAAACGTTTGCGCTATTAAACCACCTGTACAACTTTCTGCAGTTGCTAAGGTCTGTTTTCTTTCGGTGAGCTTATGACCAATAGCTGTTTCTATCGTATCTTCATTTTCAAAACCTACGAAAATGTCTTGAATAAGAGGTAACAATGCATTAATGTGATGATTCAATTCTGCATCAACAATCGCCTTTTTAGCACCCTTTGCTGAAACTCTTAATCTTACCTTGCCTAAATTTGGCAAATAAGCCAACTTTATATGTTGTGGTAGTGCGTCTTCCCATGCCTCAATTCGGTTTGCTATTGCGCTTTCACCTAAACCATAGGTTAATATGGTCTTATGAGTTAAATAGGGAAAATGAAATTTATTCCGAAGTCTAGGAATAACCTCATCCCTTATTAAGGCTTTCATTTCGTAAGGTACACCTGGTAAAGAGACAAAAACTTTTTGGTCTTTTTCTATCCACATGCCAGGGGCCGTTCCGTACTTATTCATAAGGACTTGAGCTTTAGAGGGCACAAGTGCCTGCTTCCTGTTAAGATCTGATATGGGTGTACTAATGTACTTTTCAAATAGAAGCTCAACATGATTAAGAACACCTTTATCTTCAATGAGGTGGTCATCAAAATACTTACAAATGGTATGCTTCGTAATGTCATCTTTTGTTGGCCCTAATCCACCTGTTAATATTATGATATCTGCGTTTTCTTCAGCCTCTTTTAAGGCCTTTAAAATATGAGATTGTTCATCTTGAACTGAGGTTATTTGGTAAATAGAAATCCCCGACTTATTAAAAACTTTAGATATAAAAGCTGAGTTGGTATCGATAATTTGACCTATGAGAATTTCATCGCCAATGGTAATAATTTCTGCCTGCATATACTTTAAAGACCAAAATCTTTTTTAATTTCCTCGGTTGCATTTTCTACAGCCGTAAGAACAATTTGTAATTGTTGGTCTATATCTTTATCAGTTTGCTCAAATTTACCCCAATCTTGAACTTCTATCAATGCATCATAAATACCCAAATCAAACAATTGAATGGTAGGTTTCATTTTATGTGCAGCCTGATAGGTTTCTTGGTAGTCTTTTTCTGGGACAGCCTTTCTCAGGCGTGCTGCATCTTCAGGAACTTCCTCAATAAAAGCTGCGGCAAGAGCTTTAATGAAATCCTCATCATTATCTGCCATGTCTTTTACTTGTTCTAATTTATAATACTTTGCCATTTATTTTATTTTAATTGAGAACATTTCGTTCTGTTCTATATAGCCTTTTAGCACATCATTCATAGCCACCTTACCAACTCCAGCTGGCGTGCCCGTAAATATAACATCTCCTATTTTTAAAGTAAAATATTTTGACACATATTCAATAAGCTCGTCTATTTTCCAAAGCATATATTTAGTGTTGCCAGTCTGAACCACTTGGTCATTTTTATTTAAGCTGAAATTTAAATCCTCTAAATTTTGAAATTTCGATTTTGGCAACCACTTACCAATTACCGCTGCACCGTCAAAAGCCTTAGCCTTTTCCCAAGGCAGTCCTTTCTCTTTTAATTTTTTTTGAAGATCTCTAGCTGTAAAATCTATTCCTAGCCCTACCTCATCATAATATTTGTGTGAAAATTTCTTGGCTATATGCTTCCCTACTTTTTTTATTTTTACCAATACTTCAACCTCATAATGAACATCATTTGAGAATTCTGGAATAAAAAACGGCTGATTTTTGAGTAAAATTGCTGTATCTGGCTTTAAAAACACAACAGGATCTGTTGGTTTTTCATTATCAAGCTCTTCAATGTGCTCCGTATAATTTCTTCCTATGCAAATGATTTTCATAATTCGTTAGCTATGTCATTATCAGTTCAGCTTATTATTTAGCTCTCTTAGCTTAATAGACATTAATACTTTCTTGGTATATAAAGGAAAATCTGCATTGAGTAACCACCCAAAATAGCCAGGCTCTTGTTCTAATACATCAACAACGCGTTTGCCTTTGTGCTTACCAAAAGAAAAACACTCTTCACCTTTTTTATTAAAAACTAAGAAACCTGCAAAGTCGGCCATCTTTTTGCGAGAACTAAATTCTGCTAAGAACTTCGTATCGTTTTCCAAGTCTTCATATTTAGCCAATTGTGCTTTTAAAACTTCATAGGTTGCTTTTGTATCTGCTTCCGCGCTGTGCGCATCATCTAAGTTTTTATCACAATAAAATTTATAAGCAGCACTTAAAGTACGCTGTTCCATTTTGTGAAAAATAGTTTGTACGTCTATAGCTACACGGTTTTTCATATCGAAGTCTACCTCTGCTCTTAGCATTTCTTCCGCAAGTAAAGGAATATCGAATCGGTTAGAATTAAAGCCTCCCAAATCAGCATTTTTAATGAATTGATTGACCTCCTTAGCAATAGTCTTAAATGTAGGAGCATCAGCCACGTCTTTGTCTGAAATACCATGAACCGCAGTGACCTCTGGCGGAATGGGAATTGTAGGATTGACCAACTTTGTCAACGATTCCTCCTTTCCGTCAGGATGAATTTTTAATATCGAAATTTCTACAATTCTATCTTTTGAAATGTTGATACCTGTGGTTTCGAGATCAAAAAAACAAATAGGCTTATTTAAGTTCAATTGCATGTGTTCAATTTTAAAACAAATGTAATTAGTTTTAAAGGATAATGTAAATGGAATTGGATAAATTGCAACAAAAATTACAGTAGCAAATTACTTAAAAAATACAATCATAAATATTCATGTCTCCTATTAATAGTCCAATCACGTTTTCTTGCGGTAAAGTAATGAAAAATCGCTTTATGCTTGCGCCTTTAACTAACCAGCAAAGCCACGAGGATGGCAGCCTTTCTGATGCAGAATTGAGATGGTTAACCATGCGCGCTCAAGGTGGTTTTGGTATGGTCATGACCTGTGCCGCTCATGTGCAGGCTATTGGAAAAGGTTTTAAAGGTCAGCTTGGTATTTTTAGCAATAATTTAAAACCAGGTCATGAAAAGCTTACCAAAGCCATAAAGTCCTACGGCAGTTTAGCGGTAATACAACTACATCATGCTGGTATGCGTTCACCGTATGAAGTAATTAAAGCCAAAGCAGTATGCCCTTCAGAACACAAAAAATACAATGCCAGGGCCTTAAGTTTAGAGGAAGTGCATCAACTAAGAGAAGATTTTATTGAAGCTGCAGTAAGATCGAAAGATTGTGGTTATGATGGTGTTGAGGTGCATGGCGCTCACGGTTATATACTAACCCAATTTTTAAGCGCTGAGATTAACCAACGTAAAGATGATTATGGTGGTACTTTAGAGAATAGAGCTCGTTTACTTTTTGAAATTGTAAATGGTATTAGAGCACACTGTGGGTCTGATTTTTTATTAGGTGTACGCTTATCACCAGAACGCTTTGGCATGAAACTTCATGAAATAAAACAGGTAGCCCAGAAGTTAATTGATGAAGCCCAGATTGACTTTTTAGATTTATCGCTGTGGGATTGCTTTAAAACCCCAGAAGATGACCCTAATCGTGATCTAAGCCTACTAGACCACATCTTAGAACTTAATTATAGAAAGGTGAAATTGACAGTCGCTGGGCAGGTAAGAACTGGAAAGGATATTGAACGCGTTAGGAACGCTGGTGTAGATTTTGTCACTATTGGCCGCGCCGCTATTCTTCATCATGATTTCCCTAAGCGCGTCATAAATAATCCGCAATTTACACCAATACACCTTCCTGTTAGCCACGCATATCTTGAAAAAGAAGGTCTCAGTCCTATATTTATAAATTACATGAAACGCTGGGAAGGTTTTGTAAAGAACGAATAAAAAAAAGCACAGGAATGACCTGTGCTTTTTTTATGCTTAAAAATGAAGTATTTTATATATCACGATTCATATCCCAAGCTTCGAGATAATCTTTTACTGCTTTTACAAACTGACCACCCAAAGCACCATTAACAACTCTGTGGTCGTAAGAATGAGACAAGAACATCTTATAGCGAATGCCTATAAAATCTCCTTCTGGAGTTTCAATAACAGCTGGGACTTTACGTATAGCTCCCAAAGCCAAAATTCCCACTTGCGGCTGATTGATAATAGGTGTACCCATTAGGCTTCCAAATGTACCTACGTTTGTAACTGTGTAAGTTCCATCTTGTATTTCATCTGGCTTAAGTTTATTTTCTCTGGCTCTTAGTGCTAAGTCATTAACTTTTTTAGCCATCCCTAATAAATTAAGTTGATCTGCATCTTTAATTACTGGTACGATGAGGTTACCATCGCCCAAAGCAGCAGCCATTCCTAAATTAATATGCTTTTTCTTTATGATTTTATCTCCTTGCACAGAGATATTCATCAAAGGAAAATCTCTCAAGGCTTTGGCTACAACTTCCATAAATATGGGCGTAAAGGTTAAATTTTCACCTTCGCGTTCCTTAAAAGCTTTTTTATGCTTGTTTCGCCAATTCCAGATATTCGTAACATCAGCTTCTATAAAAGACTGAACATGTGCAGAAGTCTGCACAGATGCAATCATATGCTTAGAAATAAGCTTACCCATTCTGCTCATTTCTATGATTTCATCGTCTCCAGAAGCCATAATTGGCACTTCCTGTTCTGTGACCGATTCAGAGGGTTCTGTACGAGCCGTTTTAGCAGGTTGAGCTGGTTTTTTGGGTGCTTGCTGTTCTGGAGCTACAGTTGATGTAGTACTGCGCGACTCTAGATAGGCCTTCATATCATTTTTCGTTACCCGACCATCTTTGCCTGTTCCGGGGATTGCATCTAATTCGGATTGCGATATTCCTTCCTTTTTTGCAATATTTCTTACCAATGGTGAGTAGAAGCGTCCTTCTGTTGATGTTACAGGCGCTGCGGTTTCTTGGGCTGCTGTGACTGTTTTAGACACCTCATTAACAGCTACCTCTTTCGCTTCTTCCTTAGGCTGTTCTGCGGTATTGTCTGATGATTCACTGCTTGTTTCCTCGCCTTCTGTTTCTATAATAGCAATCGTATCTCCCACTTTTACTACATCATCTGCCTCGTGTAACTTTTCTATAAGAACACCATCCACTTCGCTGGGAACTTCGCTATCTACTTTATCTGTTGCGATTTCTAAAACGGCTTCATCTGCTTCAATAGTATCACCAATATCTTTCAACCAAGATGTAATGGTTGCCTCTGCAACACTTTCACCCATCTTGGGTAATTTAAGTTCAAACTTTGCCATATTTTTAATTTGAAGGTCTTTATTTAAAAAACAATTGCAAAATTAATAAAAATAACAACTATTTAGTAGTGTTTATTCAATTAAATGTCTTCAAGAAAACTCACCTTACCACGATGCTGACTGCTGTAGCTTTCTATCATAAAGTTAGACGATTTTGGTATAATTCTATACACAGCTAATGCATTTTTCGGTGTTTTGGTCATAATATCTATGATACGGTTGTAGCTTAATACATTGGCGTCTAAGACGTAAGCTGTAGTGTTTTGAAACGTATCTATACCGTTCTCATCAACCCTAATTTGGTTATTCACTTTAGGAGGTTCTTGCTTATCATGATTTTTAATCAGAGGTCCTATCTTAATTCCTAATTTTACAAAAGCATCAAATAACCAAGCTTTTTTAAAGTGCTTATCGTAAAATATTTGCATGGCTCCATAAAAGCGCTTAGCATAAGTCATGTCCTTAAGTGTGCTTTCCCCTTTAAAGTGTATGGCCGTAACTTTACCGTAATAATAATTTTGAAACCCTTGCTTTAAGAGTCTGTAAGACAAATCAATATCCTCACCGTACATGAAATAATCTTCATCAAAGCCACCAACTATAGTATAAGTTGATTTTTTTATAAGCATAAAAGCCCCGACCAAGATTTTTACTTCGCCTATATCCTCATCTGTTAAATGCGAAGCATAGTAAGATTTAGAAAAGGCCAACATTTTCTTTAACGCCACCCACTTCGTAGGAATATTTCTCTTACTCTCCGGAAGAAAAACACCGCTGCCGTTAATAAGTTTGCATCCCAGCGCACCCATATCATCTTTCGTACTACAGAATGCTAAAAGCGTTTTAAAGATGTGCTCTGGAACCACTGTGTCAGGATTTAAGATGCATATATATTCTCCTGTAGCTTGAGCAACACCTATATTATTTCCTTTGGAAAACCCCAGATTAGATGCGTTTTCAATGAGTATTACCGATGGAAATAGTGCTTTTACCATTTCACAGCTATCATCTGTAGAATGGTTATCGACCACGATAACTTCTGCCTCTAGATGTTGTGTTGCGGCAAGTACACTTTTAAGACATAATTCTAAAAAGTATCTGACATTATAATTGAGTATAACTACACTTAATTGCACAGCTTAAGATTTCAATGAGGTCTCAAAAGGAATTCGGTCTATAATACTGCGTCCTAAAGTAATTTCATCCGTATATTCCAACTCATTACCCGCAGCAACTCCTCGAGCTATAGTAGAAGTTGTCACCTTACAATCTTCGATCTGCTTAAAAATGTAAAAATTAGTGGTATCACCCTCCATAGTAGGACTCATTGCAAAAATTAATTCTTCAATCTCACCAGATCTTACTTTAGAAATAAGTGGTTCTATGGTTAAATCTTGCGGACCTATGCCGTCCATTGGAGAAATTTTTCCTCCCAACACATGATACAACCCTTTAAACGAACTCGTAGCCTCAATAGCCATAACATCTCTTATGTCTTCCACAATGCAAACGAGTTTTTTGTTTCTATTGGGATTAGCACAGATTTCACAAACTTCGGTATCGCTAATATTGTAGCAAGACTTACAAAAGTTAATTTCGGTTCTGGCTTTTGATAAAGCCTTTGACAAGTCTAAGGATTGCTGCTCGGGCTGCTTTAAGAGGTGTAAAACTAAACGAAGTGCAGTGCGTTTTCCAATACCAGGCAGCATAGCCATTTCATTTACAGCACTCTCTAATAATTTAGATGAAAATTCCATAAAACGAAGGTACAGTTTTTAGTTACTTGTAGGCACTTTATTAGTTAATGATTAACTTCTTTGTTATTTCTCCTTGTGATGAATTGAGTTTTACAAAATACACTCCTGAGGTTAAATCTGAAACATTTAGGGTAAATCCTTTGAGTAATTCTAAGTTGCGCTTGTAGATCATTAATTTACCTAGAGCATTGTAGATTCTAAGTTCAACCTTCTCGGTACGGTTCCATTTTAAATTAAGATTTGCCTTTGTAGGATTAGGGTAAAGTTGAAGGTCGGTCAACTCTAATTCTGAAGTGCTTAACGATTCATTGTACAAATTGGTACGCCATAGGCCTCGGCCGTAGGTGGCGGCATACAATTTATTTTCTGTGGTATTAATTTCTAATTCAAAAATCCTAACATTGGGCAGACCATTATTAAAGGGCACCCAAGCCTCGCCCAAAGTATTATCGGTATAGTATACACCGTAATTCATTCCTACATATAATCCATCTTGATTGTTTTCTTGCCAGGCTAAAGAAAGTGCAGAGAAATTGGGCAAATCCCAGCGTATTGGTGAAAAATTAAGACCCCCATCTGTGCTGAGGTATACTTTATTGCTGTCTGTAGTAGCAATAGCTATTTTATTAGCGTTTGTAGGATGAACAGCTATTTCATTAATAAAACCACCATTTAAATTTAAACCCGATTGCACCCAAAACGCGCCGCCATTGGTGGTATACCAAAAGCTACCATTAATAGCCAAATACATTTTATCATTATTGGTTGGTGCCACTTTAAAATGATCTATGTTAGACCCAAAGTTTTGGGAAATTGCGGTCCAATTAACGCCACCATCTAAAGACTGATATACTGTTTTATAAGCTGCATAAATTTTATCCTGAATAACTGGATCTTGCTCAAAAGGTACGATCCAATTCCAATTGCCATCACCTACGGGAATTGTAAGACCAAAAGCATTAACGCCATTATTAATGCTTTTGTACAACCCACCAAATTGTGTAGTACCATAGATGACATCTGGGTTATTTTTATCTACAAAGCCCTCCATACCATCGGCTCCTAACCAATCGGTCCACAAACCATCATTATTTAACACTGAAGTCCCATTATCTTGTGATCCGGCGGTGACAATTACTGGGTCTGTTTGGCTTATCCCCATTTTATAAAATTGTCTGATGCCCATACCTGTGGATAAATCTCTATAATAACGCGAATTCACTACCAAAGCATTTGGTGTTTTAAAAACCCCACCATCGGTACCTAAAAACAGAGTGGCATCGGCACCACTACCCACAAATTGCATAATATCAATATCAGCGTGACAATAACCGATATTTTGACTGGACGCACCGCTAGGAGTCCATTGAGATGTAATAGAAAAAGTGGTGCCTCCGTCTGTAGAGCGCCACGTGTTTATGCCACCAATATGCACATCGTTAATATTATTAGGATGTACCACAATATCCATATCTCTAGGGGCTTGCCCTCTATCATCAAATCCGTTAGAGTCGTAGCCAAAGAAGTTTTGCGTATGGCTAATTTTCGTAAAGGTGTTGCCACTATTCGTTGATTTGTGTAGCCCTTCAAAACGCCCACTATTTTCTTCAACCACATAGACCACCGTGGGATCTGCTGGTGATACACCAATCATTTTAGCTCCCGATGCAAACTGGTTGGGTGCACTTTCAAAGCCATCTGAAAATATCACACCATTATTAGCCGTTTCAACAGATACATCGTCTATAGTTATACCTCTACCATAATTGGCAAAACCTTCAAAAGCAATGTAATAATCAGAAGTAGTATTAGGTAGGTTAATGGTTATATCTGCCCAGTTCAGCACTTCAGAGGTATAATGTGCAAGCTCAATCCAATTATCATTAGCAGAGGTTTTATACAATACTTTTAATTCGTCCTGATCATTAAACCAACTCACCTGAGTGTATGAAAATTTAAGTTGTGGATTTATAGCACCCGATAAATTTAAAGCTGGCGATATAAGACGTGTTGACGGACTCGAATAATTACCAACATAAAAAAGAGCCATGGCATTACCAGTTCTTGGCGTTACGGATCCATTTTGATTAGAGCCAGTGGTAGACCACTGTGTACTTCCATCGGTTGTCTCTTGCGACCAAGCGTTTAAACCGTTGGCTGTGGAGAACGTTTGCCCACCATCTGTAGAGCTAAAAAATTTAGAGCCTGTGGCATAGATAGTATTGTAATCGCCAGGCTTAAATTCGATATCAAAGCCTGTAGTAGCTTCCGAATGAATACGCACCCAATTTAGACCTCCATCTAATGATTTAAAAATTCCACCAGATTGCGCAGAACAATATATTTCTAATGGATTATTAGGATGAATAAGAAATTTATTGACCAAGCCATTAGAAACACTACTTAGGTACGACCAAGTAGCACCAGCATCTGAAGATTTAAAAATATCGCCAGATGTACTACCAAAATAATAAGTAGAACTGTTGGTGGGGTCCATTGCAAGAGCATATACATCTATATTGGCAAGATTATCTGTCAGCACTGCCCAGGTTTGCCCGCCATCTAATGTTTTCCAAATACCACCCGTGGGGCTTCCTGCAATAATATGATTAGGATTGGCTTCTTCAATGGCTAAAGAGGTTATTCTTCCTACGCCAGGGTTCCACCCAGTGGTAGCATTGTAATAGTCTGGCCCCATGTCTTCCCAAGCACCAACTGTTGATCTTTTAGAGACCCCTTCTGAGTTGATTCGGGCGTTGTAATTTTTTAATTCGTTATAATAAAAGCCTGTGGATTTTAAATAGCCGTTTTCATCCATCATCTTTTCAGCCAGATATTGCCACCTTTTAAATGGTTTATATCCTGTTCCTCTACCTTTCCCCACAGAATCAAAGTATTTCTCTGCAACTCTAACAATCTCTTCCACTTTGTAGGTGCCTTCTGCGATGAGCCTCCTGTAATCTTGAGCCTGAGTTATAAAACTCCAAAAAATGACTGTAGTAATGGCTATAAATTTCTTCATTAATTTTATAATATTGTTCTTGATACCATCAAAAGTACTATTTTTCAGCTTAATTTTAAGTATCAGGCATGACTCCGTCATTAATTCTTTTACTCATTGGCGCCTATTTCTTAACCTTGGTCGTCATTTCTTATTTTACTGGGAAAGAAGACACTAATAGTGCTTTTTTTAAAGCTAACAAATCTGCACCTTGGTACCTAGTCGCGTTTGGGATGATTGGTGCCTCATTATCTGGTGTTACCTTTATATCTGTTCCTGGTGCTGTCGAAGCCAAGCAATTTGGATATTTCCAAGTTGTGCTGGGCTATTTTTTTGGATATCTTATTATCGCATATGTGTTACTTCCTTTATATTACAAACTTAACCTCACCTCGATTTATTCTTATCTTGACTCAAGATTTGGCAAGGTAAGTTATAAAACCGGGGCAGTAGCTTTTTTAATTTCAAGAACCGTTGGTGCAGCGTTTCGACTCTTTCTAGTGGCAACTGTTTTACAACTATTAGTATTTGATGCTTTTCAAGTGCCCTTTGTTGTCACCGTCATATTAACCATTGCTCTGATATGGCTCTACACCTTTAAAGGTGGTATAAAAACTATCATATTTACAGATACCCTACAAACCTTATTTATGCTGGTTTCGGTAATTATTACCATAATTTTCATTGCCTCGGCCTTAGATATCCACACCCTCTCAGACCTTATAGATTTTACTGCGACTAATGATATGAGTAAAACATTCTTTTTTGAAGATTCTAAGGATGACCAATATTTTGTAAAAAGCTTCTTATCTGGTATTTTTATAACCATAACCATGACTGGACTAGATCAAGATATGATGCAAAAAAATCTAACTTGCAAAAACTTAAAGGAGGCTCAAAAAAATATGATTTCTTTTAGCGTCGTTCTAATTTTGGTTAATCTACTCTTCCTGACTTTGGGATTATTGTTAACTGAGTATGCTAAGACAAACGGCATCTCTGCGAACAAAGATGAATTATTTCCTACCATTGCCATGCTGCCAGAGATTGGCTTAATAACTTCTGCATTTTTCTTACTGGGGCTTATTGCTGCGGCCTACTCTAGCGCTGATTCTGCTTTAACTTCTTTAACCACCTCGTTTTGTATTGATATTTTGGATATTAACAAAAAGGAAGAACATCTAAGAAAACAGCTTCGGAAACGTGTGCATATTGGTTTTAGCCTTTTACTTATGGTTATTATCATCATTTTTGATCTTATTTTTAAAGATGTTTCGGTCATATGGGAACTATTTAAAGCGGCAGGTTATACCTATGGTCCACTATTGGGCCTTTACGCTTTTGGTTTAATGACTCGATATGAAGTTAAGGATAAGTGGGTTTGGCTCATTGCCCTTATGGCCCCGCTATTAGCCTACGGTTTAAATCACTATTCCGAAGTATTGTTTAATGGTTATAAGATTGGTTTTGAAATCCTTATTATAAATGGTATCTTGATGTTTATGGGTTTAATGTTTCTAAAATCCAATAAAACTCAACCAAGCTAAAATGCCTAATATCTCAATACTATGAAATTAACTAGAACATTTAATGGAATCATTTTTTTACTTTTAGTTATTACCTTATGGAATTGCGGTAAATCTGAAGACACTACAGAAACCTCATCGTATCGGTTTGAAAAATTGAGTGAGCAACAAACCAATATCGACTTTTACAATCAAGTAGAAGAAGATGTTGAACACAGCATTATTAATTACATCTACTATTATAATGGAGGGGGCGTTGCTGTAGGTGATATTAATAACGACCAATTACCAGATCTTTTTTTCGTGGCTAATACAGGGCAAAACAAATTATATATCAATCAGGGAAATTTTAAGTTTAAAGACGTTACTGATTCGGCCAATGTTCAAGGGTCCGCGAGTTGGCAGACTGGCGTAAGCATGGTCGACATCAATAATGACGGGCTTTTAGATATTTATGTCTGCGCAGTGTCTGGACTTCTTGACTTTGAAGGTCAAAATGAACTTTTCATCAACAATGGTGATGGCACATTTACAGAAAACGCAGCCGCCTATGGCCTGGACTTTAAAGGCTATTCCACCCAATCCTATTTCTTTGATTTTGATAAAGACAACGATTTAGATGTTTATATCGTTAACCACGCCGTTCATACCACTTTATCGCACGGCCGGGCAAATGTAAGAAACGAGCGTGCCCCACTCGTAGGTGATGTGTTACTTAGAAATGATAACGGAGAATTTGTTGATATTAGTGAAGCAGCCAATATTTATGGAGGAGTAAATGGCTATGGTTTAAGTGCTACACTTGCTGATTTTAACAATGACGGCTGGGACGATATTTATGTGTGTAACGATTTTCATGAAGATGACTATTATTATATAAATAATCAGGACGGAACCTTTTCTGAACAACTCGATGAAGCTTTTACGACGATAAGTCGTTTTTCTATGGGAAGCGATGCAGCCGACATTAATGGCGATGGTTTCCAAGATTTAATGACCTTAGATATGCTTCCGCGCGAAGAGCATTTACTCAAAGAAACCGAAGGAGATGATGCCATGTTTAATATGCAAACACAACTTAAGCGATTGGGATACAAAGACCAGTTTTCAAGAAACATGCTTCAAATTAACCATGACGGTAGCAATTTTAGTGAATCGGCCCTCTTTCATAAATTAGCAGACACCGATTGGAGCTGGGCTCCTTTATTTGCAGATTTTGATAATGACGGCCATCAAGATTTATTTATTTCGAATGGAATCTTACGACGACCTAATAGTTTAGACTTTAAAAAATACGTCTCTAGCGCCTTTAAAGGCAGATCTGAAAGTGAAGGCCTTAAATGGCTATTCAATTCTATTAACGAAATGCCAAGTGGTGTCGTTGCCAATGAAATTTTTCAAGGTAATTCTGAAACCTTCCAGAGAAAAACGGGCGATTGGATTGAAGAAACACCGCAGCTTTCTAACGGTGCCGTTTATGTAGATTTAGATTTAGACGGTGATTTAGATTTAGTCACTAATAACTTTAATCAAGTTGCAGGTATTTACGAAAACAAAACCGATTCAACCGCCAATTACCTCAACCTCAAATTTCAATACAAAGGCGCTAATAAATCGGGTATTGGCACCAAAGCTATTATCTACCACGATGGCAAAAAGCAACTTAAGCAGTTGTTTAAATCTAGAGGATTTTTATCGTCTTTAGAGTCGAAATTATATTTTGGATTAGGTGAGCAAGAAAACGTAGATTCTTTAAAAGTTATTTGGCCGGATTTAACTTATTCTCTGATCGAAGCGCCCGAAATTAATAAGACGCGCACTGTAAAGTACACATCAGACCTTCCCACGTATAACATAAAAGCCAACCGACCTGAACCGCTTTTTGAGTCAAATACACTTATTAATTATACCCATAAAGAGGATAGCTATAATGACTTTGCTGAGGAAAAACTTATTCCTTACAAGGTATCTACATTAGGTCCTGCAGTAGCCGTTGGTGATGTAGATAATAATGGATTTGAGGATATCTATTTAGGAAATTCCGCTGGAAAAGAAGCTCAGCTTTATTTAAATGACGGAACATCATTTAAATCATCGCAACAGCCTAACTTTAAAAAAGATGCCCTTTTTGAAGATAACGCGGCTGTATTTTTTGATGCCGACAATGATGGAGATTTAGATTTATATGTCGCTTCTGGTGCCCAGAAAAATCCAATCTATCAAAAAGACCGATTTTACCTTAATGAAAACGGACAATTTAAACGTGATGACGGTCGCATCCCAGAAAATAACATCATTAGTACAGCGCTTGCGCTTTACGACTATGACCAAGATGGTGATGAGGATCTCTTTGTAGGTAATTATTCCTCATTGGGGAATTTTGGAAAATTAGTGTCCTCGTATATTCTTATAAATGATGGACAAGGACGTTTTAAAAAGGATCCTAATTTTAACCTGCAATCTAAAGTGACCTCCGCAAATTGGGTAGATGTAGATGAAGATGGTACTAAAGATTTAGTGCTCACTGCAGAATGGGACCAGCCTTACATCTATAAAAATACCAATGGGAAACTTTCTGCAATAGATTTGCCAAAGGGCTTAACTGGGCTTTGGCAAACAGCTACAACTTTTGATATAGACAATGATGGTGACCAAGATATCCTATTAGGAAACTGGGGGCTCAATACTAAATTCAATCTTAACTTTGACGGTCCACTGCGCTTATACCACTCAGATTTTGATAAAAATGGTGTTGAAGAAACACTCATTGCTTACAATAAAAATGGCGTGTATTATCCGCTTAACACCAAAGATGAACTCGCCTCCCAGATGAACGTGATAAGTAAACTATTTGTAGATCATAAAAGTATGGCAGGAAAATCTATTGAAGAAGTGATTACCAAAGGATCACTCGGTGAGGCAGAATTATTCACAGCAGAAACTTTAGCTTCAGGTTATCTTGAATACAATAATGGTAATTTCGACAAATTCGTTCCTTTGGCCAATGACTTTCAGCTCGCCCCGCTGACTGATTTTTCTCATCTCTCTATTAATGGTGAGTCTGCCTTAATAATTAGCGGTAATTCCTATAAAGGCAATACCTATCATGGATCTTACAGTGCTTTAAAAGGTTATTTGGTATTTGATGATAAAGGTTTAGATTTAGTCTCTCGTTTGGGAATGGAGCCCTTTAATAACCAAATTAAAGCAGTTGTAAATATACCAATGGCTAACAACCAAATGGTCATAGTGGTTTCTAATAATGGTGCGCTTAAATCCTATACTGTAAATGACTAATTGTAAAGACGTATGAAATTAAGAAACTATTTATATATTTTTTTACTGCTAGGCCTGTCCTGCAAAAAGCAAGACCCCATTGTGGTAGAACGGCAAGATTTCCATAATGCGGTAGATAAACTTACCGAAATCATGGTGCACGATATTTTTTCACCACCAGTAGCGAGTAGATTATATGTATACCCGAATATTGCGGCTTACGAAACCCTAAATCATTCTAACGAAAAATACCGTACCCTAGCGTATCAATTAAACGGACTGGATAGTATTGGTCTAGAAAACAAAGAACAGGTGAATAAAAAACTTGCAGCACTTGTGGCGTATTTAGATGTTGCCAAAGAACTCGTGTTTACCAAAGAAATGATGACTTCTTACCGAGACAGTTTGTACGCCATATGGACGGAGCAAAACAAAAGTGAATTTAAAAAGGCTAAAGCCTATGGCCTAAATATAGCTGGGCAAATAAGAACATGGATGTCAGAGGATGGGTACGATAAGACCCGGACGCTACCCGATTATAATATTTATTCTGATGATCCTTCAGTTTGGCAACCTACACCACCAGCCTACATGAAGGGTATAGAACCACATTGGTCTAAACTAAGACCATTTGTTTTAGATTCGGCTAGCCAATTTAAACCCAAGCCACCACCTGAGTTTTCACTAGAACCTGATACAGATTTTCATAACGAATTGATGGCCGTTTATCGCATCAACAATGACATTAGAGAAAAAGGCGACGCATCTGAAGAAATTGCAATCGCGAGGTTTTGGGATTGTAATCCTTTTGTTAGCGTTAACAAAGGGCATTTTATGTTTGCCGAAAAGAAAATTACACCAGGCGCTCATTGGATTGGCATTTGTAAAATTGCTTGTAATGAAACTTCATCTGATTTTAATAAAACGGTTTATGCCCACACTAAAACATCCATTGCTATTGCTGATGCTTTTATTAGTTGTTGGGATGAAAAATACAGAAGCAACTTGGTAAGACCAGAAACGCTAATTAATAAGTATATTGATGCCGATTGGCTGCCTATTTTACAAACGCCTCCTTTTCCAGAATACACTAGTGGCCACTCTGTGGTGTCTGGTGCTGCTTCAGAAGTGTTAACCTCTATTTTTGGAGAGGATTTTTATTTCTTAGACACCACTGAAATTCCCTACGGACTCCCCGCCAGAGAATTTAATTCTTTTAGAAAAGCTGCTTTTGAAGCCGCTATAAGTAGAGTTTACGGGGGTATCCATTACGATGCTGCCGTTTACGAAGGAAGAGACCAAGGCATAAAAATAGGAGAACTTATTAATGAAAGTCTTCAATTAGCCACCCATTAATTATACTGGTTGGTTGCTAAAAGCACCAAGGTACAGGCATTCTCTGCTTTTATATGGTGTTTATGAAGTATTTGTTCGAGCTCTGGGTTTTCTGTACCTGGATTAAAAACAATGCGATTAGGCTTCAAACTTAAAAAATACTCATAATACTCTTGCTGTATTTTAGGGTTCACATAGAGCGTAATGGTATCTATATCCTTAAACGGTTTAAGTTCTGTTTCAATGGTCACATCAGCCACCTCTCCTGGCCGTAAACCAAATGCTTTGACGTCAATCTGCTTAGACCGTAAGGCATGTATGGCTTTGTAAGCATAACGCGCTGGTTTTACTGAGGCGCCAAAAACTAAAGTAGTTTGTTTCATATTTTAAAATTACTTTAAAAATCTTTTTTATTATAACCTATTAGCATTTTTTTCGTCCTTGATTGAAAAAGATAATTTTAATATCCGTTCAACTATTGTAAAGTTTCCATATAAATCTAATTTTTTGCTCTTTTGGTATAATGTGAGTACGTTAAAATTTTTGTTAAAATAAAATATTAGACACTAACCGGCGTTATAAAAAAAGGTTATGTAATTTATAATTATTTAAACTAAGTGTTAGTTAAAGTTGGTTAGTAATGAAAAAGCCCAGACGTTTTGTCTGGGCTTTTTTTGTTTATCTCGTTGGTATTATTAAAAGGCCTAAATAAATCATTATTTATACAATATTAAGCATCGATACATATACACCTGAATATCAAATATTAAAATAACACTTACGTAACCTTTCGTATATTCTCATAGTAAATTAATAACTAAATTTATATCAATAAAAGACTTAATCTAAATGTTATGAAAAAGATATTCTTTTCACTATTCCTCTTATCATTGTTAAGCACCACTAGTTGCAACAACGATGACGATAACGGCCCAACCAATCCAATAGACCAACTGCCACCAGAAACACAGACTGGTGAGAACACGTTTGGGTTTTTACTCAACGGAGAACCCATTAATGTTACTAATACAAATGAGCAGGTTGCTATTTATCAAGGTGGTGGATTACAGTTTGGTGCAGGAGGTGTTTATATTGTCGTTTTAGAACCTTTTACCACAAATACAAATTATAATTTTATGAATCTTGGTGAAGGAAACTCAAGAGCAAGATTTACATTAGAAACATCTGATGATGTTTTCTGTTTATATGAATATAATGACACTTATCAAGGTTCGGTAATTTTTACAAATATTGACCAAACCAATTTTATTGTTTCGGGAACATTTGAGTTTTCTACCATTAACGATGACTGCGAGAATATCAACATAACCAACGGTCGTTTCGACCTTCAATATATACCATAATATTTTTTAATCACTAATCTTAAAACCAATCAATTATGAAAAAACTTTTAGTTTTTACAGGATTTTTTATTGCCTTGTTTCAAGGCCATACTCAAAACACCGATTACTATGACCGTATGGAACACGTCTTTGGAAACATCGACAAAACCAAGGTTACAACAGGATTCCTTAAAGAATTTGGCATTCGCTTTAATGAAGTTGAGGCTTATGACGGTATAATTGATACCGATAATCTGGTAGACCAAACCCAATGGCAATCGTTGTATAGCTCGCTCTATACTATGCGTGTCGGAACGGTTGCTCAAAACATGACGGCACCAAACACAGTATTTGACAATCTTAAAACCCAACAGGATAATGCTACCGAAGACGTACTATTAGCAGCACTCTATTACAACTACCAACAGTATAAAACCAATGCGGTAAGCAATGGTGACGTTACGGTAAGCAATGACCAAATTTTTGATGTCGCTGGCCGTAATCCTTACGATACCAAGATTATTTTTGGTGTGGCACCACTCAAAAAAAGGTTGCAAGGCGATACCTTTACCTTTAAATTACCAAATGGGCTAATTTAAAGCTAAACCTCATTAACTTAACGTTAACAAATATAAATTATCAGTTTAATTCATTTATTTTCAATACCTTTTACCAACCTAAATCTCTCACACCATGAAATCTCTTTTCTTTTCTCTTTTCTCTATTTTCTTTTTCTTGCAAAGTTGCAATAATGATGACGATAACAGCTCTAACGACCCGATAGACCAGTTGCCACCTGCTACACAAACTGGAGAGAATACATTTGGATTTTTACTAAATGGAGCGGTAATTAATGTTATCAATACTAATAACATCGTCGCAATTTATCAAAGTGAATT
>Ga0207419_1000885_pt1 | contig 24677 bp, 23 predicted proteins | sample ElkSloMetagenome_4_FD_184723 | JGI IMG/M metagenome (GOLD analysis project Ga0207419, IMG submission 184723) | Hot spring microbial communities from Elkhorn Slough, Monterey Bay, USA - MD2A (version 2) | ecosystem: Environmental > Aquatic > Marine > Intertidal zone > Estuary: Microbial mat ... | reverse complement strand
ATTCATTTCCAAAACCGAGGTTGGCAGGATTTACTCCGAGAGCCTGATAATCCGTAACAAATGCTGTGGCTGCGCCTCGACCTGTTTCTGTGAATGCAGCACCTTCAATCTGGGCGGATAGCTGAATCGAAAAAAATAGAGCAAAAAGCCCCAGGAGAAACTTATTCATGGTTGATGATTGGTTTATCTGAGAAAGATAGTGTTTTACTTCTTTCTTAGGACACTTACATCCAGGATTCTGTGTTCTTTTCTACTGAGTATAGAACAAAATCGTAGAATTTATCTATATCATCAGTATTCAAAAATCTCACTGCTCTGCTGCCCGCTGCGGAGTAGAGGTCAACGTGGCTTAGATTTCTTCTTCTGAGAATAATATTTGAGCCCTTCCTTATGGACTGAATCTTAAAGGTTGGCAATACTATTCGCTTAGTAAATAAAAGGCCTTTTCTGATTACGATAAATGACTCATCGTAGGATAGTCTGACCGACCTGCCATAGAAAAATCCGAATACCGCACCTATCGGTATCAGGAAGAGAATAACCAGGGCAAAATAAGATAGAACAGAATAGATAGCTATGGTTAGGGGAATAGTAAGGGTTGCAAAAATTATCGCATTCAATCGCGCATATGCCCATGCATTAGCTTCCAGTTTTTTCTCGGGAATCCTGAAATTCTCAAAAACACCCAGCAATAGACTCTCGCTCTGAGCAGATTTCAATGCCGGTATCTCAATGCTTTGTTGATTCGCCACTTCACCTACTGAGTTGGATGGTTTTATTTTCGCAGATTCGAACCCTACTGCCCTCCTGAGAGGGTTGGACTCCAATTGAAGAAATTGAACTTTGTGCAAGGGTACTCTGAATTCATTCCGTTTCAGCAAGCCAGTCGAGATCTCTACAGCGTCCGTATTCAAGGTCGCCTTGAGATTAAAAAATCTAAGAATGGTTCTTACCAAACTCAGAATTACGGAAATCACAGCATATAGTATGATAAAAATAACAAGAGCTACCAATCCGGCATTCACAGCCTGTTGAGCATAGCTTTCCAGCGGGTCGTCAAAATACTGAGTGATATACTCTGCGTACTGCGAATAGGTACCAAATACGAAGGCAAGTGCGATTAACCCGGTGCGAAGATGATTTTCCGTTAGACCTACGATGATCAAATCGCCCAGGCTCAAAGAAACTAAAGTGCGTTTTTTTGATTCAGCTAATTCTGACTTTTCTTCTGTTGATTCCTCTGTATCATCGCCCGCGGCTTCAGCTTTCTTTTCATAGAGCAGCTTCTTTAACAATTCAGCTCGGGCGCGCTCCAGAGCCGGTATCTCCAACTCATTTCCTTTAGAGCCTGCCGTATCGACTTTTAACGAGACAAGTCCGATTAACCGTTGAACAAAGTTCTCCGTTATGTTGATACTCTGAATCCGCTCTGCTTCAACAACAAGCCTGTCTTTAACAAAAACTCCCTTATGTATCAGGAGCTTGTCTCCACTTACATGAAAAGTGAAGTTTTTGAATTGATAGTAAGCAAAAACCAGCATGAAAATACCGAGGGGAATAATGCCCAAAGAAAAGAAGAGCCAGGTTCCGGGATTTGCCGCTCCAACGGCTAAAAAAGAAAGAAAAATAGCCACAATAGCCCGGATATTTCTCAAGATGTAAACAACCACTCCCATCAAGCTCTGTCGCTGTGGCTCGTGAAGATTCCAGTCTTTCGGTCCAGAGGGGTTAAGCATATAGCGCGGCTTTTTTCGCTACATAATCTCTTATTCGCTGGGCTTCATCTTCTTCCAAACCAGGTATGGAAAGATCCGAGGTGCTTCCACCAGCAGTAAAAATTTTAAGTGTGCACAGATCATACTTTTTCTCAATCGGACCTTGCGAGACTTCAGTGTGTTGAATACGATTAAATGGAATGGTCACGGTTGAAAAGAAGATCCACCCCTTCTTGTAGGTCAAATCTCTTTCTCTGAGCACGTATTTTCTATATCTATAACCTATGGGTATACCAATAAGGTTGAGTGCCATAAAAAAACCGATTATTCCCGTTACAATCCACGGCCAGGGCATAGGCGAGAAAATCCATGCAATGATTAAACCTGTAATAGGTATAATCCAGATCAATGCGCTGAGCAAAAAGCGGTAAGTTTTATATCGAGCCGGATGTTTTTGAAACTCCAGGCTTTCTAACTCCGGAAGCTCTCTTGTATCTACTCTCTCGTTTTCAATCTCTGGGTACATAAATCAAAATTACCGCAAATGTGGTCGCCATGACAACCGCTCATACTATTATTTGTTCTTTTATTTAATCTTTCAACTTATTTTCAACTTATGACGAATATTGGTACCGGTCACTGGATATTTGCAGGCATTTTCGTGCTCGCCTTCGTTATTTATATGATCATATCCTATCGGAAGGATATGTCAATAACCCGAGTTCATTACCGACGAATTTGGACTTTGATCATTCTAGCGGCCGTTATTTATTTCACAATTTTCTTTCTAAACAAATACACTTAGAATTTGAATTATATTTATTCAACCCAATAACCAATCATTATGAAAAACCTATTAACGACCATTATCCTTTTAACAGTAAGTATTTCATTGATGTCTCAAGCCGAAGAAGCTTGGTATGTTTCAGCTGAAAGTGAAATGATTTTTTCATTTGCAGATATTGAAGCACCAAATGAATATAATGCAGAAACCGTTCTAAGATGGTCTCCCGTCTTTAATTTCGCCGGACACTTAAATAAAGACCTGACTGATAACATTGGATTTAATATTGGCCTGGCAATTAGAAATGTTGGTTTTATATCAGATTTTGATGTTGAATCTGAAGACTCAGACTTCAATCCTGATAATATCAATAAAATGAAATTCAGAACTTACAATGCGGGCATTCCCGTTGGTATAAAACTGGGAAAACTGTCGCAGGAAAAACCTTTCTTTCTCTTTGCTGGCTATGAGGTAGAATTTCCATTCCATTACAAGCAAAAAGAATTTGACGGAGGAGAGAAAGTAAATAAGCGAACTGCATGGTTTTCTGATCGAGTAAATCCTGTTCAACAAGCAGTCTGGGGCGGCATCCAGTTTCCACAGGGCTTTGCACTAAAGTTTAAATATTATCTCGATAATTTCTTTAATGATGATTTTGATAATTTCAAAAGCGATGAGATTATTAAGGACTATGAACTTTTTAATGCCAACGTTTTCTATTTCTCTTTAGAATGGTTTCCTTTTCAGCATGTTGATTATTACGACAGCGTTCTTGAAGGAAAATGATATGGCATTCTATTCAATAAATCCTCATACCGGAAAGACTATTCGTGAGTTTAGCGAAGACTCCAGAAATGATGTAGATCAAAAAATATCTCGAGCTGACCGCTGCTTTCAAAATTGGAAGACTGTGCCAATAGCAGATAGATCTTATCTACTTATTGCCCTAGCCGATCGACTAAGAAATCAGAATCGAAAACTTGCAGAGCTCGCAACATTGGAAATGGGGAAACCTATTAAACAAGCCGAAGCAGAAGTAGAAAAATGTGCCTGGCTTTGCGAGCACTATGCAAAAAATGGATCGAGATACCTGGCCGACCACAAGATTGAATCTGATGGATCGCAATCCTGGGTAAGCTATGAGCCACTTGGAGTTATTCTTGGAGTGATGCCTTGGAATTTTCCGTATTGGCAAGCACTACGTTTCGCGGTGCCGACCATTTTGGCAGGAAACACAGCCCTGGTAAAGCACGCTTCAAACGTGCAAGGTTGTGCAGGAGAAATTCAGCAACTCTTTGAATCAAGTGGTTTCCCAGCAGGGGCCTATCAAAATTTGAGAATATCTTCGGAAGAAGTTGCGAGGGTCATTGAAAACGATGCTGTAAAAGCCACCAGCTTAACGGGTAGTGAAAAGGCCGGATCTGCTGTGGCTCAAAAATCGGGGTCAGAAATAAAAAAGTCACTTCTGGAGTTGGGAGGTAGCAACGCCTTTATTGTTCTGGCAGATGCAGACCTGGAAAAAACTGCAGATCTCTGTGTGAATGCCAGAATGCAAAACAATGGACAGAGCTGTATTGCAGCTAAGCGGATTATCCTGGAAAAAACCATCGCCGAGAAATTCACCAATATGTTGGTTGAAAGAATTGAAAATCTCAAAGTAGGAGATCCGATGGATGAAGATGTATACGTGGGACCCGTAGCACGAGAAGATCTGGCCGCCGAACTGGAAAAACAGATGGACGAGAGCATCCGTAAAGGTGCCAGTCTTGAAATTGGCGGTGAACGGAATAAGGCGCACTTCTCGCCTGCAATCATTAAAGATGTGAAGCCGGGAATGCCCGCCTTCGATGAAGAAACATTTGGTCCATTATTGAGTTTGATCGAAGCAAATTCGGCCGAACATGCCATAGAACTCTGTAATCTGAGCAAATTCGGTTTAGGAGCAACGATTTGCTCTGCAGATACTGATAAGGCCATTAAGCTCGCTAAGAAGGTAGAAGACGGCGCGGTCTTTATTAACGAATTAGTAAAATCAGATCCTCGATTGCCTTTTGGTGGGACGAAAATTTCAGGTTATGGCCGCGAATTGGGAGAATTCGGCATACGCGAATTTGTGAATATCAAAACTTATTACGTGAAGTAAGGTGCATCTTTCATTTCAATTCCCTACTTTCGATTATCCAATGAAAAAATACACCACATATTTTACCTTTTATTTTACAGCTTTTAGCTGACCGGGGTAGATATGTTTGAACAATAATATTTGGCCCTTTTTAAGGGCCTTTTTTTATGGAAAAAAATTTTGCAGAAATAGCCATTCAAGGAGTAGCGGGATCCTTTCATCATATCGCCGCTCAATTTTTCTCGGGCAGCAAAAGTCAGAGAGTAAAAGGCTTTGATGATTTTGAAGGACTGGCTCTGGATGTTGTTTACAAAAACAATGTCGGGCTCATGGCCATAGAAAATTCACTTGTGGGCAGTCTGATGGATAATTATAGAATTTTGAACACCTATGACATCCACGTAATTGGTGAAGTTTATTTGAGAATTGAGCAAAACCTAGTGGGCTTACCAGGCTCCAAGGTTTCCGAATTGAAAGAAGTGCACTCACATCCCATGGCCCTGGCCCAATGTGCAGAATTCTTTCACAGGTATCCGCAAATACACCTGGTAGAAACAGAAGATACCGCAAAGAGCGCCGCAAGCGTTGCTCAAAAAGGGCATAAAGAAGTAGCGGCTATTGCCAGTTCATTGGCTTCGGAAATCTACCATCTTTCCATTTTAGCGAAAAGCATAGAAACGCATAAACAGAATTATACGCGTTTTTTAGTTATTTCTAATCAGGCTGCCAAAAGGCCATCGCTGAAGGCTTCTTTAAGCTTTACGCTTAAACACGAACCTGGAAGTCTACATCGATTCTTAAAAAAGGCTTTAGATCGCAACCTGAATCTCACTAAGATTCAATCTACCCCGGTAACTGGAGAGCCCTGGAGATACCGGTTTTTTGTTGACCTGGTGGCAAAAAAGGATCTGAGTCAGGAAACCCTTGTATCCATTTTTTCTGATGAGGTAGAAACTCTAAGCATTTTGGGCATTTACGAACCTGGTGAGCATTTTATAGTATGAAAGCAGCTGATAGAATAAAGAACATAAAAGAATACTACTTTGCCGGGAAGCTTCGCGAATTGCGTCAGCGCATAGCCGATGGTGAACCTATTATCAACCTGGGAATTGGGAGTCCTGATTTGCCGCCCCACCCTGCCGTTATTGATAGCCTTCAACGCGAAGCAGAAGTATCCGGAGTACACGGATACCAGCCTTATAAAGGAATTCCCGACTTGCGCGAAGCCTTTTCTATTTGGAACAAAAAGAAATTTGATATTGACCTGGATCCGGAAACTGAGATTTTGCCACTTATCGGTTCCAAGGAAGGAGTCATGCATATTGCTATGAGCTTTCTCAATCCGGGAGATGTGGCTTTGGTTCCAAACCCCGGCTACCCTAGTTATTCAGCAACATCCAAAATTGCCGGTGCCGAATCGGTTTCTTATACCCTGAGCGGTGCCCGACCCAATTTTGAGAAGATCCCCAAAGAGCTGGTTGAAAAGGCCAAAATTATGTGGATCAATTATCCGCACATGCCAACGGGCGTGCATGTGAGTGAGTCAGAACTTGCTGAGATTGTAGATTTTGCCAAAAAACATGAGATTCTTCTCTGTTACGATAATCCATACAATCAAATACTCACCAAAAAATCTGTGAGTTTATTTCAATCTGATCGAGCGAAAGATGTGGGGTTGGAGCTACACTCCATGAGTAAGTCTTTTAATATGGCCGGCTGGCGCGTAGGCTTTTTGACCGGCAGAAAGGAACTGCTAGACATCGTGCAGAAATTCAAAAGCAATATGGATTCAGGGATGTTTAAACCCGTTCAACTGGCGGCAGTTGAAGCTCTGGAAACGGGTGATGAGCATATCGAAGCGATCAACAAAGTTTATGCAACAAGAAAACAATTGGGATTGCAAATAATGGAAGTCCTTGACTGCAAAGCCAATAAAGATCAATCGGGAATGTTTATTTGGGCTAAAATTCCAAACACCTGGGAAGATGCTGAAGCATTCAGCGAATACATTTTAAACAAATACAAGGTATTTATCACTCCCGGACACGTTTTCGGGAGTGCGGGAGACAAGTATATTCGCTTATCTCTCTGTAGTCCCGAAGATGTTTTGACGGAAACCCTTAAAAGAATAAAAGAATCATGAGAGTAGCGGTTGTAGGATTGGGTTTAATCGGTGGATCTTTCGCCCTCGAAATGAAGAGGTTGAAAAATCAAGTGATTGGGCTCGATAAAAACCCAAAACACAAAGAGCAAGCTCTGAACCTGGGAATTGTTGATGAGATTGCCGATGACCTTCCATCCATTCCCGACCTTGAGTTGATCGTTCTGGCTACCCCTGTAAAAGCCATAAAAGAAGAATTGCCCGGTATCCTGGATGAGATTCAAAGCGATCAGATGGTTATAGATCTGGGGTCAACAAAGATGCAAATCACAGAAATGGTTAGCGATCACCCAAAACGCCCCCATTACCTAGCCTGCCACCCCATGGCCGGAACCGAATTTTCTGGACCTGAAGCGGCGGTAAAAAATCTTTTTCGCGACCGATTCATGGTAATATGTGAAGAGGAAAAGACAAATAAAAATATTGCTTCACAGCTAGAACAGCTTTTTCTTTCTATGGGCATGGAACTGGTTTACTACAATCCGGCCGCACATGACAAACATGCCGCCTACGTATCTCATATTTCGCATATCACTTCATTTGCCCTGGCTAATACAGTTCTTAAAAAAGAAGAAAATGAAGAAGATATTTTTAAACTGGCTGCGGGAGGGTTTACATCAACTGTCAGACTTGCAAAATCTAATGCAGAAACATGGGCAGAGATTTTTTTAGAAAACAGATTGCAAGTTTTAGATGTTTTAACGGAACACATTAATCAGTTAGAACAATTTCGCAAAGCAATAGAAGAAAAAAATGAGATAGTTTTGAGCGAAATGATGAATTCAGCTAATCAAATAAGGAAGATAGTGTAATGATAAAAGAGGAAATGAAAATACCCCCGTTTTACGATGAAAATGGTCAAAAACCCTATTGGATTGCAGGACCCTGCAGTGCAGAAAGCAAAGAGCAAATGCTTCAAACTGCTCATGCGCTTAAGGACAGTGGAATAGACTTATTTAGAGCCGGTTCTTGGAAGCCCAGAACGCGCCCAAACAGCTTTGAAGGGCTTGGCGCTGAAGCGCTTGATTGGCTAAAACTCGTGAAAAAGGAAACGGGCTTGGCCGTAACAACTGAAGTTGCTAATGCCAAACATGTGGAAGAGACTCTAAAAAGAAATATTGATGTAATCTGGATTGGCGCCAGAACTACAGTGAACCCATTCTCCGTGCAAGAAATTGCTGATGCACTGAATGGGGTCGATATTCCTGTATTGATTAAAAATCCAATCAATCCGGATCTAAAATTGTGGTTAGGGGCCATAGAGCGCATATACAACAGCGGGGTCAAGAAAATTGGAGTTATTCACCGTGGTTTTAGTTCATATGGATCTGATAAATATCGCAATCAGCCCCGTTGGCAAATAGCCATTGAGTTAAAGCGACTCTTCCCTGAACTCACTATGATCTGCGATAGCTCGCATATTTCAGGAACACGCGATTTACTGGAAGAAGTTTCTCAAAAAGCTTTCGACCTGAACTACGATGGAATAATGCTTGAAGTACATCCCGATCCAAACTCAGCTTTGAGTGATCCGGAACAGCAAATAACCCCGCAGGTATTTAAGGAAATGAAGGCCCGGCTTCAATACAGACAGGCTTTTACAGATAATGAAGAGTTCTTACAGTCGCTTGAAAACTTCAGGCATCAAATTGATGAAATTGATGATGAAATTATCTCGCTCCTGGCAAGCAGAATGAAGCTTGCAGACAAAATAGGGGAATACAAAAAGCGCAACAATATTTCTATACTCCAAACCAAACGTTGGTCGGAAATTCTGGAAAAAAATATAGAGAAAGGTGGAAAACTGGATCTTTCTGACGAGTTCATGACCTCTCTATATAAGGCTATTCATCAGGAGTCTATCAACAGACAACATAAATTGATGCATCCTAAATAAATGATAAATCATATTCCGTCTAAGCCGCTACTACACCTAAAGCCAAAGAATTTTAAATCTAAGGAGAGTGTTGATCCTTTCATTTATTAGGGTAATTAAGTTCAATTCAAAGTTCTCGTTTCATGATTTTTTTTTTCTTTGTCAGATAGAGAACTATAAAATAAAAACATGAATACATTAAAACTATTCGCTGTGATTGTAGCCGTAGCTGTAAGTTCAGTTGCCGTCTCACAGAAAATCAAAGTAAAGGGAGACCTGGATCCAATCAAGCAGTATGACAAGGTTCAAGTTGTATTTGACTATTCAGAAATGAGTGTAGGTAAATACAAAGAAGAAAAAAACTACGTTGACTACAAGGTGGCTGAATTAAATGAAGATGAACCTGGCAAAGGAGATAAATGGATACAGGGATGGAGAGACAATAGGGAAGCCAAATACGAGCCAAAATTTGAAGAGTTAATCAATGAATACGTTGAAAAAGTAGGGCTTTCTGCTTATAAATCTCTGGAAGATGCTCCTGTGAAAATGGTTATTAAGACATACCATACAGAGCCCGGATTTAATGTTGGAGTGATGCGGAAAGATGCTCACATTCACGTAAAAGTTCACTTTGTAGAAAAAGGAAGTGATAATGAGTTTGCCACCATGGACATAAAAAATGTACCCGGAAGAGGCGGAATGGGATATGACTTTGACGCAGCATTTAGAATTCAAGAAGCCTATGCTAAATTGGGTAAGGAAGTTGGTAAATACCTGGTAAAGAAGGTGTACTAATCTTGGTTTTTTACACACACGATACTGAAAGGGCGAATGGTATTCGCCCTTTTCTCTTTTACGCATATTAGGTCACAAAATTTAACAGGTCTGTTGCAATTTTCTATGAAATCGCTTTTTGCTCCATTTTTAATGATTCTTAACTTATCTGGGTACTGTCAGGATCCAGAGTATACGGTTATTGAAGATCCCGGGCTTACTTTCGCCTATTTATTACCCGAGAATTGGACAAACGATGACGACCCCTATTTTCATTACGTAAAGCCCCCCTGTGCAAAGAAGGGTCTCGAAATCACTTATTATGATGGCCGCTGCAAGGTTATTGAAGATTGTTTTGAAGCTGAGACACGAGGCGCATTTCCAGAAAAGTATACAGATTTCAAAATCATAGAAAAGGGCGTTTTAACCGTCGAGAAAGCCAAAACTCCCTGGCTCAGTTTCTCCTACATTGAAGAAGGAGAAAAGAAACTCGGTTTCTATGCCACATTCGTCCGGTTAGACCAACAGTTCACCTTTCTCTTTACCGAAGGTAAAAAGTGCTTCAAGCAAGAAGAAAATGTGATTCGCGAGCTGATTGAAGGCATTCGCATTCAACAGATTTGATTACCTGTATTTAATCGCTTAATTCTATTAAAAACGAAGTCTTGATAAGTCTTTTAAAAAGATTCTAACCAATTTCTGATTGCCGTAACTTGATTATGTGGTGGTCTCGAAAAATCAGAAATTTAAGACATTGTTTAACAATCAGTTAACAAAAAAGTATCTTTTATCTTTTTCTCTTTTTTGTGGAGTATTCGTCTTTCAAACTGCCAAGGCTCAGCAGGTCATGTATTCTTTACAACGATTGAATCCCATGCTTTTAAATCCAGCAAATACGGGTTCAGAAGGCAAGTATAGGGGTATTTTGCAGTATAGAAATCAACAGAGCAATGACTTCTCGCCTTACAACAGAACAGCTGCATCGGGTGAAATGAGCCTGGCTTCACAAGGTGATGTAAAATTCGGACTAGGTGCTGGTCTGATGATCGATAAATCAAGTCCATTGGGCTATCGCTCTTCAAATTTTCGAATAAACGGAGCTTCGCATTTTTCATTAAATCAAAACTCAGTTATTCGCGCAGGAGCAAGTGCAGGTTTTTACAGTCAGGATTTAAATATTACAAATAGGAACAGAAAGATATTGTCAGAAAATGGCTATTTACGAGAAGATCATTCTGAAGACTTAAATTTTGATCAATCATCTGCACTTGCCTTCGGAATAGGCCTGGCATACAAATGGAGTAAGCCAGTGGTAAAGCGCGGCTGGAAAGTAAACTGGCAGTTGGAAACGGGTGTTTCAGCTCAAAATGCAGGGCTGATTGAACTCAAAAGATCAGAAGGAAGTAAACCCATATCAGAGGCCCTGTACACAGGTTATGCTTTAGGTCAAATACCCGTGGGTAAGCATTTTGCGCTCATTCCCAGTGGCTTTATAAATGCTACATCTGATGAGACTCAATATGTCCTTGGAATTGAGGGTAGGATAATTCTGAACAGTGGAGATCAATTTAACTCTAAGGCTAAAAGGTTGATGTTGGACTTAGGGATGCTTCAGCGGGAAGGCGACGCACTAGTGCTGACGAGTAATATTACCTGGGGAGAGTTATCTCTTGGAATGTCATACGAAATGCCAACCCGCGAACCGGTAGAAAGCCTGGAAACCACAGGTGCTTTTGAGATGGTGCTACTTTACAAGCTTTCAGGATTTAATTTTTAATCCGAATAATTAAACGAAAAGCCCAGGGCAAAATAATAGCGCAGATAACCATCTGCGGTATTGGTACTTATTCCACCGGCTACAGGGCCCAATCGAGTGCGAATTCGTAATTCTGCTCCATAACCAAAGCCCATTCCTTCATCCAAAATGTCAAAATCAAATTGATCAAGCTTGGAGATCGGTAAAAAGGGATAGGATGAATAGATGTTTCCACCAGCCTTGACGAAAATATTGTCCCATAAAATTTGCTGGAGCTCTACACCGAACACACCGACGTTCACTTCATCAACCTCACTGTAATTCAACCCATAAGCCCGAATATCTTCAATAAACCTTCGCTGGTAACCCCCTAGTTGGAAGGGTCTTAGAAACAAACCAGTATCAGCAGAAGCTATTGTGAATCCCAGGGCACCGTAAGGCTTGATCTGTGTTTTAGGTCCCAGCGTTCTGTACGATTGAGCCTTTAATAAAAACTGGGTATAAAAGCCGGGAGTAACATCGTCCACTATGTTATCTAAAATCTCCTGCTCTTGCTCATCATCCTCGCTTAATAACACTCTGAACTGATTGTCAAAAACTCCTTCTGCGGCGGCATAGATTTCACTTCCATCTGTCGGAAAATTGCGGTCGTTTAAGGTGTTGTAAGTATACCCTAATCCCCCTAAAAGATGGCGCTCTCTGATTGAGCTAATGGCTTCTGGAAAGGCTACCGAAAACCTGGATTTAATGGTGCGGTATTCAAACGTAAGGCCGCCAAAAAAGCTCTGTTTAAGCGATTGGGTGGTTAAGGCACCTAGCCTTACCCGGTGAAAATTATCTATTCGGATATCTGTTTCCCTACCCTTTTCATAAAAGGCCAGCTCTTCGGAAACATAATCATAACGCAAATTAAGGGCTAGTTTCTTTTCTTCACCAAAGTACTTGTAGTGATCAAATCGAAAAGCAGGTGTTTTGGAAATATCTCCGGCAATAATGGTTCTGGATTCTTTGCCTAACCAATCTCTCGCCGTAAGGTTTAAGACAATTCCAGCAGCAAATTGATTGGAAACATGCACAGATGTGAACAGGCGGCTACTGTTTTTCTCGTACATATCTACGGAAAGCTTGTAGTTTCCGGTTCCCTGGGGCACCAATTGATAATTAACCTTATTAAAGCCATTGATACTAAAAACTCTCCTTACAGCCTGCTCCAATTCGAATTTAGAGACCAGGGAATCGCGATAAATACCGAGTTTTGAAAGGACGAGTTGATCTGAAAACAGCCGATTTCCTTTCAGCTCGATTTCAGAAATACGGACTTCTTCCAATAGAGGCAATTGCGGATCTACATACGCTCTTTTTAGCTCGGATGAGAGTTTCTCAAATTCACCCAGGAATTGATTACCCGCAGAATCTCCGATAGCGATTATTTCTTCATAGTCAGAGAAGGAACTCGTGGTGTATGGGCCCAAATCAGGTTGGATGTAAATATCGCATTGATCAATCTGCTCAAAAACGCGCTTGTCTGCGGGAATAGTAGCCAGGTTAACAAGTATTCCCAGCATAGATTCTGGCATTTCCGTATTATTAATTCCCGTGCTTACGTTGACCCCAATGACAATATCAGCTCCCATTTTTTTGACTTCCTCCACAGGAAAATTATTGAGTACTCCCCCATCTACGAGTAGGGTATTTTTATACGGTACAGCTGTAAATGCCGTGGGGAGCGCCATACTAGAGCGAATGGCCATGGCTAGTGAACCGTCTTTCAGTACCACTGACTCAGCCGTTGCCACATCTGTAGCCATACACCGAAAAGGAATGGGGAAATCGTCAAAATTATCGTATTGATTAGCCGGCCAGCAAAAGTGCTCCAAAGTTTCAGTCAATACTTGTCCTTCAATCAACCCCGAAGGTAGCTTTAGCTTGTAACCGTCAAACGGGAATTCGGCCAGGTATCTATTGTAGTATTCTTTTTCTTCAAACGATATATAATTCAAGGGGACCTGGTTAGACAAGATTTGATTCCAGTCCATATCCCGTACTATTGTCTCAATTTCATCAGCCGAATAGCCGATTGAATAGAGCCCGCCGACAATGGAGCCCATGCTTGTACCTGTAATATAATCCGGGCGAATTCCTGCTTTTTCCATGGCTTTGAGCACACCAATGTGGGCAATTCCCTTGGCTCCACCCCCGCTTAAAACCAATCCTATTTTTTGATCCTGTGCGTGAAGGCATAGACTGAAAACAACAGCTAGTGTCAGGATATAATTGCGCTTAAGAGAAACAAGCCTCATATTTAAAATTCGCTTTGAAGAGTCATTTCAGCTTCTAAAGTAGAGATCAATCTCGAAGCCCGGCCAGCTCTGTTTGATAAAATTAATTTCAAGCTAGTAAGGAAACTGATTAATTCTTTTGAGTTTATAAAACTGGTTTTCATCTTTTGTTTGTACCAATTTCAGTCCTTCATCTTCATGTGAATACATCCACCATTCGCGTCGGCAGTCATCGCCGTAATAAACGAGTTCTATTTCGTTTTTATGCCCGTGGCATTTGTAAACACCGTATTTCTTCTCACCCGAAGGGTGAGTATAGACGAACATATTATCCCAGCGAATAAAAAAGGTGCCCTGCTCCTGCCCGATGGTATTTCCTTCAGATTGATTAATCTCCCATAGCCCTAAAAGCTGGTTGGCCGGAGATGTAGGTAACGTTTCAATAGGATTTAAGCGAACTTCCACCTTTTGACCGTCTTCCATACGGTTCCAAATCATGTGACTTTCTTGAAAATTCACTTTGAAAGGCGGACTTTCATCGAGAATGCCGTTGCTATTTACCGTTTCCAAAGTTGATTGTTCGGAATTGTAGGTATACGTCCCTTCGGAGTGCTTGAGCCAACCATTACCGGACTCTTGCGTGCCGTCTTTATTGAATTTCATCCAACGGGCAATTGGAGTCATTTTCTCATCACCTACCTGTACTTCTTCAACCTGCCACAGGCCCACAACATCTTGACCTATCGATGAAAATTGTGCAATGAATAAACCCATCGCCACCAAAATTAATTTGCCATGCATGCCTAATTTTTATGACCAATCTAATGGATTAAGGTGGATATCTCCATCAGTTTCGTTTAAAAGTAACTTGCTTTTTACGTTTCAGACAAGCCTTCAGAATTGTACTTTTGTCACAAATCTCAACGAATGAAATTCTTTATAGACACTGCCAACCTAGATCAGATAAAAGAAGCCGGCGATCTGGGCGTCTTAGACGGCGTAACAACGAACCCTTCCTTAATGGCCAAAGAAGGCATTAGCGGAGATGCCAATATTATTCAGCACTACCTGGATATCTGCGAAATAGTAGATGGACCGGTAAGCGCCGAAGTTATTGCCACTGATTTTGACGGCATTGTTGAAGAAGGTGAAAGGCTGGCCAAACTACACGAAAATATCGTGGTAAAGGTTCCTATGATCAAAGACGGTGTTAAAGCACTTAGATATTTTAGCGATAAAGGAATTAAAACCAATTGCACCCTGGTATTTTCAGCCGGGCAGGCTCTTTTGGCAGCAAAAGCAGGGGCTACTTATGTTTCTCCATTTATAGGTCGGCTGGATGATATCTCAACCAATGGCCTCGAGTTGATTGAGCAGATCCGGGTGATCTATGACAATTACGCTTATCAGACTCAAATTTTGGCAGCATCTGTTAGACATACCATGCATGTTATTCACTGTGCTGAAATCGGTGCTGATGTAATGACAGGACCCCTTTCCGCAATTACCGGACTTCTAAAACACCCGCTCACAGATAGTGGATTGGAAAAATTCCTTGCAGACCACAAAAAAGCGAGTGCTGTTAGCCAGTAGTTAGAATTTAATTCCTTTTTTAAGCCGCCTAAGTATATTTGGGGCGGCTTTTTTGTTCTAAATATTTACATTTAAGCTAACTTGTATTTCATCCATTTTTTAAATGGGCATCACAGTTTAACCAAAAAATGAAATAAATGCTTTTAAACATACACCCTGAAACGCCAGATAATAAGAGAATAAGACAAGCAGTTGATGTTTTGAAAAAGGGTGGCCTGATCATTTTCCCTACCGATACTGTTTACAGCATAGGCTGCGATTCAGGAAACAGCAAAGCCATAGACAACCTGGCTCGCTTAAAAGGAGTGAAACCCGAAAAAGCTAAATTCTCGTTGATCTGTTATGATCTAAGTCATATTTCTGAATACGCCCGAATAGACACTCCAGATTACAAGTTGATGAAGAAGCACCTGCCGGGACCCTATACATTTATCTTAAACGGTAGCAGCAACCTGCCAAAAATCTTCCGGGGTAAGAAAAAGGAAGTGGGAATCCGTGTTCCGGATAATAACATCGCCAGGGAATTGGTGAAAGAGCTGGGAAATCCAATTGTTACTACTTCCATTCATGACGATGATGAAATTTTGGAATACACTACCGATCCGGAGTTGATAGAAGAAAAATACCGCAACCATGTTGATCTTGTCATCAATGGCGGTTATGGTAATAACGAAGCCTCTACAGTAGTTAATCTGGTTAACGGCGAACCCGAAATCATACGTCAGGGACTCGGTGAAATCTAAGATGTTTTGCGAGGAATAGGTCTAGCTTCATAGATGCGAGACCAGTACTTTCCGGTAAGCAAAAAGTTACCGTTAAGTGGATTGAAGGCTATCCCATTTAAGACATCCATATCTGAGCTTGCTTCGTTTGGAGACACAATACCCGATGCAATGTACTCATCTACCACCTTTCCGGTTTTAGCATCTATGCCAACAATTACAGCCGTTGTATAGATATTGGCATAAATGATTCCGTCTTTATACTCCAACTCATTAATATTGTTGATCTCCCCCCGGTCATTAAAAACCTTTATCCTTCTTTTTTCGCTCATATCTGCAGGATTGAGAAAGAAAATATAAGCGCTTCCATCTGATGCGATGAGTGAAGAATCGTTCGAGGTAAGCCCCCAGCCTTCTGATGTAGATGTATTGTATATAAAATCTCCCTGGCGCTCGAAGGTATTCAGGTCGTAAACAAAGCCTTTTGATGATTTATAGGTAAGTTGATAAATCTTCTTGTTAAAAATGGTGATACCTTCTCCAAAAATATCTTGCTCAAGCTCTTTTTCCTTCAAGACTTTGCCACTGGTCAGATCTAGTTTCCGAATTTTCGTTTCACCGTAATTTCCGGTTCCTTCATAAATAAATCCTTCGTGAACCAAGAAGCCCTGGGTAAAAGAAGTAGGATCATGTGGGTATTTTCTAATGACTTCAAACTGCCATTCTCTGGGCGAAGTTTCTGAAAGAATCTTAAATTCCTTGTAGCGCGTTGTTTTTTGGCCGTCGTCAAACTGCACTTCTACCTTCACTCTTTGCTCTCCACCCCCCAATTGAGCTGTAGGAAGCGCAATTTTCAGATCTTGAGATACCGTTCTAAATGCCGGGTTATCCGTGCATGATAAGCGAATTTCTCCAATACCAAGGCTGGTATCAATGGACGAAATCTGAAGGTTTACCGTATCGCCGTAGAGAATAATCCCTTTTTTATCTGCCTTTATCCGAATCGGAGGCTGAGACTTTTGGAGACCTGGTCTATTTGCAGATCTACGAGAAGGTTTGTCGTCGCTACACGCCGCGAGGATGAAAAGGCTGAAAACCAAGCAGCCAAAAAAAACTTTATTCATAATGAGTCAATCCTTGAAAAGCCTTGCCCAGGTAATTGATTAAATCTGATGCAATCAGGCTTTCCACACTTTCGTTTTCCAGGGCTAAATCTCCGGCTTTTCCATGAATATACATACCCAGAATGGCAGATTCTGCAGAAGTATATCCGCTACTTATCAAACCGGTTACAATTCCTGTTAAAGTGTCGCCCATGCCTGCACTTGCCATACCCGGATTACCTGTAGAGTTTACAAAAATCTGCCCTTTAGGAGTAGTAACGGTGCTGTGTGCGCCTTTGAGCAAGATATAAATACTATGTTTTCTGCTTAACTCTACCTGTTTTTGGATGGCATCATAGTGACTTCCTTTGAAATCAGCTATTCTGGAGAATTCTCCAGGATGTGGAGTCAAAATCGAACCTGCAGGTAAGAAAGCCATCCAGGTCTTGTTCTCTGATAAAATATTGAGAGCATCTGCGTCAATAACCAGGGGAGCTGGAGAGTTTTGAATGAGCCGTTTAAATGCCTTTTGCGTTTCTTCTCTTTTTCCTATTCCCGGGCCTATACCGATCACTTTGTAAGGCGCTAAATCCGGAACTTCAGAAATAAACTCGTTTTCAGGATCGGCACTCAGCATGGCTTCGTTTACGGAGTCGTGAACAATTTCACTCCCTTTTCGCGCCGTATGAACAGTGAGTAATCCGGCTCCAGACTTCAGGCAGGCTCTTGCTGCAAGGGCTATCGCGCCCCACTTTCCTTCCGAGCCACCTACCAAAAGCGCATGACCAAAGGTGCCTTTATGCGAATAGGTATTGCGCTTTCGATGCAGCGCCCGAGCTATTTCATCGTCAACCAACTGATAGCTCGATTCAATAGATCCGATGAATTCTTCACTAAGACCAATATCAAGCACGTGGACTTCTCCAACTTTCATCTCATTTTCAGCCAGGAAAAATGAGAGTTTTGGGTTTTGAAAGGTTAGGGTATGACGAGCATTAATTATGCGTTTGTAGTCGTTTTTGGCATTGTCTTCATCGTAAAGCCCACTGGGCATGTCTATACTCACTATCTCTGCCCCGGATGAGTTTAACTCCATAATTACATTTCCAGCTACTCCTTCCGGCGGCCGACTCAATCCTGTGCCGAAAATGGCATCTATCACAAGATCTTCTTTATCAATCTCAGAAAGATCAGAATCATCTTTCAAATCCACAATTTCAATTGAATCGTGAATTCTATCCAGGTTCTCTTTAAAATCTTCTGATTGATTATCGGAAAAGTGAACCAGCCAGACTTTGACTTCCACATCGTTAGCATCAAGCTGTCTGGCTATAACCAGTCCGTCTCCCCCGTTATTTCCCATGCCGCAGAAAACATGTACCTTATTACTTGATGGATTCTCTTCAAAGTAATTTTTGAGAATCCACTGGCTAGCCCGGCTTGCGGCCCTTTCCATCAGATCAATAGATGAAATGGGTTCGTTTTGAATGGTGTATTTATCTGCTTCCCGAATTTGGGATGCGTTGAGGATTTTCAAAATGTTCTGGGTTCTATCCCAAAATTAGAAATAAAAGGAAAGGAATAGAGCTCCTCCTGTATTATCATTATCCAGTCTAAAAACGGAATCTCCTCCTTCATCAGTTACTGTAGTTACGAACTGCTCTGTACTTCCACCGGTTGGAATTGTCCACTGCTCAGAGATTATGGTACTGTTTCCCGTGTAAAAGTAGGCCGCACTCAATCCAAGTTCAAACCCGAGCGACCATTTCGGAAAAATGAATACTTCTGCTCCTATAAAGGCCCGTGCTCCAATACTAAAAGTTGTTCCCTTCTTGAACTCGGTAATAAATGCTCCTTCATCGGTTACCGTTGTAAGTTCGCGTGGGTCATCCTGAAAATCAATATTCCATTCTGTTCTAGTAGGTGTGGTGTTTTCAGGAGTTATATTATTTCCGTATTCAAAAGTGTGTTTTTCTGTACCCAGACCTAAGACAGCTTCGGCACCATAAAATCCTTGAATACGAGTATTGCCCTTCCTTTTCTCAATACCTAAAGAAAAATTAAAATTATTGAAGTTTCGGGCGTAAGTGTCTTCAACATTTGTGTTAGTGGGTGTCTGACTGAACTCAGGAACAAAGGCTCTATTTGTTTCTAGAAAGACATTTACACGTGCAGATGCGCGGTAGGCCTTATCTGCTGAAACAAACTTCTTGACAGATATGGCAAATTGATCATTTGGAAATTGTGCCGTTGGGGCCGTGTTACTGGCATCGGTAAAAAGATTTCCGAAGTATTCAAGAAAAGGAGTTGCATCAATTGCTACAGCCCAATCACCTTCTTCGGGAAGAATAGGTTCACCTTTCTTAGATTGAAGTTGACCAAAACCCTGTGCAGCCAATCCCAGGCCTACTAGGCAAAAACAAATTTTTTTCATCTCAATGGGTTAATGTGATACAATGATAAACTGATTATCCTAAGATTTATTTTAATCAAATTGATTGCTTGTCTTCCAGCATGGGTACAAACCTAAAAGAACCATGGGTGGTAACTAAATAATCATCCTCTCCATTCTTCACAATTTTATGCATGACTTGCACATCTCCTTCCCCCACGGGTACTACCATAACACCCCCAATTGCTAGTTGTGAATACAATGACTTGGGAATAGCAGGAGCACCGCAGGTAACCAGGATCCTGTCAAAGGGTGCAAATGTTGGCAATCCTCTATACCCATCACCGTAAAAGAGCTTGGCAGTTATGCGCAGGTCTTTTAAAATTTTTCCAGCTGCTTTATAAAGTGCCTTTTGTCTTTCAATTGAAAATACTTTAGCACCCATGCGCGATAAAACCGCACACTGGTATCCGCTTCCCGTGCCTATTTCGAGAATCTTCATTCCTTGAGTTACATTGAGCAAGGTAGATTGAAAACCCACTGTGTAGGGCTGTGAGATGGTTTGACCTGATCCAATAGGAAAAGCTTGATCCTGGTACGCAAACTCAAGGAAAGCTGAATCCATAAATAAGTGTCTGGGCACTTCGTTAATAGCTTTTAAAACGGCTTCGTCTACCGTATTCTTTGCTCGGAGACTGTCAATAAGTTTTTTTCGCAAGCCGCGATGTTTGTAAGAATCTCGTTCATCCATAGAGGCCTAAAAGTAGATAATTGAATGTACCCTTTTGTAGCTGTTAATAAAAATGAAATACACATGGGTACTTGAATAAACCTCCTTTTAAATTTGTGAAAAATCAATGAATCATGCTTAAAATTGGCGTTCTCGGTGCCGGTCATCTCGGAAAAATTCACATCAAGCTTAACAAAGAAATTGAAGACCTTGACCTCGTAGGGTTCTACGATCCCAACCCCCAGGTAGCCAGCGAAGCCGCCCAGAAATTGGGAGTTAGAAAGTTTGACTCCATGGATGACTTACTCATGGCAGTTGATGCGGTAGATATTGTAACGCCTACCTTAAGTCATTATGACTGTGCATCCAAAGCTCTCAAACTTTCTAAGCATATATTTATAGAAAAACCAATTACCAATACCATAGAAGAAGCCAAATCGCTTATGTCCTTGGCTTCAGAAGCGAATGTTAAAGTTCAGGTTGGACATGTTGAGAGATTCAATCCGGCCTTTACTGCAGCAAAAGATCATATTGAGAACCCGATGTTTATTGAAACACACCGGTTAGCTCAATTCAATCCGAGAGGAACTGACGTTTCAGTAGTTTTAGACCTGATGATTCATGATTTAGACATCGTTCTCAGTGTTGTTAAATCTAATATTAAGAGAATTTCTGCTAGTGGAGTTGCCATCGTCAGCGAAGAGCCAGACATTGCCAATGCGCGTTTGGAGTTTGACAATGGTTGTGTTGCCAATCTAACAGCTAGTCGCTTCTCTCTGAAAAACATGAGAAAAACAAGGTTCTTTCAACGAAATGCATACGTTTCAGTAGATTTTCTGGATAAGGTAACAGAGGTGGTTAAAATGCGCGACATTGAAGGTGAGCCTGATCCATTCTCCATGAGTATTGATCTTGGAAAAGGAAGAGGAGAAAAAGAAATCTACTTTGAAAAACCAAAAATTGAAGAGAACAATGCCATAAAGGATGAATTGATCAGTTTTTCAAAAGCAATACACGACAATACCACTCCTCCTGTTACCATAGAAGATGGCTATAAAGCTCTGGATATTGCTTACAAGATTGTTGACAAACTGAAGATTACGGCATCTGCTTTCGAAAGTTAATCGTCCTGCACAATTAAAGTCTAAAACGGCCGTTTAAACGACATTTACGGTTTAGAATTGGAAAATCCAGTTCATCTTAACAATTTCTTAAATTTGCGGATTGCTTTATTCGGGCTTGGCCTATGAAGAAATTCTATTTCGCATTTATTATTTTACTAGCAACCGCCTGCGATATCTTTGACAAAGAAGAGACGATTCCGGGCCTTATCGTTATTAAGAGCATTGAGCTAGAAACCACTGAAGCTACAGAAGGTGCCAATACGCATGCCATTGTAGATGCTACTGTATTTGCCGATGATCAATTTGTAGGCACCTACGAGCTACCTGCTACCATTCCCATATTGAAGAATGGCAATACATCGCTCAATATTTCAGGTGGTATTAAAAACAACGGTTTGGTTGACAATCGAATAATTTATCCTTTTTACAATTTTGTTTTAAAGGATATAGAACTACTTCCCGATGTAAAGATTCCGGTAAACCCAGACTCCATAGTAACAGTTGAATATTTCCCTGATTTAAACTTTGAAATAGAAGATTTTGAGGATATAGGATTACTTTTTGAAGCTGAGCCTGATGATAATGCAGAAATAAATGTCATAAATCAACCGCCAGAGAATGTAAGTCGCAGTCAGAGTTTGGAAGTTACCTTACCCAGCGGAAACGGAGTTTTCTACAGGCGATCAACCTTTGATTTAATCAATCTTCCCAAAGGAAGCCCTATGTTTCTAGAGCTCGATTACAAAGGAACGGTGCCTTTGGAAGTAGGTATTTTCACTGAAGACGCCCCATTCGTTAAGGTTTTTGCTGGAGGGATTAATCCAACAGATGAGTGGACAAAAATCTATTTTGAATTCACGAATGAAATTGCATTTCAAACACAAAATGATCAATTTGAGATTTATTTGGAAAGCAGGTCATCAAGCCTGAGTGCCGAAAAAATCTACCTGGATAACATCAAATTTGTCTATCCCTGATGAAGAAGCTGAACAAACCCGCTCAAGTTGCGAGATATATCATTGCTGATATATTTTCAGCAGCTATAGCATGGGTTCTGTTTTATTCTTACAGGAAAAAATTTATTGAGCCAGAAAAGTATGGCTATCCCATTCCTTTTCAGCTTGAAGACAAGTTCTATTTTGGTCTTGTATTGATACCCCTGTTCTGGTTAGGTGTTTACACGCTTTTAGGCATGTACCGAGACATATACAGACGCCATCGCCTGAAGGAACTCGGTCAGGTATTACTTGCTTCTATCGCAGGAGTTATTGTACTATTTTTCTTGGTTTTACTGGATGATGAAATAGCTAATTATCAGCATTACTATAAATCGCTGCTAACATTGTTTGGGCTTCATTTCATTCTTACTTTTTCTTTTAGGTTTTACCTAACCACTCGGTCCGTAAAGAAAATACACAGTCGGAAAATTGGCTTTAACACTGCTATTATTGGGGGAAATGAAGAGGCTCTGAACGTTTACCGCGAAATGGAAAATATGGTTCCTGCACCCGGCTTTAACTTCGTAGGTTATGTAAGTGTAAATGGTAAAGACCACCTTCTGGAGGAAGAACTCCCCTGGCTGGGAAAGTTTCCGGATATCCGCCAAATAGCCCAAGACAAAAGAATTGAAGAAGTTGTAATTGCTGTTGAAAGTTCAGAACACAAGAACCTTGGAGGCATCATCACGGAACTGGAGGGAGTAGATCTGAAAATAAAGATCATCCCAGATATCTACGATATTCTGTCGGGATCTGTTAAAATGAGTAGCATTTTTGGTGCTCCGCTTATCCAGATTGAAACCCAAATAATGCCGGCCTGGCAGCTCTTCCTTAAGCGCCTGTTGGATTTTGCGGGTTCATTAATTGCCATTATTATTCTAGCTCCGGTGTTTATAACACTTGCAATCACCGTAAAGCTTACTTCGCCCGGCCCCATCATCTTTAAGCAAGAAAGAATAGGTCAACACAACAGGCCCTTCTTCATTTATAAGTTCAGATCAATGTGTCAGGATGCCGAAAAAGGCGGTCCCCAACTGTCAAGCACAAACGACCCACGCATAACCAAAATAGGGAGATTTATGCGCAAAACCCGGCTCGATGAACTTCCGCAGTTCTTTAATGTATTGAAAGGTGACATGAGTCTTGTGGGTCCGAGACCTGAAAGGCAATATTACATAGATCAAATCATCAAAGTTGCTCCACATTATCGCCACTTGCAAAAGGTAAAGCCAGGCATAACAAGCTGGGGCCAGGTAAAATATGGTTACGCCGAAAACGTAGATCAAATGGTGCAACGTCTGAAATACGACGTACTTTATATAGAAAACATGACTTTGGCCATAGACTTTAAAATAATGGCCTATACCCTATTAATCATCTTAAAAGGATCAGGAAAATAATATGAAAAACATTACTGTGATTGGAGCGGGGACAATGGGAAACGGGATTGCCCATGTTTTTGCTCAAAGTGGATACGAAGTTCAATTGGTAGACATCTCCGAAAAAGCCCTTGAAAAGGCGGTAGCTACGATCACTAAAAATATGGATCGTATGATTGCCAAAGAAAGGATTTCTGAAGCTGATAAAAACAATGCTCTGTCTCAATTAACAACTCAAACAGACATGAAAGCAGGTGTTGAGAATGCTGACCTAGTGGTTGAAGCAGCTACTGAAAATACTGAACTGAAGCTTAAAATTTTTGGGGAGATGGATGAGGCTGCCCCGGCTAAAGCAATTCTAGCTACCAATACTTCATCTATCTCAATTACTAAAATTGCTGCAGCAACTCAACGCCCAGACAAGGTTATTGGGATGCACTTTATGAATCCGGTGCCGGTCATGAAGCTAATTGAAGTTATTCGAGGATACGCCACGAGCAACGAAGTGACCCACACAGTAATGGAACTTTCTAAAAAGCTTGGTAAGGTTCCCGTAGAAGTAAATGACTATCCCGGTTTTGTTGCGAACAGAATCCTGATGCCTATGATTAACGAAGCCATCATGAGCTTGCACGAAGGTGTTGCCGGAGTTGAAGAAATAGATACGGTTATGAAATTGGGAATGGCACACCCCATGGGACCCCTTCAATTGGCAGATTTTATCGGACTGGATGTTTGTCTGAGCATATTAAATGTTCTTCATGAAGGATTTGGAAATCCAAGATACGCGCCTTGCCCCCTACTGGTGAATATGGTCACAGCTGGAAAGCTTGGAGCCAAATCTGGAGAAGGATTTTACAAATATACTGCGGGAAGTAAGGACTTAGTTGTTGCGCCCAATTTCAGATAGGTTAAGGCTTTCAGAGTTCGTTTCCATTTGTCTGTCTATCTCCGTTTTTCGTAGTTCGGATTCATTAATAGTATGTTTGAAAAGACAATTCTCATTTTCAGTAAATCCAGAGCCTCTTGAATCAAACTAAACTACAATGAAAAAATTTCTGGTCCTTTTATTGGCCTTTGCTTGCTTAAATGTTCTTGCTCAGAATGATGTCTTCGTATTAGACCCTCAACAGAGTATGCTAATGACTGGCAAGGGAATTGGCCAGGAT
>Ga0207419_1000884_pt1 | contig 24694 bp, 18 predicted proteins | sample ElkSloMetagenome_4_FD_184723 | JGI IMG/M metagenome (GOLD analysis project Ga0207419, IMG submission 184723) | Hot spring microbial communities from Elkhorn Slough, Monterey Bay, USA - MD2A (version 2) | ecosystem: Environmental > Aquatic > Marine > Intertidal zone > Estuary: Microbial mat ... | reverse complement strand
AACTTAACTGGGGGAGTCCATGGATGAGGGGCTGTCTGCGTGGGTTTCCCGCGCAGTTTATACGCCCCGTCCCAACACCGACCTGAGTACAGGTACGGTGTGGGTCTTATAGCTCCCCCAAACCCCCTCAAAAAGATCAAATTAAACTTGATTTAGAAATCAAGTAAGGGGATTGGGTTATATTCTAGCGATTGTATTGTTTAAGTTGATCTTTTCAGTTGTAGATTTAGAATTTGGTTAAAGAAATATTAGGTTATGACCTCTCCCCCAACCCCTCTCGACCCCTCTATAATCTCCTCTACAAGGGGAGATACAACTTCCCTCTCCTCGTAGGAGAGGGTTAGGGAGAGGTGGCGAGGGGAGAACTTTTATGATGTTTTAATCTCTAAGTTGAACTAACTGTTATTCATGGGAAAATAACGGGATAAGTTAATACCCCGTCACTCTCAATATTCCCTTTCAAGAATTGTGCTACACCATGCTCAAGATAAATCTTGAAGTCAGGATTCATTTGTGCAATGATGTAGCTACAAGATTATATCTCCGCTCACAGCTTCCGCAAATTTATTTTTGCGTTGATATACTGTGGGCTTTTTCATTTTGAATCCTTTAAAGGAGAGTGGTTAGAGGGGGTTCCATCAATATAAAATCGTCCTCCTCGTCCAGGATCTTGATATTCCAATTCAATTCGGTAAGCATATCCGGATAGAACACAAACTGCGATAGTCCCAAAAATAGTGACTGTGATAAACAGTGCGATCCTTTCTGGTTGTTTCATTTAAACTCCTTTGTTCTTCAATTTAATGACATTTTTCCAATGTACTGCATAATCCAGATATAGTGATAGCCATTGACAAACTAAAATTTTTCCGCTATATTTGGTGTAATTTTTCTTATAACTAAAAATCAGTTTTCTCTGAATTTCGTATAGCGATATACATAAAAATAAACTTGATTTAGAAATCAAGGTGCATGACAGAACTCTATTTTAGCGATCGCAAAGGGTTTAAATTACGGTTTTAAAATTGACAGATAGATTTAGGTTGAACTGGACATTGTTTTTTCTCAATGGGATTTTCTTGTAAGCCTAAATAGGTGAGATTTTCCAACGGAGAAAGTGATTCTATTGTTTTAATTTGATTATTCCAGAGGTTAAGTTCAGTGAGTTTTGTTAAATTAGACAAGGGTTTAACTTCGGTAATCTGATTTTCATCTAAATACAAAATCACCAGTTCGGTTAAAGTAGAAAGAGGTTGAACATCAACAATTTTATTTTTACTTAATCCGAGGCGGGTAATATTGTTCAGGTTAGACAAAGGTTTAATATCAGTAATTTGATTATCAATTAAGTTTAAATCTTCTGTTAAACTTGTAAGAGAACTTAAGGCTGTGAGATCAGAGACTTGATTACTTCTCAGTTGTAAAGCTTTTAAGTTTTCTAGATTAGAAAGAGGTTGAATATTGGTAATATTGTTTTCACTTAGACTTAAGGTTTCTAGTTGAGTCAGAGAGGATAAAGCACTGATATTAGCAAGTTTATTACTGTCGAGGTTGAGTTCGTTTAAATTACTGAGATTAGATAAAGAACCAATTTCTTCAATTTCGTTGGTTTTGAGGTTTAATTTCGTTAAATTTGTAAGTTCAGATAAATCGGTTATATTGCTGATTTGATTTGCATTCAAACCAAGTTCTGTTAAATTATCCAAGTTTGCAAGAATACTTAAGTCCTGAATTTGGTTTTCACTCAGACTTAAATTCGTTAAACTATTCAATTCTGAAAGGAGACTAATATCACTGATGTTATTACTATCTAAACTCAGTTCAGTTAATCCCGAAAGGTTAGAAAGAGGACTAATATCTTCGATCTCATTTTTATACAGAAGTAAAATTTGAAGATTAGGTAACTCCGCAATCGGACTCAGATCTTGAATAAGATTACTACTGAGGTTGAGTCGTGTTAAATTGGTTAAAGTCGATAAAGGGGTTAAGTCTGTGATTTGATTTTCACTGACATTAAGGCGCGTTAGATGCGGTAAAGTAATTAACGGAGAAAGATCGCTAATTTTGCTGCGACTGAGATCGAGTTCGATAACTTGTAAAAGACTTTTTTGAGCTAATTTACAATCTGTCACTCCAGCGACTTGTAATAAAATATTTACAGTTTGTTGAGTTTCTAACGCTAAATTTTCCCGACTGGAACACCAATCTGCAAAAGTTCTATAGTCTTTTACCTCGGGTGAAGGAGTAACTGAGGGAGTCGGTTCATAAATTGGAGGTAACATCGTTTCAAGTACCGAACAATTGGAGACTCCGACACCCAGAGTTAGCATCAAAGACAGTTTTATTCCCGCTTTGAGAGGTTTTAATTTCAACATTTTGACCTCCAGACCCATTCATTCTGATTCTCCATTTGCGGATACATCCTCACTCAACACTTAATTACTATACTTACTATTATTCCATCTTTTTTACAAATTATGTGTCTATCATCGGGTGATTTTTTTTCCAGTTGTGAATATTCCAAGTGTTTAAATCCCAAGGGGTTAATTCAACGCCTGTAATTTGAGTGTTGATTCCAATGATATCGGCTCGATGTACCAGAGGAATTACAATCGCATTTTTCACTAACAGATCATTCATTTGAATCAATAATTGTTGACGGTTCTGGGGATCGAGTTCAATGGTAGACTGTTTCCATAGATTATCATAATTTTGATCACAATAGCGAGAAGCATTATCTCCTGTCCAATTATTGGCTTTTTGGGGGATTTCATCACAAGTGTAGGTTTTTAAATAGGAAGTCGGATCAGGGCTAGTATTTCCTGTCGTAAACATTTGTAAGTCCGCATAAAAGTGTTCTACGGTGTCAGAGTTGGCTGGATCTCCCGCAAAATAAACACTGGGATCGATACTTTTGAGTTCAACTGCAATTCCAATCGATTCTAGCGATTGTTTAATCACTTCTTGGGTTTTTTGTCGCAGGGGATTAACGGAAGTTTGAAATAAAATCTTCATTTCTATTCCATTTTTATCTCGAATTCCATTATTATTGCTATCTTTCCATCCGGCTTGATCTAATAATATTTCTGCGTTTTGTCGGTTAAACTCATAGCCCGTATTTTCAGAAACAAATTGTTGAGGTGCGACAATAAAATTCGCCGTTGGTTTTCCAGTCACACCATACAGTTGATTGGCTATTGTTTCTCGATCTATAGCTAAACTCAAAGCTTGACGTACTGATTCATCGGTGAAAAAAGGATGAGGAAATTTTAAGCTAGATCGTTCACCTTCTGGGGTGGCTTGATTGGGATCAGTTTGATTGATTAAAACTCGTTCCATTAATGATCCAAAGTTCGAGATTAGCTTTCCTTTCCCCCCTGTTTCTAATTGTTTTAAAACTGTTGCTTCAACTTGTAAATTGTACGCAAAATCTGCATCACCTGTTTGTAAAACCGCTCTGGCTGCTGAGGTTGCATCCCCTCCGCCTTTAAGTTCTACTCGTTGAAAACTGACTGTTTTTGCTTCTCTAAAATTAGGATTCGGTTCATATATCACCACATCTCCCGGCTTGAATTCTACCACTTGATAAGCACCTGTTCCCACTGGGTTTAAATTGGCGGGTGCTTGACGAGAATTAACACCCTGATAGTCTTGAAATTTATGTTTTGGTAAAATCATTCCTTCAGTTCCAACGAAGACTAAAAACCAACCGGGAGTTACATCTTGAAAGTTTATTTTAACGGTAAAATCATCTATTTTTTCAACATTTTCAATAATTTTATAGGTTCCCGCAGTAGAAGAACCCACATCAGGATTACTGATAAATTCATAGGTAAAGACAACATCATCAGCCGTAAAAGGAGTTCCATCTGACCATTTTAGATTTTGTTTTAATTTCCAAGTGACTGACTTTCCATCTTTAGCAATTCCTCCATTTTCTATCGTCGGAATTTCAGCGGCTAAAAAGGGAATGAGTTCACCTTGGTTGTTAAAGCTGGCGAGAGGTTCTAAGGTAATTCGACTCGCTTCTGAGTCTTTAAAACCTGTGGATAAATGGGGATTGAGAATCGTTGGGGCTTGCCAATATAATAATCTTAAAGTGTTATTTTGATCGGATATAGATTGGGGATTTTTAGATTGAGGTTGAGATGTGCAAGAATTAATACAGAGTAAACTAAAAAGGATAAAAAGTGAAGTTTTAATTAAATTTTTAGAGTATTTTATCATTGCAGGATATCTAGCTAAGATTTATGATTTTTAATCATCATACCCTGATTAGACGAGGTTGATCAATTTTCTGTTAAGATTAACTGCATCGCTTGATTTAAAATTTCATCTTGACTCACCAATTGTTCTAATTCTTCTGATTCATAATATCCTTCTTTGACTTCAAGAGAGGCTTTGTTAATTGCTTGAGGATAAGCTTCTGCTAGGGTATTTAAAAGATCTTCAGGAGGTAAATAAACCCCTCCTGATTTCCGACGTTTATTTTTGGCTTTAATTTCTAAAATGGAATTACGAATTGAGACATCCCAAGAACGAGTAGTGCGATTTTCGGCTTGTTGTTTAATTAAATGAAGCAATAAAATTACAGCATAACTCCGAATATTACTAATAATGTCATCTCTACTCATTTCTTCTAATTCATTCACAATAGCCAGTGATCCTTGAATATCACCTTGAAGCAGAAGTTCTTTAAGTTTAAGAATTTCTTCCATAACTCAGATTAAAATTAATCAGGTTTTATTCTATCTTATCAAAATTTTTGTCAAAAATACAGATTAACCTGTGAATATCTGGAAATAAAATTCCACATATTTTGTTAATATGACTGAATCAATCTCGAAACCTAAAATTGAACTTGTCATGCACAACTTTATTCCACCGGAACGGTTTTTTCCCTATCTCACCTGGACAGAAATTAATGAAATGTCCGATAAAGAAAATGTTGTTATTATTCAACCCATTGGTTCTATCGAACAACATGGCCCCCATTTACCTTTAATTGTTGATTCTGCCATTGCAACTGCGGTCACAGGTAAAGCTTTAGCTAAACTTAATACTGAGATTCCCGCCTACGCACTGTCAACATTATATTACGGTAAATCTAACGAACATTGGCACTTTCCCGGTACAATTACCCTAAATAGCAATACCCTTTCATCCGTACTAATCGAAACAGGAGAAAGCATTTATCGAGCCGGATTTCGTAAATTAGTGTTTATAAATGCTCACGGTGGACAACCCCAAATCTTAGAAATGGTCGCGCGAGATTTGCATCAAAAGTATGAAGATTTTATGATATTTCCGTTGTTTGTCTGGCGAGTTCCCAACGCCGCCACCGAATTATTAACCCCAAAAGAGTTAGAATATGGAATACACGCCGGGGATGCAGAAACCAGCGTCATGTTGTCAATTTTGCCCGAACAAGTCCGAAAAAATAAAGTTCTGTGTGAATATCCTCACGATTTACCCGAAAATAGTATGCTGAGTATGGAGGGAAAATTACCGTTTGCTTGGGTAACACGAGATTTAACAAAAAGTGGAGTTTTAGGAGATGCAACAGTTGCAACCCAAGAAAAAGGGGATAAAATTCTAGAATCTCTGGCTGAGAGTTGGGTAAAAGTGATTGCAGATATTTACAAATTTCGTCAACCCCAGCGTTATCATTTCAAAGACTAAAACAGAGACTAACCCCGTTCAACTCCATCCAAAATTTCTCTGTATCACAAGTGTTTGTAATCACCCTAAACTATGTAACAATGAATTTTACAAAAGTATAGGCTGAGGTATCAATATGCTCAACAATTCTCCGATCAAACAAGCAATCAACCAAGGTAAAGCGCTAAAAGTGATTAGTGGCTTGATGAATTTCGATACCCAACGGGTTGCAGCAACGGTAAAAGCGGCGACTCAGGGGGGTGCAACCTTTGTTGATATTGCAGCAGATGTCAGTTTAGTGCGGATGGCGAGAAATTTAACTCATCTCCCTATCTGCGTTTCCGCCGTTGAACCCGTTAAGTTTATTCCCTGCGTCGAAGCGGGTGCAGACTTAATTGAAATTGGGAACTTTGATGCGTTCTACGCCCAAGGACTGCGGTTTGAAGCCGAAGATGTGCTGCGACTCACCAAACAAACGCGATCACTGCTTCCTAATATTACCCTGTCTGTAACTGTTCCTCACATTCTTGAACTTGACAGACAAGTCCAACTCGCGACAGAATTAGTCGAAGCGGGTGCTGATATTATCCAAACCGAAGGCGGTACCAGTTCCCAGCCCGTTCATTCGGGTACATTGGGTTTAATTGAAAAAGCGTCTCCCACGTTGGCGGCGGCTTATGAAATTTCTCGGGCGGTATCAGTTCCGGTGTTGTGTGCGTCTGGACTTTCTAGCGTCACCGCACCTTTAGCCATTGCAGCCGGGGCTTCTGGTATTGGTGTGGGTTCAGCCATCAACCGCCTCAATGATGAAGTCGCGATGGTAGCAGCGGTTCGCAGTTTAGTTGAAGCGTTAGCCACTGTCAGCCACGCAGGTGTGCGAGTATAAACCCCAAAAACCTTGAAGACACAGAGACAAATTCCAGAGAAAATCTGAGGTGTCTTTGTGTCTTTGGGGTACATTTTTCGTGAAAAATTCAGGCAGATTTTGATAGGTTTGCAGATGGATTTACATATAGTTCAAAAACCACATTAAATAATCTTCGATCAGTTTGTAATTTGGGGAATTTTCATCAGTCACTTCTAAGTCAGCTAGGGGAAGAACAAACATTTTTTGATCACTGACTCGCTGAACTTCTGCTAATAAACCATCTACATCTGATAGGGTTTCTGAAAATTTGACTAACGTAAACACATCGGTATAAGAAGGCTGAGTTTTTTTCAGCTTTTCATACTTTTTCTGAGAACCTTCTCCAAAGAGATAATCTTCCTCCCACAAAAATTCTTCAGATCCCGTCAGATAGCAAGGTTTTTGAATATTTTTTTGGAGATATTGGAGATATCGATTCAGATTAGGTTCATCAACTTCAATAATTTTAGTTTCTAGAATCGTTTTAATTCTATCTTCAAATTCTTCGCGATCAACCTCTCCAAATTCTTGCATCAACTTTTCGGGATCAAGTAGGCCTAATGTCTCCATTTGTTCGAGAACATTTTCCATAGACAACATTAAATGTTGTTGTTGATGTTGTTGTTGTTGATTTCCTTTACTTCTGTTCGTCGATCCCGTTAAAATAGTTTCATCAATTTGAATCGGTTGAATATCTTCAGGTGCTAGCTGTGGCTGACGTTTTTGATTTTTCTGATAAGATTTAGACATTATGTTCTCACCTGAAACAAGTTGAGTGACTGAGCATATTGTGATAGACGCGCTGATTGCATTAACCAGGAGGAGACAACGATGACACAACAACTGCACTCATTACAACCCCAAGTCTATCAAGGGCAGTTCGGCGAATATACCATTACCGATAGCGATCGCATCGGTGTTATGATTTACCGTACTGGCTTAATGATAGCAGCCCTATGCTTCGCAGTCGGTACAGGATTAGTCTTATGGCAAAGCAATAATCCCTTAGTCCTGCAAGCCTTAACCCCTCTCTATTTTTGTTTTTGGTTCGCCCTGGGTGTCAGCTTATTCACCATTCATATCTATCTTGCTATTCTACACCGAGTCTTACAACTATTTTGGTTGATAGGAGGTATAGCTTCTGTTATTCTAGCGTTTCAAAGTCCAGAACCGTTAGCCCTAACCGTCTACAATCAGCCTTTAAGCTTACTCGGAATTGGCTTTAGTTTTGCTGCTATTACCGGAATTTACTTTAAAGAAGCATTTTGCTTCAACCGCATAGAAACTAAGCTATTAACCCCTCTCGTTCCCTTACTTCTGTTAGGATTTATGGTAGGAATTTGGTCAGTAATGAATCTAAAGTTTTTACTGTTTTTCTGGGCAATTCAATTTGTAATTTTTGCTGTTCGTAAAACATTTCAAGATATTCCTGCTGATATCGGAGATAAAAGTGTGTTTGACTATCTCCACGCCCAACAGGCTAAAGCTTAAATTCCTCTACCTGAATTAAGTGATTCAAATGCCCTCGTTTTTCCCTTGCAAGAAACTTCAAAAATTGCACCTCATTCAGCGTCAAGAAATTTGGACACTCACCCTCAAAGGGTGGGGTCTTACTTTATTGTTTATTCTGACTACAACTCTGGTTTTTGGCTTAAATCTCTATTCTTTTCTCGCTGTTAACAACCCCATACAAGCCGATGCTTTAGTGATTGAAGGATGGATGCCTGATTATGCCTTAAAATTAGCTTTAGTTGAATTTAAAAAAGGTAGTTATCAAAAAATAATTACCACTGGAGTTCCGCTACAAAAAGGATACTATTTAGCCGAATACAAAGACTTTGCTAACCTCACCGCAGCCACTTTCATTAAACTGGGTTTAGATGAAACTCAAGTGATTGCTGTTCCCGCCTCTCCTACCCTTCGTCACCGTACAGAAGCCACTGTTATTGTACTCCAAGAATGGCTACAAACAACTGAGTTAAACATTAAATCTATTAATCTTTATTCTTTAGGCCCTCATGCCCGTCGCAGTTGGATAACGTTCCGAAAATACCTTCATCCCGAGATTCAAGTGGGGATTATTTCTATTAAATCTGAAGACTACAATGCCAATCAATGGTGGCGTTCAAGTGAAGGATTTCGGAGTGTAATTTCAGAATTGATTGCTTATATTTATACGATATTATTTAATATTTTGAGTGAGTTTAAAAAACTATAATTTCACCCAATCAAATCATCTAATTCTTGATAATCGGGTAAAGTTGTATTAATTTCTTTTCCCTTCCTCAATACAATTCTATCATGCTGAGAACGAGATAATATCTCACTAAAATAACGACCTTGAAAAATAATCAAATCCGCAGGAAGTCCAACACCAATTTTCCCGATATTTGATAATCCCATTAACTCCGCAGAAGTTTGAGTAACGGCTTGGGGCCAATCTCCAAACGGATGATCTAAATGGGCAATTCTCACCGCCATTTTAAAGACTTCTAAGCCATCATGATCGCCAAAACCATAAAACGGATCGCGACAATTATCACTCGCGACAGCTACAGCAATTTCTGATTGTTTGAGTTCATGTAATAACGTTACCCCTCGCCAACGGGGAGTTTGAGTTAAGTTTAATTGTTGCTGGTATTGCCGATCTTGTAAATACAAATTGCACATCGGTAAACTAATAATTCCGATTCCAGCTTGTTTAACTAACGCGATAGTTTCTGTTACCTGTTCGGGAGATTGAACCGCTAAACTACAACAATGACCACAAACTATTTTACCAGAAAAATCAGATTTTAACGCCGTTTCCGCAACTTTTTTTAAGGTAATAGAATCAGGATCACCATTTTCATCGGTATGAAAATCTAAATCTAAATTTCGGTCTTTTGCCAGTTCAAAAACCCGTTCAATTTGGCGATCAATCTCCGGGTTCATATAAGCAACACCTCCCAAAATTCCCCCAAATTCTGCAACTTTATCGGCTAACTTTTCCCCCGCAGCAGTGAGGTATTCTTCTAACGTTACCAAAGCAACCGCCTGTAAAATTAGCTTGTCAGACCATTCTTTTTGTAAACTTCTAAACGCTTCCCAACTAATATCAGCTAACCTTCCCCCAGAATCTAAATGGGTTCTAATAGCTTTTGTTCCATGAGCATAACTACATTTTAAACCAAACTCCATGCGGCGATAAACATCTTCAAAATTCCAAACCTCTATATCTTTCCAAACCGCTTTTAATGCGCCGTGAAACGTGCCGTCGGGGTTGGGTGTTCGTTCCCAAATATGACCTTTATCTAAATGAGTATGAATATCAACAAAACACGGCCAAACCTGTTTTTTATGTAAATTAACGGTGGGAGTTTCCCTTGTTTCAACTGTTCCACTCGCCACAATTTGACGAATAACACCTGATGCAATTTCTAAATCAACATTAACCAATCCTTCTCGGTTCGGTGTTTGTTCTAGAACAACGTTACTCAATAAACAGACCGGGATTTGAGCGTTTTTTAGCCAATAATTAGATACAGTTGGAATCATAGAGTATTAAATGCTTAGATGATGAGTAGTATGATTTTTCTCGCTTTTTTTTTATCCCCTCTAGCCCTTTTAGTAAGCCCCCCAGAGCCGTTTTATTCTAAAATTTGGTAATCGCGCTTGACCTCAGAAATTAGGCTGTTTCACTTTTTTTTCTTCAGAAACTCTAAAATCATAACTTTAGACTCCCATCGGTCAATCTGAAGTTTAATCATAAAATCAGCGATCGCTCTTGATGTAGAATGATAGCAATTGCCAGCATTTTTCAAAAAGACTTTAGATATGGATAGTCTAATTGAAGAATTTAAAAAAGTCAATGACTTTCACTGAAGAAAAGGGAAAATATAGCAAGTTTTTAGAAGTCTAATTATAGAGAATTGCCTCCATTGGGTCAAAGATGTAATTTTTTGCATAGGATAGTTCTCAAAGACATCACTTTCAAGCTCGAACAAATTTATCAATTTTTCAAACTCTTGGAATCAACCTGTTTTGACTCTTGGGATTGTCCTCAATTACAGAAAGTCAAAGCTTGTCCTCGAACGAAGTGAAGGAATGGCTTAATCACAGGTGGTTTTGGCTTTGGATTTTATTAGGCTGAAACAGCCCTGCTACACCGCTGGGGTTTTTTTTGGAATTTTTAGCTATGATTTGGAGCAGAGCTAATGCTGTGTTGGGAGACAGTCGTGTATGAATACCTCTTATATAGATAGCCTCAAAAAAGGAGCAGCAGTTGTCGCAGCCTTGTGGGTGTCGGGTTGTTCTTTCACCTCAACCTCTGCCCCCTCCAACCCGGCTATCAGAACTCAAACCTCGGATACCCTTGTCGAGACTTCTACTGACAGTAATACTCCCCCATCTGTTGATAATTCTGTTAATAATATTGCCGCGACAGCCCAAGACTTCCAAAAAGTAACCGTATTGCAAGGGTTAGAACATCCCTGGAGTATGGCTTGGTTGCCCGACGGAGATTTACTCGTTACCGAACGACCCGGACGCCTACGCATAGTTCGCAATGGCACCCTCGACTCCACCCCAATTGCCGGAGTCCCCGAAGTTTTTGCTTTCAAACAAGGGGGCTTGATGGATGTTTCTCTGCATCCTCGCTTTGCGGAGAACCGCTTGATTTATCTCACTTATTCTCACGGCACCCGAGACGCCAACCGCACCCGTATCGCCAGGGCAACCTTTGATGGTCAGGCTTTGCAGAATTTACAGGTGATCTTCGAGGTGTCCCAGGCCAAATCCGGTGGACAACATTTCGGTTCTCGTATTGTCTGGCTACCGGATAATACGATGTTAGTGGCAATTGGTGATGGGGGTAATCCCCCAGTTGAACTTGAAGGCGACCTCATCCGCAAACAAGCCCAAAACCTCAGCAGTCATCTCGGTAAAATTGTCCGTCTTAATGATGATGGTTCGGCTCCCCCAGATAATCCTTTTATTAATGCAGAAAATGCTGATCCGGTTATCTGGAGTTATGGACATCGCAATATTCAAGGACTCACCTTTGATCCCCAAACCAATCGCCTTTGGTCAACCGAACACGGTGCTAGAGGCGGCGATGAACTGAATTTGGTGAAAGCAGGTGAAAATTACGGTTGGCCGGTTGTCACCCATAGCCGTGAATATAGTGGCGGAGAGATTTCTTCAGAACGATCTCGTCCGGGGATGATCGATCCCAGAGTGGTTTGGACTCCGGCAACGGCGCCTTCTGGTTTAGCAATTTACAGGGGTGATCGTTTTGCATCGTGGAATGGGGATTTATTTGCGGGGGGTCTGGTATCCCGAGATGTGCGTCACATTGAGTTGGATGAAGCGGGAAATGTGGTTAGTCAGCAACCAATTGATATTGGTCAGCGAGTTCGAGATGTTAGACAAGGGCCAGATGGATTGTTGTATATTCTGACTGATGAACCCGACGGACAACTTATTCGCCTAGAACCCGTTTCAGGATAACTGAACGCTTCATTGGGTTGTGCTATCGAAATAGTTTTACTATCCATCAACGTTCGTTTATAGTCTCCCGATGTCCCGTGGAGACTAGATTTCTATTTTGCCAGAAAGCTCTTTTATAAGGTTTTATGCTAAAAGCGCATTTTTTCTATTCCAAAAATTCATAATATTTAAAATTTTGTAATTTTTGTTACGATTTAGCTCAAATTTTCCTTCTACTGTAGGTAGTAACCCTAAAGGCTCCGGCTCGAAAATCCAGTGTTTAAGGGAGTTTGAAGTTAATTCTTCTCTCGAACTGAATAGATGTGAGCAAAAGTTAACAAAAATTATCCGGAATGTTAAATCTAATACAGACCGAGAGCAACTAATTTGTTAACGTTTAGCCAGAGGGGTATTAGAATTTTCAATCAACTGCTTTTTACAGTGAATGGAAAAGAGGAATACTCGATGACAAGTGCAGCAGAAGCAAAGACAAAGCTCAATAAATTTGAAAAAATAAAAGCAGCAAAAGATGGTTTAGCCGTTAAAACAGAAATCGAAGAATTTGCCCGCATCGGCTGGGAAGCAATGGATACTGATGATCGCGATCATCGTCTAAAATGGCTCGGAGTATTCTTTCGGCCCGTAACACCGGGTAAGTTTATGTTACGCCTGAGAATGCCGAGCGGAGTGATCACCAGTGAGCAGATGCGAGTTTTGGCAGAAATCGTTCAACGCTACGGTGATGATGGTAATGCTGATATTACCACAAGACAGAACCTTCAGTTAAGAGGAATTCGCCTCGAAGATGTACCGGATATTTTTAACCGGATGCAACAAGTCGGGTTAACGAGTGTTCAGTCGGGGATGGACAATGTGCGAAATATCACAGGTTCCCCGGTGGCTGGACTCGATGCTGATGAACTCTATGATACTCGTGAATTGGTACAGCAAGTTCAAGACATGATCACGGGTAACGGAGAAGGAAACCCTGAGTTTACTAATTTACCGCGAAAGTTCAATATTGCGATCGCTGGATGTCGGGATAATTCGGTTCATGCTGAAATTAATGATATTGCTTTTGTTCCCGCATTTAAAGATAAAACCAAAGACGAAACTTTTGGCTTCAATGTATTAGTGGGGGGGTTCTTTTCCGCCAAAAGATGCGAAGCGGCTATTCCCCTAAAAGCTTGGGTAAAACCGGATCAAGTTGTGAGTTTGTGTCGGGCTATTTTAGAAGTTTTCCGCGATAACGGGCCGAGAGCAAACCGTCAAAAATCTCGCCTGATGTGGTTAATTGATGAATGGGGAATAGACAAGTTTCGCCAAGAAGTTGAAAACCAAATGGGTGAGACTTTAGAAGCCGAAGCCGAAAAGGATGAAATTCTCTGGGATAAGCGCGATCATATTGGGGTTTATACTCAAAAACAAGCGGGATTTAATTATGTTGGGTTAAACGTTCCCATCGGACGTTTGTATGCGAACGATATGTTTGAACTCGCGCGTTTAGCTGAGGTTTATGGCAAAGGGGAACTGCGCCTAACCGTTGAACAAAATCTGATTATTCCTAATGTTTCAGATTCTCGTCTTGATGCCTTTTTAACTGAACCGTTGCTGGAGAAATTTAGCATTAATCCCGCCCCTTTAACCCGAGCATTAGTGTCCTGTACTGGCGCTCAATTTTGCAACTTTGCTTTGATCGAAACTAAAAATCGGGCTTTGGCATTAGTTAAAGAACTCGAAGCCGAATTAACCTTTACAAAACCCGTGAGAATTCACTGGACGGGATGCCCAAATTCCTGCGGTCAACCGCAAGTCGCAGATATCGGTTTAATGGGTACAAAAACCCGTAAAGATGGTAAAATGGTCGAAGGTGTTGACCTATTTATGGGCGGCAAAGTCGGGAAAGAAGCCGAACTCGGAACCTGCGTTCAAAAAGGAATTCCCTGCGAAGATCTCAAGCCCTTACTTCGAGATTTGTTAATCGATAAATTCGACGCAAAAGCTCTATAAATCGTCTGAGTTTAGATACTAAGAACCAGACAAGATTCAGTTTTTAACAGTCTCGTCATCATTTTCGTTAATTGAATTAACGATAGGGTTAATTTACCCAATTTTCAGAAATTTAACTCAACAATACAACAAGGAGAACCTCAAAAATGGTTACTAACGAAATGACTTCCAACGCCAAAAATTCTCAAGAATCCCCTTTAATTCTCAAATCAATTACTGCGGTTGGTGTTGCCGTTTTCAGTGGTTTCATGTTTATGAATTGGCAACATACACTCTCAGAAACTAAAGTTGCGAAAGAAGCGGAAAAAGTAGTCGCAACTCAAGCCAATACAACATCTTCTACTGCCCCCGTACAAATTGAACCCGTTGCCATCAATTCTACGGCTACAGTTTCTCAAACTCCCGTAGAAACAACAGTAACAAATCAATCCGTTTCTTCCAGCGCTGAGACAAGTTTTGTTGAAGCCGAAGCAGAAATTACCGACCCGAATTTAATTGCAAGTTTGAATCAAAAACTCTATAATGAAGTAGATCAAGCTTGGCAACAAACCCCCACATTTTCCGATAACTTAGTTTATCAAGTTCAAGTTCAGGAAAACGGAGAAATAGCAGATTATTCCCCTCTAAATGCAGCTGCATCTGACTATTTGACCGAAGTTCCCATTGATGAACTTTACAACAAAAAAGCGGCGATGTTATCCGAAAAAGTCGCTAAATTCTTAGTAGTTTTAACTCCCAGTGGAAATTTACAAGTTAATCCTTGGTTGGGAAAGAGCTAAACTCTAATGTCTCATCTCTAATTTCCAGCGATAGTTAAACGTTAACCCCAATTTTCTATTGTAAAATTTAGGGTTAAAAAACTAGGTGTATTCATCCTACTGCCATTATTCATCACTTAAATCTTTCAAGGAGAATCATTAATGCTTTCAGAATTATGGTCATTACACGGCAGATACAAAATTCTGCACATGACTTGGTTCGCTTTCTTCCTCTCTTTTGTGGTGTGGTTTAACCTCGCCCCTCTCGCCACCGCCCTTCAAGAAGAAATGGGTTTAAGTGTGGCGCAAATTAGAACCCTTGCCATTTGTAACGTTGCTTTAACCGTTCCCGCCCGAATAATTATTGGGATGGTTTTGGATAGATTCGGCCCTCGAATTACCTACACTTGCTTGTTAGTCTATGCTGCAATTCCTTGTATTGGGTTTGCCTTAGCGCAAAACTTCAATCAACTGGTGATTTCTCGCTTGGCTTTAAGTATTGTCGGTGCGGGATTTGTCATCGGAATTCGCATGGTTGCCGAATGGTTTCCGCCCAAAGAAATTGGTTTAGCCGAAGGAATTTATGGCGGTTGGGGAAACTTTGGTTCAGCCGGTGCCGCTTTTACACTTCCAACCATTGCTGCAATCTTAAGCTTTAGTGGCGGTAGTTTAATTAACTGGCGTCTAGCCATTGCCGGAACCGGAATTATCGCTGCACTTTACGGAATACTTTACTACTTCAACGTACAAGATACGCCCTCTGGAAAAGTCTACCAACGCCCCGTTAAAGCCACCGGAATTGAAGTCACCACCGTCAAAGATTTCTGGTTTTTGATGTTGATGAATGTGCCTTTAAACGTTATTCTCGGTGTTCTCGCTTGGCGGTTAAGCAAAGTTGGGTTCTTAACAACAAGTGGAATGTATCTCGTTTGGTTGGGCTTAGTTGGGTTGTATTTATTCCAAGCTTACGGTTGCTGGAACGTTAACAAAGACCTACTGACTGGACAAAAACAGTATGCACCAAACGAACGTTACAACTTCTCTCAAGTCGCCTTATTAGAATGCACCTACTTTGTGAACTTCGGGTCAGAACTTGCTGCTGTTTCGATGCTTCCTTCCTTCTTTGAAATGACTTTTGGCTTAAACAAACAAGCCGCCGGAATGATAGCCGCCAGTTATGCTTTTATGAACCTCGCCGCCCGTCCCGGAGGAGGCTTAATTTCCGACAAACTCGGTAGCCGCAAACTCACCATGACCGTATTAACCGCAGCAATGGCTATTGGTTATCTGATGATGGGTCGGGTAACAGGTGGTTGGTTCCTGCCTTTAGCCGTGTTGCTGACAATGACTTGTTCCTTCTTCGTACAAGCAGGTGAAGGGTCTACCTTTGCGATAGTACCGTTAATTCGTCGTCGTGTCACCGGACAAATTGCCGGAAACGTTGGGGCTTATGGAAATGTCGGGGCGGTGGCTTATTTAACCTTATTTAGCTTGTTACCCGAAGGCGATGTTGGCAACCGAATCTTTTTTGAAGTGTTGGGTGTAGCTTCGATGATTGTTGCTTGTTTGTGTTGGTTTTTCCTCAAAGAACCCAAAGGGTCTTTTGCAGAACATCACGAAGGCGAAGAAATACCAATTATCAATCAAGAACCAATATTTGCCTCAGAAACCAAGCAATTATAACCGTTAACAATAAACTCCCTGCTTTTTCAGGAGGGTTTGGGGGTTTGGGGGATTCAATAGATACAACTTTATAAAGAATTGGTATCCGAAAATCCCTCTCAGGCTGCAAACCAAAGCGCCCCTACAGTACAAAATAATTGAAGAATTGATAACTGTTTATGACTGAACCGACAAAAACCCTTTGTCCTTACTGCGGTGTTGGCTGTGGTTTAGATGTATTACCGCCTGCGTTACCCGGAAAAGCCACCAACCGAGATAAACAAGGAAATCCTATTTGGCAAGTTCGAGGCGACCGAAATCATCCTTCAAGTCAAGGTAAAGTCTGTGTTAAAGGGGCAACTGTTAGCGAAGCCCTAGATAAAGACCGCCTCAAATATCCGATGATGCGAGACTCGCTTAATGAACCTTTTCAACAAGTGAGTTGGGATGAAGCGTTTGACCGAATTGTACAACAAATTCAAACCGTGCGGGTAACACAAGGGCCGTCTGGGATTTGTATGTACGGGTCGGGACAGTTTCAAACCGAAGACTATTATATCGCCCAAAAACTATTAAAAGGATGTTTGGGAACCAATAACTTTGATGCCAATTCTCGGCTTTGTATGTCTTCGGCTGTGTCGGGATATATCCAAAGTTTTGGAACCGACGGCCCGCCCTGTTGTTATGACGATTTAGAAGAAACCGATTGTGCCTTTTTAATTGGTACAAACACAGCCGAATGTCATCCGATTATTTTTAACCGTTTACGGGTTTATCACAAGAAAAATAAATCGGTCAAAATGATAGTGGTTGACCCTCGTTGTACCCAAACCGCAGAAGCCGCAGATTTACATTTAGCCATCAAACCCGGAACTGATATTGATTTACTCAATGGGATTGCCCATTTATTAATGCGTTGGGGTTTCTTTGATAGTTTATTTATCGACGATTGTACAAAAGATTTCCCGGAATATGCTGAAGTCATTCGTCACTATAAACCCGAATTAGTTGCCCGAAAATGTGGGATTCGTTTGGATGATTTGGAAAAAGCCGCCCGGTGGTGGGGAGAGTCAAATCGGGTGCTTTCGTTGTGGTCGATGGGGATGAATCAATCCTCAGAAGGAACGGCGAAAGTGAGAACGTTAATTAACCTGCATTTGATGACCGGAAACATCGGAAAACCGGGAGCGGGGCCGTTTTCTTTAACAGGTCAACCTAACGCAATGGGCGGACGGGAAGCGGGCGGACTGGCGCATATTTTACCCGGTTATCGAGTTGTTAAAAATCCCCAACATCGCGCCGAAGTCGAGGAATTTTGGGGCTTAGAACCCGGAAGTATTTCGCCTAATCCTGGTTTAACGGCTTGGGATATGATAACAGGTTTAGAACAAAATCAAGTCGGATTATTGTGGATAGCGGCAACCAATCCAGCCGTTAGTATGCCCGACTTGGAACGTACAAAAGCTGCCTATAGAAAATCTCCGTTTACTGTTTATCAAGATGCCTATTATCCCACAGAAACAGCCGCATTTGCTCACGTTGTTTTACCTGCGGCGCAATGGGGCGAAAAAACGGGAACGATGACCAATTCTGAACGGATGGTAACATTATGTCCGGCATTTCGTTCACCTCTAGGAGAAGCAAAAGCTGACTGGGAAATCTTCGCAGAAGTGGGGCGACGTTTGGGGTTTGCAGAACAGTTTAATTTTGCAGATTCCGCAGCAGTTAGGCGAGAATTTGTGCAATTAACTCGCAACCGTCCCTGTGACATGACGGGAATTACCAACGAAACTTTAAGTGAGTTTGGGCCGATACAATGGCCTTGTTCAGATAGTAGTAAAGATGAAGGGGTTTATAATAAGCGTTTGTATACAAATTTGCGTTTTAATACCCCCGACGGACGGGCGAAATTTGGCGCTTATCATTCCAAAGGGTTAGCCGAACCACCCGACCCAGATTATCCGTTTGTGTTGACAACGGGGCGGCTTTATGGTCAATGGCACACTCAAACTCGGACAGGGCGGATTGAAAAAACGGTCAAAATGCACCCCCAACCGTTTATTGAAATTCATCCTCGGGATGCGGCGAAATTAGATATTAATGAAGGAGAAATAATTGAAGTGCGATCGCGTCGAGGAATGGGAAGATTTCCTGCTAAAATAACCAAAGGAATTACGCCTGAAACTGTGTTTGTACCGATGCACTGGGGCAGTTTGTGGGCTGAACTTGCTGAAGTTAATAGTTTGACTCATCCTGAATCTTGTCCTGATTCTTTACAACCGGAATTAAAAGCCTGTGCAGTGCAATTGATACCAGTAAAAGAAATACACCAGACTGATTTTGAATCCAAGAATTTAATCAACCAAAAACTATTTGCAATTCGCGAATAAGTATCAAGTCAACGGTGATATAGGCGTTGCTGATATGATTTGAAAAAATTAAAGGATCAGAGGTTCAATAATTCCACTGGAACTAAATTCTTCAACTGTTGTACTTTGAAGAATAGCAAGAGTTTCACCCGTTGAACGCAGAACAATTGACATATCGATGCCAGAACCTCCCACAATATCAGCTTCTACAAAATCTAAATCAGCTTCAGTAATGCCACCTTGTAAAAGAATACTGTCAATGCCATTTCCGTAGTCAGAAATAATGTCTGTTCCAAAGCCTGACCCAATCACAAACTGATCGCTTCCTCTTCCTCCTCTCAATGTATCATTTCCAATATCACCAAAAATCAGGTCATTCCCAATGCCTGCATCAATGTCATCATTTCCCTGACCTCCAAATATAGTATCATTCCCATTACCTGCATTGATCTGATCCTGGTCATTGTTACCAAAGATTAAATCATTACCTGCATTGCCGTTAATGATATCATTTCCAATATCACCGAAGATTGTATCTGCTCCAAATCTCCCCTCAATAATATCATCCCCTTTTCCCGCAAAAAGCCAGTTATTATTCCCATTTGCAAATAGAAAATCACTGCCGAGGCCACCAATTAGGGTATCACCTCCCTCCTGACTTCCCTCAAGAGTATCACTCCCGCCTAGACCAAAGATAGAATCTGGTTCGCTAGTTCCAACTAGACTATCTGCACCTTCCGTTCCGAAAATTTCTGCCATGACTTGTTTGATGTAGTTTTGAGAAGTACGCTATCAACCCTAGCAAATCAATTGCCATAACGACAACAAATTTCTGTCAAAAACTTGGATTGATGGAATACAACGACTACACTTGCTCTAACCCTGTTTTCGAGGAATTTCAATAATAAATTCTGCCCCTTCTTTGAGTTTACAATTACAGTACAAGTTTCCTTGATGTTTTTCCGTGATAATTTGATAGCTGATGGATAATCCTAAACCCGTTCCTTTCCCAACAGGTTTAGTCGTAAAAAAGGGATCAAATAAACTATTTTGAGCGCTTTCGGAAACTCCACAACCATTGTCTTTAACCCGAATTTTAATCCATTCATTTTCTATTAATTCTGTCGAAATCTCAATTGTGGGTACAGTTTCTTGAGTTTCTGATATCAATGGCTGATTGTATTTTTCTTGTATTGCATCAATAGCGTTGGTTAATAGATTCATAAATACTTGATTTAAGCGTCCCGGATAACACTCCACTTTAGGTAAATTTCCATAGTTCTTAATCACTTCTATCTGAGTGTGATTTCCCATCAAATTTAAACGACTTTGTAAAATCATCAACGTGCTATCTATTCCTTCGTGAATATTTACTTCTTTTAAGTCGGCTTCATCCATACGAGAGAAGTTTCTTAAAGATACAACAATATCTTCAATTCGTTTGGCACCGTTTTTCATAGATTTTAAAATTTTGGGAAAATCTTCTTCAATAAACTCTAAATCAACCGTTTCTATTTCCTCTTGAATTTCCGGTGTTGAGTCTGCTGGATAATGTTCTTGATAAAGATGCAGTAAATGAACTAAATCCTGCATATATTCTTCTGCATGAACAAGATTTCCATAAATAAAACTAACCGGATTATTAATTTCGTGAGCCACACCTGCAACGAGTTGACCTAAAGAAGACATTTTCTCATTTTGAATAACTTGGGCTTGAGTCCGTTGAAGTTCAGCTAATGTGGCTTCGAGTTGAGTTGCTTTTTCTCGGAGTTTAGTTTCTGAATAAGTCAAGGCAGTTTCTGCGGCTTTTCGTTCGGTAATATCACTATTAATTTCTAAGATTGCATAGGGATTTCCCTGTTCATCTCGTTGTAAAGTCCAGCGACTAAAAGTAACTATATTCTGGCTATTTTTTGTCTGATGTTGAAGTTCACCACTCCAAGTTCCTTCTTGAAGAAGTTGTTGCATGACCTCGGCTTGAGAAGTGGGAAAAATTGTTGTTAATAAACTGTGAATATTTTTATCTATAACTTCTGCTTTTTGCCAGCCATAAATATTTTCGGCTCCTTGATTCCAATAGGTAATTTTCTTATCCATATCTAGGATAATAATTCCATTACTGCTGCGGTCTAACATTTCCATTTTTTCCTGGAGTTGCGCCTCAGCTAAAGAACGTTCCAGTAAAGTTTGATTGAGCAGTTCTACTTGTTCTTGTACTTGTTTGTAGAGGTTGGCTTGAGTAATAGCGATGATCAGTTGACCTCGTATTGTTTTCAGCAGTTTAAGGATAGCTTCATCGTTAAATATGGTGGCTGAACTTAATCCAATGAGATAACCCTTTTGATTGCTATTCACCTGAATCGGTAAAGCAAAATAACAGCTAATTCTTGCTTTTTTAAACTCTGCTTTTTTTTCATCGCTTAACTGTGTTTTTTCTAACTGACTCCAACTGATCTTTTCTGATGGATTAATTGGGGATGAAACTAAAATATCTGTAAATTTTTCTTCAATAAAAGCATTAATTTCAGGAAAATTTTGAGAAATTTTAAACGAAGATGAGCTACAAACAATTTCTAATCTTTTTTGCTCTGTATGATACCAACTAAATCCAACCCAACTTAAACCTAAAACTCTCATTACTTCGTTGACTGCTATCTGTAAAAGAGTGTTCAAGTCTAAAGACGCTCTAATTTGCTCAGTGAGTTGATTAACAAGTGCTTCGCGTGTTGCTCGTTCGCGAGTTTCTTGAAATAGTTTGACTTGCCAAATTGCAAAGATTGTTGCTAAGATGAGTAATGTTCCAATCACTCCCGCGAGCAAATTTAAAGGTCTAAGTTGAGCTTCTAATCGATCTTGAGGAATCACCAAACCGACAGACCAATCTGCTTTTTGGATGGGAGTATAAGCCACATAAACCCAAGATTTATTTAAGGAGATTAGCTCTATACCCTCATGATGCTTTACCATTTTTCGAGCAAGGGTTGCTAGGGGTGTATTAGCATCTGCAAAAAAGCTTTTTCTCTCTTGCAAAATATCAGGGTCAGGATGAGCAATCGGAATTCCATCTAGATCCAGAACAAAAGCATAAGAATCGTTAGGTACATTAGAAATTTTCTCGATAATTTCAGAAATATTTTTAATGGGTAATAATCCACACAAAACACCTCGAATTGTCGGTTTATTTAAGGGATCAGCAGGAAGATTTAAAGAGTTTAAACTTTGAGCGCGGATAGAGGTTTGCTCTGAAGAAAGGGATTGACGATTTAAAGGTGGAACAGACCAAATCGGAGAACAAACGCTAATCTGATAAACACCCGTACTCCGAGAAATAATCGGTTGAGAAACATTGGTTTGTCCAGCTATTGCTTTTTGAAAGTGAGGTCGATCAAATATATTTTGATTTTCAACAAATCCTACACTTGTGGTATAATAGGAACCGTCAACATTGACTAACGAAAGCATATAATAGTCTGGTAAACGATCCAGTTCAAGTTGTAAAAAAGGTTCCGCTTCTGACCACTTCATCGAGCGAACATCGGAATTATTTGCTATACTTTCAACTTGCGATCGCAATTCGGTTAACCACTGATCAATTTCTAGACTAGCTTTTTGGGCTTCTTTAAGTGCGTTTTCTTGAGAACTGGTTAGAATGATGCTACGAACTAATCCATAACTGATTCCAGAAACGATACCTACCGTGAGAACAGCACCAGCAATAATGAGTTTAGAAATCACCTTCTTGAGAGGCTTTTGTCTCAAAGAAAAATGGACTTTGCTTAAAGATTTTTTTCTCAAGGGTTGGAGAGGATAATGATTTTCCACAGTATTTTTTGTTTTTCTAGTGATAAGCGGAAATTAAATCAGTTGCTATTGGTTCAAATATATCACTAACTGAATCATTCTATCTTTAGACTGATTATCAGTCCTAAGAAGTTCACAGATGCGGAAAGGGTTGTCTGCAATTTCAGTATATTTACCCAGAATGGTATTGATTTTAACAAAAATTTTATAATTCTTGAATTAACTTTAGCCGATTTACTTCAAGACTGTCACATCAATTAAATACTTCTATCTTTAGACAGATAATCTCTCGTGAGAAGTTCACGAGTTTGGTTGATCTGTTTGAAATTATTCGGTATATTTACGCAGAATTTCGGTGTCACTAACAACAGTCCCATCCTCCCCAAGGTAATTTTAGCAGATTTATCAATTATTGGATATTTTCTAACGGATAATCCGGCGATTAAAGCTTTCGGATTTACCAGAAAGGAAACAGAGAAACCCAGCTTCTTAAAGAAACCGGGTTTTGACAATATATTTAATTCCAGAATGCCAGAAAATTTTCAGTCTAAATCACTTTAACTTTGTTCTAATCAACTGTAGAATAGGTATTACTTATCCTACTACTTTTTTCAAAAATTGAGGCGAGGGAGTCGATGTTTAAAACCACACAATATTTCCCAAGAAATCGTGTCTAAATTTGCCGCCCAGTCTTCGGCATAAATCGTATTTTCTCCTTGTTTTCCTAAGATTGTTACCACTTCACCCACTTGTAAATCAGGCATTGAAGTCACATCAATCATTAATTGATCCATTGTAATTGCACCAACTTGAGGTAAAAGCTGACCCCGAACTAAAACCTTCATTTTGTTAGAAAGATTACGAGGAATTCCATCGGCATAACCAATCCCGATAACAGCAATCCGAGTCGTTTTTTCTGCAACATATCGATAACCATAGCTGACCCCTGTTCCCGCTTCAATCGTTTTAATTTGTGTAACTTTTGCCTTGACTTGCATTGCAGGCTTGAGGTCAATCGTTGAAGCCAAATGAGGGGCGGGATATAAACCATAAATCGCCAAACCGACTCGAACCAGATCATAATGTAATGCCGAATCAGTTAAGGTAGCGGCAGAATTAGAAATATGTAAACAAGGACGACGGGCAGTCGCTTGAGTTAAACACTTTTGAGGATCAACCCCAATTTTTTTAATGACATCTTGAAAGCGTTGGTGCTGTTGTCTCATTAAGGTTTGATCAGAACTATCTGCTGTTGCAAAATGAGAATAAATTCCGGCAATTTTTAAATTAGGAAGTCGCTGCACTAACTGTACAAATTCTACCGCCTGTTGCCAAGACGTTCCTAAACGTGACATCCCGGTATCAATATTGAGATGTACTTCTAAAGTCGAGTGAACTTGACTGAGAGTTTCTGAAAATAAAAGTGCTTGTTGAGGAGTACAAAGGGTAGGCTGAAGTTGCCAATGAGAAATGGCTTTGACTTCATCGGGAGTATAAGCCGCACCTAAAACTAATATGGGTTGTTTAATACCCGCTTCACGCAGTTCGATTCCTTCTGGAGTTGTCGCCACCGCAAAAGCACCCGCACCCGCTAGAGAGACAGTTTTAGCGACAGAAACCGCCCCATGACCATAGGCATCCGCTTTCACCACCGCCATGAGTGTTGTTTGGGGAGAAAGCAGAGATTTGATTTGCTCAACATTGTAGGCGATCGCTGCTAAATTAATCTCAACCCAAGACCGTTGACAAATTTCATCATAAACCCCCCGCCCTCTCAAGGCTAAAATGAGGCGATCTTTTTCCGAGGTCGGTTTTCTAGTTACCATATCTTCACTCACTCCTGACATCTTCACAATATTGGTTGACTATAAAGCTTAGATCGTGATCGCACATTTAGATCAGGAAAAGAAAAAAGGTAAGAATAGATGTATACCCTGGATTCAAAAATAGCGACGGAAGAGTGAACTACTCACACTGACCGCCGCGGTACAATGTGAGCTTCTGATTTCTCAGCCCGATGCCCTTTCACCGTCGCGGTTATCCGGTCTTAAACAGGC
>Ga0207419_1000883_pt1 | contig 24698 bp, 20 predicted proteins | sample ElkSloMetagenome_4_FD_184723 | JGI IMG/M metagenome (GOLD analysis project Ga0207419, IMG submission 184723) | Hot spring microbial communities from Elkhorn Slough, Monterey Bay, USA - MD2A (version 2) | ecosystem: Environmental > Aquatic > Marine > Intertidal zone > Estuary: Microbial mat ... | reverse complement strand
GGGGGCGGAAAGTTTATTGATGAGTTTATGGACAGTTAGTGATGAAGGAACGAAGGAATTGATGATTAAATATTATCAACGGTTGTTGCAAAATCAAGGGCGTTCAGAGGCGTGGCGTCAAACCCAGTTAGAGATGTTAAATTCTCAACAATATCAACATCCTTATTTTTGGGCGGCGTTTGTTCCCGTTGGAGATTGGACGCCGATGGAAAATTGAAATATTATTTAATTTGTCAACTACTTCCCTCTCTTCTTTTAGATGAAATTTAAAAAATAATACTACCTCCCCACCTCCCCATCTCCCTAACTCCCCACCTCCCCATCTCCCCATCTTCCGACCTCCCGATCTCCCCATCAATCAACTGTTATCCGGATATCTCGAAAGAAAGGTATTTTTCCTGCGGATGTCAATTCGGTGTCATAATTGACTCATCCTGACCGAGAAAATTTGGCTAGGAAATAAAGAGTATGAATGTTCTCTTATTCTTGATTAGCACATGATTGGTGTGTAAACAAGATACAGGATTTGTTTGAATGGCTTATCAAAACTGATGTGATTTCACTTTATTATTTTAATGTCGCATGACTGCGCTCACAATTGCGTCTTCTAACGGGTCAGGAGTGAATCAGCAAGTTTTTCTGCGTTTGAAACGAGCATTGCTATTAAATCTACGACGTCAAATTTTAATTGCCGTCTGTGATGATTTGCAGTTGCGTCAAACGATGATAACTCGCTTACAAGCAGAGTTTTCTAAACGACAAACCCCTAAAAAGGGTTCAACTTCCACTCCAAAAAAGAACAAGGTTCGTTCATCCTCTTTTACAAACTGGGTAACTTTAACGGTAGATTTAGAGGAACCGAATCTAATCACTCAAATTGAGCAGTGGTTCGCAGAAAATGGTTCTGAACAGTCTAGCGTGTCGGGTTCTAGTGTTGGTTTTCAGGTTTTAGGCGTTGAACAATTAACACGACAACCTGCTGCGATTCAATGGTCTTTTTTGCATCATCTCCGTAGCCTAGAAAGCCATCTTCCTGAGTTAGAGTTTAGCTTATTATTGTGGATTCCTTCGCCTTGGTTGCGTTGTATTGAACAGTCAGCCCCAGAATTTTGGCGTTGGCGAACTGGGGTGTTTGAGTTTGCTGGAGAACCGACTCCGGTAACTGCAATGACTCAAGAGACGCAAGATTTAGGCAAAAATTCAGTTTCTCCACAAATTAAGCTTTTATCTGGGCGTCAGCCCGAAGAAACCGGATTTGTCGATATCGATGAGAGTTCTCAAACTCAAGATCAAGAAGATAGCAAATCCTCTGAAAATGTTGCCTCAGCAGATGTTAAATTGCCTTCAGTGGCTCCGCAAAACTCTAAACAGGAGATCACACATCCACCCAAAACAAAGCGACCTAAAACCGCAAAGAAGCCGCTAGATTTGACTCAAACTCTACACAAAGTCAAGCAAATTCAGCAAACGACAACTTCTGCTAAACAACTCACGCGGGCTTACCGGATTTTAATCGCACGGGTTCGTCAACAGATGCAAGTGGGATTAACCTGTATCGAACAGATGCAGCTTGTGATCGAAGTTTATGAAACGGGATGGCAACAGTTAGAAGATACGACTCATCCGTTTTTAAACACTTCAGAAATTGTTGATTGGCTCAATGATCTCGGAACGCTGTATTGGATGCGTTTCCATCAGGAAAAGTTAACCTCTGCGATCGCCGAAGCACTCTCCCATCTAGAACAGAGTATCATTTTCTATCAAAAAGCGTTAATGTACGCCAATCCGGAGAAACAAGCATCAACCATTGCTAGACTGCAAAAAAATTTAGGTGCTGCTTACGCTGATTTAGCTAGAATTCGAGAGCCAGTTGAGAATTTACAACAGTCTGTTAATGCTTATTGTGAGGCTATTTATTATTTTCAAGTTGTCATTTCCAAAGAGTCTGAGTTAGAGTGGCAAAATCAGACAATAGCTCAACAGAGAGCTTTGAGTTATGCTGCTACTCAGAATAATTTGGGTACAGTCTACTGGAATTTGGCTCAACATACTCAGCCAAGTCAACATCTAAAAGCGGCAATTTCCGCTTATACTCAAGCAGGGCGTTATTACTCTCCCAACAAGTATCCGCGAGAGTTGGCGATGATTCAGGCTAATATCGGTACAGCCTACTGGAATTTAGCCCAGCACGAACCCGAAGATCAGTGGTTGCATGATGCGATTGAAGCCTATGAAAGTTCGTTGAACTATCGCACCCCAAATACTGATGTGGCTGCTTGTGCTGCAACTCGCAATAACCTGGGAATTGCATATTGGCATTTAGCTTCTCGACATCAAGACTCAGAAGTTCGTGCTAGATTTCTACAAAAGGCGATTACATCTTATGAAGTGGCGTTAACTTTGGTAGAACAGTTGAGTCCCACTCAGCTTAATTTCGACCCCTTAGCCACTCACAATAACTTGGGACTTGCTCACTATCAACTCGGGAAAGATCAGTATCTGGCTTTGGGTCAAACCGAGCGAGTCACTCATCTAGAAACAGCTTTACGGCATCATTTGCAAGCCGGGTGTCAGCAACCTCTGCCAGTCGCCTCTGCCAAAGCCGTCAAGCCCGGACGTGAGAAAATTGCTCTAGGTCATGTCATCCGAACCATTCGGGCGATTTACAATGAATCCGGTTTACCGGGACAAAATCGAGCGCTTTCTCAGGTTCCCGCGAGTTTACTCTCAGAAATATTACGCTCTCTGTAACACAATGCAACTAAATCGATAAATCTCTAGGTGTAAACCCGAGTTTTACATTAACATTGAGATGATTGATTTACTCTTGCTCTATCTTCAGCTCAACCGAAGTGGTTATGGCTTCTGCAAAGATTCTTGTGGTTGATGACGACCCAGCAATCCGAAATTTAATTGCTCGCTATCTAAGTCAACAAGACTACGAAGTTGAATCGGCAAAAGATGGTGAGACGGCGCTGGAATGTTTTGATCAATTTAGTCCGGATTTGGTGGTATTGGATGTTAATCTTCCTGATACAACAGGTTTTATTCTGTGTCAGGAAATGCAAAGTCGTACCAGTGTGTTTATTTTATTGCTAACCAGCTTGACGGGTGAAGCCGATAAGATTAAAGGCTTTGATAAGGGCGCTGATGATTATATTACTAAGCCTTTTGGTTTAGCCGAACTCGGTGCGCGTGTACGGGCGATTTTGAAGCGTCAACGTAGTGTCGCCGACAGCGAACCTCGTAGTTTAGTTTATGGCGATTTGCTAATTGATCCGTCTCGTCGTGAAGTCTACATTGAAGATAAGTTAATCCCGTTAAGTGCCTTAGAGTTTGATTTGCTGTATTGTTTGGCCAGTAAACCGGGTCGAGCGTGGCGACGGTCTGAACTCTTACAAGAGGTTTGGGACTATGATTACGAAGGAGAACAGCGAGTCGTTGATGTTCATATCGGCCAGATTCGCAAAAAGGTGGAACCCGATGTGAATAAACCTGTACTCATCAAAACCATTCGCGGCGTGGGTTATATGTTTGATCGGCGAGACAAAGAAAGATAGGTATTGAGGGGATTTCACCCTCTCTCAACCCTATCTCTATTGATCCAAAAAACTGAGAATTTCGTTAGCTTGTCCTATAGAACGACGCACACAATCTCCTAACGCTACACCGTCGATATAGTTGCTACACAGATATAACCCTGGCATTGCCTCTAGACCTTCATTAACCTGTTGTAACCGTTGTTGGTGTCCGAGATTGTATTGAGGGATAGCACGTTTCCACAGATGCACGGCTAGCACTTTGGGAGAGATATCTTCTTTGAGTAAAATGCGACGCAAATCTTGATGAACCGCCTCAACAATTTGATCATCTTCTAACTCTCCAATTTCTGGATCAGTCGCTCCGCCAATATAACTGGTGAGAACTTGCCAGCCTTGGGGGGCGCGACCGGGAAATAAACTTGAGGTCCAAATCGTGCCTAACGTCCGAATTCCTTGTCCTCGGGGAACTAAATTCCCAAATCCGGTTAATTTCTGCTTGAAAGCTGAAACGGGATAGGCTAAAACGACGCAAGCCACCGGAGGATAAGGAATTTCGGTTAACGTTTGACTGACTTGGAGTTGCAACGGTTTCAGAATTTCTGCTGTGACATAAGCCGGAGTTGTCAACACTACCGTTCGAGTTTCGACCTGTTGAACGCCATCTGGGGTCGAAAATTCAGCCCGATAAGTTTGGTTTTCAGTCCGTTCAAGACGAGTGAGTTGCCAGTTTAATTTGAGTTGATCGCCTAACTGCTGCGCGATCGCATTGGGTAAGGCTCCAATTCCCTGACGAAAAGACCCCAACTCTCCCCGTTTAGTTTGGGGAATAGACGGATCGGCAGGCGATCGCGAAGATTTGTTCTGACCACGTGATAAAACCGCTCCGGCAACTAACCCACCGCCACTGTAAGCCATACGTGCGACTCGGGCAAAAGCCGAGCTAATTTCGAGTTGCTGTGGATCGCCTGCATAGACCCCGGAAACAAAGGGTTCAACCAGTCGTTTGAGAACTTCTGAACCCAAATGACGCTCAAAAAACTGCGAGATCGTTTCTTCCCCATTTTGTTGACTTAACGCTTGTCCCATCGCCGGCCGTACAAATCCTAATGCCCCCGTTAATGCTCGGAGTTTACCTCCAGGACTTAAGAGTTTTGTACTCAACAAAGCCGGAGGACTCATCGGCACTGGCATAAGTTGACTATTCCAGTAAACATACCGAGGTAACTTGCGATCGGCAAAGACGAACTCAGACTTGAGGCCAACTTCTACGGCTAACTTCAGTAACTCAGGGGTCGGAGAGAAACTATTGGGGCCTTCTTCCCAGAGAAACTCTCCTTGAGATACTGTGGTTATGTTTCCTCCTACCCGTCCTTGATGCTCGCTCACCAGAATGTTGAGAGACAATTGAGGGTTTGGGTTCCGAAGGAGAGAATGAGCTAAACTCAGGCCGCTAATGCCAGCACCGACGATCAAACTATCGAGTACGTGAGTCATAAAACATTGAAATTTGCAATCAGGGCATGGGGCGTAAGGATAGATGTATATTACATCTCGCCAATCACCATTGTCTTACAGGGGGGGATCTCCCTCAAGATTGAAATAAAGTTTCTAGGTAGATACGGGCGGCTTGACGATGGTTTTGGGAGGCTTCTGGGGTTTGATCACTACCATTTTGTAACAAAAATAGTGACAAAGCCGCAGCAAACACCCGATCTTGATCCCAGTCAGGATGACTATCGAGATAGCCCTGGAGGGATTCGTGCAAGATTTCAGGAATTTCCGCCAGGATACTTACACTGGTGTTCATATCGCTACTCTTAAGGTGATATACACAATACCTATTTTTTGAGATTTTGGGGTGGGACTGCCCTACAGCCTTTCCTCTAAAATCTAGAAATCGGTAGTCGATATTGTGTGCTAGGAGGGGGTAGGGTTGTCAATGTTGAGAACTGTTACAACCTCGGGACTTCTCCCATATTGGTTACGGAATAATCAGGCTTTTAGTCTAGTTTGTGTTACAAAACTTTAAATCAAAACCAAAATCTGAGTGGCTTTGTGTCGGCGATCGCAAAATCCCCAATCGGGCAGTCAGATCCCTTAATATCGTGATTGCTTGTGGAAAAGTGTATCTCATCTGTGGAAAACACCGTCTCAGTTTGTGGAACATCTGTGGAATCTATGGGGAAAATTCTACTAAAAGATAAGAATTTTGAAGTTTCACCTCGACAAAAATTAATTTGAACTTTGGGGAACTTTTGAGAAAGCGATTCAGTCGCACAGAGCAGTACGGGAAACAAAGATTTCGGGATTCACGCATTCTAGGTGATCGACCAGGGGTAACTGATGACAAACAAGCGTTGATCTCAACCCCATCAAGGCCCCTAAGTAGGGGAGAGTTGCTCAGAAGTTTTTCAGAAGGTTTAGCGTGAAAAAAAGGATGAAATATTCCTCAGATTTTCTAGGAATGTTACAAACTACACACTTTACTCCCGACTAATCGATCCAAAACCCTAAATTTTTAGGTGAGATCTTGTGAAACCGAGCAACTCCATTTAAGCTGAAAATCAGATCTCGTCACGATGGGTAAAACCGAAGGCGAGTCTGTCTGTAAAATCAGAAATCAAATGATCTGCCTTGAGAGCCTGGGTAGTTGCCGGGTCAAGTCTTCGGGCTTGTAGCAGGGAGTAGCCAGGAAACTGAGCCAAACCTGTGGACGCTAAGTCAAGTCAATAGGAACATTGTTGCTAGAGGCCTTAGCGGTTGAAACCGGAAGCCGATCACCCAATCTTTGATTGGGTCTAGGCAGTTCATGGTTTAACGCAAATAACAATCAATTCCAACGAATCGGTTGACAATGAAAAGACCAAGTTTCAAACGGTTCCGTCCGGGATTAGTTCTAGGCGCAATCGCGAGTGTGGTGATGAGTGGCCCGAGTGCCATAGCTGCGGATCGAGTCGTTTTAACCTACGGCCCGTTCCAAGCCCCAATTCGAGTTCGAGATCTCGAAGAATTTGCGGAGACGGGCGAAAAAACCAAAACGATCGGCCAAATTGTCGGTCGTTCCGGGATCGATGAAGACACGCTACGGGGTCTTATGACTCTCGAAGTGGGCTTCGATCTGGTTCCTTTTTCCTGTTTGATCTGTAGTCCGACTGGCATGGAGATTGTCGAAGATATTGCTTTGACTTTGCGAACCCATCGCCGTGTAGAAAACTCCCACGCCATACACGCGGCACTTATTAATGCCGTTAGTGATGATGGCAAAATCTCTTTTCTGGACTTCATCAAGAAGTATCCTGTTCCTGGATTATACGTTGATGTCGGCAATATTCCAGAGACAGTTGAAAAAATTCAGGGTTTAGCAACTGATTTAGAATCATTGCTGAGGACAGCATCTCGTTATAGCAAAGCGGGATGTTCATTGCAAGAGATCAGTCTACCGGGGCCTGCACCGTTGCAAGCTCCACGTCCTCCTGCACCTCCGGTTCCCCCACCCGCACCGCGTCCGATTGCTCCTCCACCTCCAGTTCGAGGATTATGGTAATCAGATTCATTCTGAGGGGCTAATTCTCATTCACAAGAATGCCATCGCTGTTGACGGGCGGTGGCATTTACAGTCATGAATTATCAATGATCAATCTTCTACTGCGATCGCGGCCAGGGAATAGCAGATTGTCCGGCTAATTTTTGGGCGACGACTTGCGCTCCATAACGGTTTAAATGACTCGGATCAACAAAGTATTCATACCGGGTTAAAGCAGCTTCAGATAGGTCAATAAAAATAAATCCATACTCTTGAGCAAGTCGCTGCATATTGTTTTGAAATTCCTGTTCAGCCCACCAGCGATATGAATCTAAATAGTCATCGGTAAGCGGTAAATTAACAAAAACCAGTGGAATATTTTGAGTCTTTACAAATGCGATCACTGAACTCAATGCCCTCGCCTGTTCTCCTGCTAAATTGAAGGCACGATAATCTCCATCATAGCGACCTGAAACATAGGGACGTTGCTGATAGTAAGTATAGGGATTATAACGATTGGGAGCGGACAAAAAACCATTGGCATCTATTGTGGTATTCAGTGAGATTAATGTAGCAGAAGTCTGTTTTGAGGGACGATCAAGAAGATTCGTAATCTCTGAGGATGTTGACGGATTAAATTGAACCGGAGAAAACGATTCTAAATTAGCATTTAAAAATGCAAAATTTTCGTCAACAATCGGTTGATCAAGATCAGCTTGAGGGAGAACCCACTTCGGTTTAGCACTGCAAGATTGCGGCAATTGATAACAAGTTTGTGTGTCATCTGATTGAGTTGAAGTCAATTGAGGACGAACACCTGAAGCCAAACGTTGGTGTCCTTCTGAGGCGATAATGGATTGATAGGTGCGGTCAATTCGACCACTATTTAATGCTCTAACTCCATCCGCCCAAACAATCATTTTGGGGAGTTGACTCGGTGTTAATAAATCTGTTAAAATATAGTCTATAACTTGAGCGGTTGCGCCATTTACTCCAAAGTTAAAAATTTTCAAGCCTTGATACCCTTTGGCGGCTAAAGCTTGTTTCATTTCTCTCGGATCAATCCCTTGTAAAGCCCGAGAACTCCCAACAATTAAAATATCAGGTTTCCCAACAGTGCTGAGATAAGACAGATAAAGTTGGAGTTGTTGATCAAGAAGTTCGCTATCAAAACTCGGAAACTGACTCGTCATTTGAGTTTTTGCGGCTTGTTGTTGCGAATAGGTTAAATTTCGCATATATTCAATCACTTTTTTCTCCGCAAAAGCCCGTTTAGGACTATTGGGAGGAACCGCCTGCATCCACGCCACCGCTTGTACCCAGTTACGGGCGACTTCATCCCATTGTTGCTTTGTTTTTGCGGTTTGGGCTAAATTCGAGCCTCTGAGTGCAAATCTAACGGACTCATCAAACGGACTTTGTTGTGTACAAGCGTTTGATTTAGCGATCGTTTCAGTTTGGGAATTTTCAGCAGAATTTGAAGGATTTTGAGGATTGACAATAGCTAAATTTTGAGTATTTTCTTCTGCAAACAGCGATACAGAAGGAGTGCTGTTAACTTGTTTCTGTTGAAAATTAAACACTGTTACCACAAACAGGAATGCGGCGACAATCCAACCTAAAAAACTTGATTGTTTCAAACGACGAAATAGATTCATGGAAGCCTCCAAAGGGATATTCCATCTTTTTATCGGAAAGTGAAGACTCTAAGCGTCTAATGCTTTATTATAGAGTCTGTTGTTTCAATTGATCAGATCTGGAGAATAAATTTTGATCAAATTATTTTAATCTATCAATCCTGATATGATAACCAGAATTAATCTGATAGATGACTTTAGATATGTAGATAGTATTGATTTTTAATTTCGGATACACGATAACTCATCCCCCGGAGTTAACGGCTTCAACCGCACCTTCAGCCTCATGCACTATCGTTCTTAAATCCTCTAATATTTTCTGACTTGACGCTTCCCACAACCCCCGTTGATTGGCTTCTAACAAACGTTCAGCCATATCTCGCAACGCCCAAGGATTTTTTTCTTGAATAAATTTCTGCACCGTTTCATCCAACAAATAAGCCTTTGCTACGCCTTCATACATAAAATCTTCCACACAGTTTGCTGTCGCATCATAAGCAAACAAATAATCTACCGTTGCTGCCATTTCAAACGCCCCTTTATACCCATGTCGCATCACTCCTGCTATCCATTTGGGATTAATTACCCGAGATCGATAAACTTTAGCAATTTCCTCTTTTAATTGTCGCACTTTTGGACGTTCCGGTTGAGCATTATCCCCAAAATAAGTGTGTGGATTTTTCCCGGTAATAGCCCGAACAGATGCGGTTAATCCCCCTTGAAATTGATAATAATCATCGGAGTCTAATATATCATGTTCTCGGTTGTCTTGATTATGCAAAACAATCTGCATTTGTTGGAGACGATTTTTAAAGGCTTCCGGTGCCGAAATTCCCCCTAACTTACTTTGACTCTCCCCATTCTGACTCGTATAAGCGTAACTACTCCAGTTAATATAAGCCCTCGCTAAATCCTGTTCATCTGTCCAATTTTGAGAGGCAATCAACCCTTGTAAACCCGCCCCATAAGCGCCCGGTTTGGAACCAAAAACCCGATAACGAGATCGAATTTCCGCCTGTTCTTTGGTTAATCCTGTTGTCATTAAAACTTCTGTTTCTTGCTTCACCTGCGCCGCTAACGGATTCAATTCTGGAGGTTCATCGAGTTGAGACACCGCCACAACTGCTTGATCAAATAAATCAATTAAATTGGGAAACGCATCTCGGAAAAAACCGGAAATTCTTAATGTCACATCAACACGCGGACGCCCTAAAATAGAAAGCGGTAAAATCTCAAAATCAACCACTCGACGAGAAGGGCCATCCCACACCGGTTGAACCCCTAATAACGCCAACGCCTCAGCAAGATCATCTCCTCCTGTTCTCATCGTAGAAGTTCCCCAAACAGAGAGTCCTAATGTTTGTGGATATTCCCCATTTTCTTGAGTATAACGTTCAATTAAAGCGTCTGCGGCTAGTTGACCGACTCTCCAGGCTGTTTCTGTGGGAATAGCCCGAATATCAACGGAGTAAAAATTGCGTCCAGTGGGTAAAACATCGGGTCTTCCTCTTGTCGGCGCCCCGGATGAACCACTGGGAATATATCGCCCTTCTAAGCCTTTTAATAAGTGAGTGATTTCTTGATTGGTTTTTTGCAGGTTTGGTAAGAGTTTATTCTCTATCCATTGTAACTCTTTTTCTGTAAATTTTCCAGCGTTGACCGTTTCACCTGCAATAATTTTTTCAACTAAACTCGCGGCATAGTTTTCTAACACTTCAACAGCGTCGCCAACGGTTCGACACACTTTATTATCTAACGTTAAACTCGGACTCAAAACTTCGGATAAATCCGTTGTAAGCGGGTCAAATTCTAACTGCCAATCTTCCGCGATCGCCCGAGTAATTCCCAAACGCTGAGAGCTTGGATTTCGGGCAATTGAAAGGATTAAATCTCTTAACTGTCGCCCGATTGGACATTGCCCAAAAATATGTAAACCATCCCGAATTTGTGCTTCTTTGAGTTCACACAAATAACCATCAATTGTGTTTAAACTTTGTGGATCGAGTTGATGTTCAACCAAACCCAAATCTTGGTTTAACTTCTCAGTTTTAATCAAATCTTGCAGTCTATTTTTAATCATCGGTAGCCGAGACGGATCTAAGCTTTGTGCTTCATAATATTCGTCAACTAGGCCTTCTAACTGCTGTAATGATCCGTAGAGTTCGGCGCGAGTTAGAGGGGGCGTAAGATGATCTAAAATTACCGCTTGCGAACGACGTTTAGCCTGGGAACCTTCCCCCGGATCGTTAACAATAAAAGGGTATAAATGAGGCATAGCACCAAAAGCAATTTCAGGGTAACAAGTTTCAGATAATCCCACACTTTTTCCCGGCAACCATTCTAAGTTACCGTGTTTTCCGACATGAATAATGGCATCTGCTTGAAATTGATATCGTAGCCAATAATAGAAGGCCAAATAGTCGGGAGTGGGTTCTAAATCTGGGGCATGATAGTTTAAACTGGGATCACGATCATAGCCGCGACTGGGTTGAATTCCGACAAAAATATTATTGAGTTTAATTCCTGCAATTGGGAATAGTTCAGGATGAGAAGTTTCAGAGAAATCAGCTTTCCAGCGTTGACAAATTGCGGTTTGTATGGAACTTGGAAGTTGATCAAAATACTGTTGAAAATCATCCCAATTTAATGACTGTTGAAGGGTTCTGAGTTCTCGTCCTTCGGGATCATTGGTAATACCAGAAGTTAAGCGTTGAATCAGTTCTTCTCCGGTTTGAGGGAAGTTTTGAATATCGTACCCTGCTTGTTGCAATGCTGTGAAGATATGCACACAACTGGCGGGTGTGTCAAGCCCTACTCCATTTGCTAATCGTCCATCTGCGGTGGGGTAGTTGGCGAGAATGATCGCAATCCGTTTTTCTGTAGCTTTTTTTTGGCGTAATTTTACCCAATTTGCGGCGAGATCGGCTACAAATTGTATACGATTATTAACTGGAATATACCCAATAACATCGGTTTCTAACTGCGAATTCCAAGTTTCTACAGCTTTAAAAGAAACGGCGCGAGTAATAATACGTCCATCGACTTCGGGTAACGCGACGTTCATCGCCACATCTCGGGGCGAAAGTCCTTGAAAATCGGCTTCCCATTGTTGAACGGTTTGACTGCTGAAAATGACTTGTAAAATGGGAATATCTAAGCTAAACAAGGGAGAATTGACGGTAGAATCTTCGGAGATAGAAGCGATAGAAAAGCTGGTTGTGTTGAGAAGAATTTCAATGCTATTATTGCTTTTTTTTTGCAGTTCGGTAATGACTTCTGCTTGTACATCTGGGTCGCGCAAAGAGGAGACAAATACAGGGATTGGGTTTAAATTACGTTCGGTTAAAGCTTGACAAAGGGCATCAATGGGGCGAACATTTCCAGAGAGATAATGGGCGCGATAAAAGAGTAAACCGACGTCAGGATTCTCTATTTTTTTTAGGGTTTGAGTTTGATAAATTCCGACACGCGGAACGGAAACGGGAGGCTGATAATTATTGGGTTGATTTAAACAAGTTTTAGCAATAAAGAGTAAAGCGTTTGTATAGTTTTCAATTCCGCCTTCGGTGAAATAATGCCAAAGTTGATTAACGATTTTGAGAGAAACGGTTGAATGACTCATTAAATCAGGATCGGGGCGATCATCTCCGGGTAGAATGATTAATTTTGCACCCGTTTTTTCTACTGTTTCTTCAACAACTTCTAAGCCATAATTCCAATAAGAACGTCCGCCTAAGAGTCGAATGATAATAACTTTTGCTTGAGTTAAAATATCCTCGGAATAAGTATCGATAGTTAACTGTTGTTGGAGTTGTAGAAGGTTTGCTACTCGTAGGGCGGGGAAATTACTTGGAAGTTGATCAACTGCGGTGGCTAGGGTTTGAATATCAGTATCTGCTGCGGTTAAAAAAATAATAGGTGCAGGCGTTTGTTCGATGAAAATTACTCCTTCTGTATCAGGAGTCCAACCGCCCGGTGTTGCGGAAATTCGGTGCATTTATAATATTATCCTATCAAGAGTTTGTAGTTGCGCTTTAAAGAAGGCTGTCATCAGTCAGAACAGAACTGGAAATTGAATTAAAGCCAATCTTCCTGTTCTTCTTTTCCCCCTGTGTAGACTTTCCCTTTGGCGTGTATTTCACGAGTTTTTTCAAAGAGATTTTCCTCAGTTAATTGCCAGTTTTGCATTATTTTTTCTAAATCTTTTTGAATATCTCTAGCACCGGGAAACCCTCGATAACGAATTTTTAAACGAGCCAATTCAGCGAGATTGTATTCCGTTTGTTGACCTTGAATTAAACTCTCAACTGTCGCACGATCGCTTTTATATTGGGGATGGGTTTGGTCTTGATTACTCATGATCAATTGAGATTAAAATCGAGAAATAGTAGATCTAAATTCAAGTTTCCCGTAGAGTTTGAGAATTGGTTTCTCTACGGGAAAAGGATTCTATAAATAAGTAATCTGAGGTTCAATACTCGCCTTCTAGTCTTCTGGAATTCAGAGAATATCAGCCAGAACTTGATCAAGTCGATTTGAACGGGATAAACACGATTACAGATTTACAGATTGCTAATTCTAGAGTTAATTCTGATCGGCATCTGGAAACGTGCGTTTGAATTCTTCGATCAACTCATCAATTTCTTCAATCGCTTGATTAACATCAATTCTCAGTGTTCCTAAATCCGGTTTCTCTAGTAGTTTGACTAGAGACTCTCGCTTACCCTCAATCAGAGCAACTCGCTCTCGAATTGTATTAGAGTCCATTTTTTATTTCCTTTGTGACCTCATAATCTATAATATATAGCGGCAAGCACTGGAAACTGCAAAGGAGATCGCCAAGATTACCCCTGACGACATAAATGCTCCTAGATTTGAATTGAGGATGCGTAAAACGTCATTAAACCCGCAGTCATTAACGCAGAAAAGGGGGACGTTTGCTGTCTGTCGGTTTATTTTTGGTCATTTCCGCTAAATATCGTTTCAGTGCTTTCTCGCGATTTTTCATAAACGCGCCCCAAAAGCCGGGTTGTAGCTCATCCATTGTCTTAGCCAATGCCCAGATATCAATGGCGAGAATATTGTACAACCGTTCATCTTCCTTTCTAAGAGAGTCAATCTCCTCTAGGAGCTTACGCTCAACGTGGGCAGTGGATAGCTCATTATCTCTAGTCATGTTGAGAGTTGGGTAACGAGGGCAGAGAGGGAGAAGGAACAGCTAACGAGGGTTAAACTCATTGAGCTGGTGTGAGATTTCCTATAAATCACCGCTGAGATGAAGTTGAGATCTCCTCAATCAAACGGCATGATGGGTATATCATCAATAGTGAATCTACGCGGACTACCTTAACATATATGTTACGTCAAACATCTTTAGCTCAAGTGGGTTTGATCTTCGGAGGACTACTCACTGCTGTCGGATTTGTTGCCTATTTTAAAGATTACGCAACCCTAAATTTAGCAGGCTTTTTTTATGGCATTCCGATTTTATTGGGAGGACTCGCATTAAAAGCGGCTGAGTTGGAACCTGTTCGGTATTCTCAACCCACCTCCTCGGAAGTCTTGGCTTTGCGAGAACAACAAGCAACTGAAACCCAAAATCAAGTTCGTAAGGATATTACCCGTTATCGCTATGGACAGACGGCTCATTTAATCGATGCTATTGAACGCTTAGGACTGGGAGCCAACGATGACGAACATCCTCAACTCCAAGGCTTGCGAGAAGTAGAAGTAGACGGGGCTTATGGTTTAGTTTTGGAGTTTAACTCCCCGTTTGTGTCCTTAGAAGCTTGGCAAGAAAAACAGGAAAAACTGACCAAATTTTTTGGCCCCAATATTCGGGTAGAGATCACTCAATCCCAGGAAGAAGAAGAAGAAGAAGAAGAAGAAATTGAGTTGGCTTTGATTACTGTACCCCAAGCCTAATCACAGTCACCAGTGTTTACTTTTGCCTTCTGGCTTTTGACACTAAGATTGTCAAGTTGCTTATTTCTCCAATCTCACCGCATACCACTGAAGGTATTTTCCGGGGCCTAGATCAAAGTCACAACAAGTATTCAGCAGATATTCGACTTGTTGGGAGAGAGTCGAAAACTTTTGCAGTTCTCGGGGTAAGTCATCCTGTCTGTCTGACAAAATTGATTCGAGTTTTTGTATAAGTTCAGCCGTTGTGAGGAACTGCTCGGGTTGGTTTGGCTCTAAAACCACATAATGGTCTTCGGAGTACATGATCGAATCGGGCATTGTTGTAGGGGTTGTTAACTCTTAATATTTGATTGTGACTTAGGCTTGCCCACCTGACAATGGGAGAAAATGTCCAAGTATAACGTGATAGGATTAAATTGATTCCTGACAATCCCGTTCGGATTACCGGAGTTTCTCTGACTCACCTGGGTTGAGCTGTCTTTAACTAAATCACAGATCAGGTTCAACCCCCTCACGAATTTTGGTTAAAACTGGTACGACGTATTTCTATGACTACCTCTGTAAATTCACCGACACAGGATCGCAAACTCTCTAAGCTCGAAGGCATTAAAGAACGCAGTAACTATCTGCGAGAACCTCTAGCTAGCGAACTGTTCAACGACGAAAACTTCTTTAGTGGCGATGCCATTCAAATCTTAAAATTTCACGGTTCCTATCAACAAGACAATCGGGATAATCGCGCCAAAGGTCAGGAAAAAGACTATCAGATGATGTTGCGAACCCGCAATCCGGGTGGGTTTGTGCCGCCCGAGCTTTACCTGACTCTAGATGCTCTCGCCTCAGAATACGGTAATAATACCTTACGGGTAACAACCCGCCAAGGCTTTCAACTGCATGGGATTTTGAAAAAGAACCTGAAAACGGTTTTGTCTTCAATTATCCAGAGTATGGGATCAACTTTAGGAGCTTGTGGAGATCTCAACCGCAACGTTATGGCTCCTCCGGCTCCTTATCGAAATCGCCGGGAGTACGAATACGCTCGTCTCTACGCTAATAATATCGCCGACTTACTCACCCCACAAACCGGCGCCTACTATGAAATTTGGCTCGATGGTGAAAAAGTCATTAGTGCAGAAGAAAACCCCGAAGTGAAAGCGGCTCGTCAACGCAATGGCAATGGTACCATTGTCAGCGAGTCAGAAGAACCGATCTATGGTGAGCATTATATGCCGCGCAAGTTTAAATGTGCGGTGACAGTTCCCGGAGATAATTCGGTGGATCTGTATACCCAAGATGTCAGCTTAGTTGTGATCACCAACGAAGCCGGAGAACTCGAAGGGTTTAACGTGATCGCCGGGGGCGGTTTGGGACGCACCCACAACAAAGAAGAAACCTTTGCGAGAATTGGTGACGAGCTCGGATTTGTTGACAAGGCAGATATCTATGATTTAGTCAAAGCAATTGTCGCGACTCAACGAGATTACGGCGATCGCCAAAGCCGTCGTCATGCTCGGATGAAATATCTGATCCATGATTGGGGAGTCGAAAAATTTAAAGTCAAAGTCGAAGAATATTTTGGCAAAACCTTACAACCTTACAAACCTCTACCCCCTTGGAAATATCAAGACTACTTAGGGTGGCACGAACAGGGCGATGGTAAACTCTTTCTGGGAATTTCCGTCGAAAATGGTCGCGTTAAAGACGAGGGAAACTTCCGCCTGAAAGCAGCGTTAAAAGAAATCGTACCGCAGTTTCAACTGCCGATCTTGCTGACTGGGAATCACAATATCATCCTCTACGAAATTTCGCCCCAAAACCAAGCTCAAATTCAACAAATTCTCGATCAACATGGGATTCTCAAGGAAACTCAAATCGATCCGTTAGTCCGGTATGCGATGGCCTGTCCTGCTTTACCCACCTGTGGATTGGCCATTACAGAATCAGAACGAATTATCCCTAGTATCCTGGAACGGATTCGGGTATTGTTGGACAAGGTAGGCCTAGAACAGGAGCATTTTGTCGTGCGGATGACAGGATGTCCCAATGGATGTGCTAGACCCTACATGGCGGAGTTAGGGTTTGTCGGAAGTTCGCCTAATGCTTACCAAGTTTGGTTAGGTGGCTCTCGGGATCAAACACGACTGGCTGAACCATTCGTTGATCGCTTGGCGGTTGGTGAGTTGGAAACGTTCTTAGAACCGATTTTTGTTTATTTCAAACAGGATCGCAAACCCGCAGAACGTTTTGGGGATTTTTGCCATCGTGTGGGTTTTGACTCGCTCCGTCAGTTTGTAACCAACTACTCATTGAATCCCTCGATGAATATTCAGACTCAAGAGCTAGCTGTTACTTCAGATCGTGAGACTTTTTCAGAAGTCTCCTCTGTTGCAGCCAATGACAACCAAGACGCAGCTATTTCCACTCAACCGTCTTCGGATGATGGGGGTGATCCCAATAAAATTCGACATCGGGTGAGTGTTCGTCATCAAACTTATTTGGAATTAAAAGAAGAATCGAAGCGTCAGGGTAAACCTGTCGTCGAGATTGCCACTCAAGCGATTGATGAATATCTGACTCGCATGAAATCTCAACAACAAGTTTAAATCTCACCTGTTTAAATTGTTGCTCAACCCAAGAGGTGTACAACTGTGGCTTAAATTTTTGACCGTTTAATTAATGGTTCAACTTCAAAGACTCGCGATCGCAATGGCGCAAATTTCTAATCGACACATTGATCTCACGGCTGAACAACAGCATTATTTGGGTCGGGTGTTACGCTTGCGCCAGGGCGATCGCTTTATTGTGATTGATGGTCAGGGTCATTGGTGGTTGGCTCAATTACAGGTTATGCTTCCGGCCCCTTCTCCCCACGCAGAAATTTTAGAAGCGATTTCAGTCCAAAATGAGTTACCCATTGAAGTGAAGTTGTGGGTAAGTCTGCCAAAAACGGGATTTGATGATCTGGTGCGGTATTGTACGGAGTTGGGAGTCTCAGAAATTGTTCCGGTGATCTCTCAACGCACGGTGTTAAAACCCAGTTTGCAAAAAGTTGAACGCTGGCGTCGGATTATCCGAGAAGCGGTAGAACAATCTGAACGTCAAATTATCCCGACTCTTGTTGATCCGATTTCTTTTGTGAATGCGATCGCCGATTCCCCTGATTTGAGATTAACCACAACCTCTCAGCCCTATATTTGTGTGGCGCGAGGTGATCTACCCCATTTGTATGATTGTATGAGTAGGAGTCAATCTACCTGCGACTCGATCACCCTAGCAACCGGGCCAGAAGGCGGATGGACGAGTGCTGAGGTGGAAATGGCGATCGCTTCTGGTTTTCAGGCTGTTAGCTTAGGACAGCGCATTTTACGGGCGGTAACGGCTCCTGTTGTTGCTTTATCTTATGTGAGTGCGATTTGGGAAACAGCAACGAAACCTGAAAATCATTCGTCAGTTTAACCGGAAAACTTGTAATAATCACTGTAAAAGAAACTCAAATTATCCGAAAAAATTTCATCAAATGGGTATCAAATAAACCGAGATATAATCCGATTAATTTCAGTTTGAAATCCAGTTTTTCTCTGAAAGTATAAGATGTAACAACGAATATTATAAGTTGAGTCTTGCCATCGACTTAGGATACTGCCTTATAATATAAATAGTTAAAATTTCATTAGTTGTTTGGCCGCAAGAAGCTCAGTAAATTAATGACTAACTCCAACAAAATTCTCGCCGTTATTCGACCGAACAGACCTAAACCCGACGACATCAAGCAGTCAGAAGCCAAAACTGACGCCAACATTGACTCTCAAAAAGAATCACAGACCGAATCAAAAACAGAGTCAAAACCCGAATCACAGACCGAATCAAAAACAGAATCAAAGCCATCACTCCCAGAAAAACCCTCCCGTCGTCCCCGACCTTCTTCTTCCTCCTCGGATAAGCCCTATCGTCCGTCTCGACCTAAGCCGAAGCATCTAGAAGAAGTTCCTCAAGCGACAAACCCAGCCGGGGAAATGTTTAACCCCGGTGATCAAATTTGGGTTAGATCTCCTTGGGGTAAATGGGCGGTTGCTGAGATTGATAAATTTTACGAAAGCAATCACGATCAAGTTGTTGCTCATTTTAATCCCAAAGAAGAACGCGCCGGATGGACGTGGATGGGCGGATGTATTCGTTCTGAACTGCTCAAAAAAGTGCCGACTTCACAAGAATAAAGCGTTAGATGTCCGATCACCGCTAAGATAAAAAGGTCGGACATCAAAGGAATTTTCTATTCATGAAAGTTGGCTTAATAGGAACTGGACTGATGGGACAACCCATGGCTCTGCGCCTAGTAGAAGCCAATTTAGAGGTAATGGCTTATAACCGTACTGCTTCTAAGCTAGACCCTCTTAAGGCGGACGGTGTGCAAGTGGCGGATTCTCCCCAGTCTTTGATTGCAGCGAGTGAATGTATTATTTTGATGTTGGCGGATGCGCCTGCGATTGAAACGGTTTTGTTATCGCCCGAGTCGCGACAAGAGTTATCTGGAAAAACCGTGATTCAGATGGGAACGATAGCCCCTCAAGAAAGCCGAACGATTGCAGAAAGGGTAACAGAAGCCGGAGGAGAGTATTTAGAAGCACCTGTACTCGGAAGTATTCCCCAAGTGAAAAGCGGGACTCTACAAGTGATGGTAGGGGCGACAGAGGCGCAATTTCAACAATGGTCTGATTTGCTTAAAAACTTGGGAGAACCAGTGTTAATTGGCTCAGTGGGGACGGCTGCGGCGACAAAATTAGGATTAAATCAACTGATTGCTGCTTTAACGAGTGCTTTTGGACTCAGTTTGAGTTTTGTTCAACATCAGGGCGCAGATGTCGAGAAGTTTATGCAAATTCTCCGTGAAAGTGCTTTGTATGCTCCGACGTTTGATAAAAAGTTACAACGAATGCAAGACGGGAATTATGCAAATCCTAATTTTCCAACCAAGCATTTATTGAAAGATACGAATTTATTTCTGAAAGCTGCGGCAGAGTTAGGCTTAAATACCAGTTCGTTAGAAGGGGTAAAATCATTGTTAGAAGCCGCTCTGACCTTGGGAGTTGCTGATGATGATTATTCGGCGTTGTTTGAAGGAATTAAACCTCAAAAAAAATAGAATGTGTAGGTTGGGTTGGGTTGTACGGGGACTGAACTCAACCTACAATTTTGGGTTTAACTCAGAATACCAAACAGAGTGAATCAAGATTAGTTTAAGTGAGAAGATACAGCCTGTAATTGCTTTTTGGACTGAACCACAGGAGAAACTGAAGTTGCAGTCAGTTGAATGGCTAGATGGTATAACTTTTTCTGCACTTCTGGGGATTGGATATATCTTAATGTCTCTTGTTTGAGTGCATCTATGTTTTTTTGATTCGCCTTAAAAGTCGAATGTTTTTGCTTAAAATAAGGCTGAAAGCGGTAATAATTCTTGGAGTTGACCAGATGCCGAGAGATGTGATCGATGACATCAGAAGAACCATCTTGAATCGTTTCTAAGATCGGCATATCATTTAAAGGATTAATCCACTCAAATGCTCCCCATCCTCGTGATTTTTTGACGCTAATTGATTTTGTTTTTTGGGTGCCACAACCCAGGGAAGCAACAACTAAATTAGAGGGATGTTTTTTGGCTTTAATTGCTTCTGCAACTGCACATAATGTTGGATTGTTGGCGGCAACTCCTCCATCAATTAAGGGAATACAGAGATGATTATTTTCGGGATTATTTGTTAATTTGTAACCCTTAGCGTGCCAGTAGCTTAGATAAGTCTTATCTTCAATAATATGAGCAGGAAAAGCGATGGGTGCCGCCGCAGAAGCCCGACAAACTTCCCAGATTGGGAGAGTTTTACATTCAGATTGTTTACTGTTAAAGACAACGGCTTGACCATTATAAACATCATAGCTTGTGACTAGGGTTTGAATTTTTAATTGATCAAAGGTTGTGGTTTTAAATATATTCTGAAGAACGGCTTCTAATCCTTTGCCATCATACATAGGTTGACTAATACCGAGATGTAAACGGTTGACAAATCCTGTTAAATAAGATCGGAATGTTGGCGGAAATATTTTTTGTGGAAATCCAGAATATAGGGAATAAAATTCAACAATTTTAGAGATAGAAACGCCATAAGATAAACCACAAGCAATTAAACTCCCGGTAGAGGTTCCAGCAATCAAGTCAAAACAATCTTTAAGCTGTTTATTTTGACTCCGTTGTTGAATTTTATTTTCTAAATCTTGTAAAATTAAAGCGGTTACTAAACCCCGAATTCCACCACCATCAAGAGAAAGAATAGAATAACGTTGAGACATCATTTCAATCCTGCTGTACTACAACACTAACCTAACTTCCGAGAGGAGGCGTTGAATAGTCCCTTCTTTGAGTTACACTCAAATGAGAACCGATTTTAAGTTGGGTTTGGAGGTAAAAATGTGTTAGAAGAACGAGATTATTGGGTTTGTTGGTCACAAATTTCAGGGGTCGGGCCAATTGCTTTGCAACGCCTCCGCCAACATTGTGGTAATCTCGCGACGGCTTGGAAAGCTTCAACCCAAGAATTACGAAAAGTTGAAGGTTTTGGGCCACAGACAGTTGAAAAAGTGGCACAACAACGAGCGAAGTTTAACTGTGTTGAATTTATTAAAAAACACTCTGAAAAAAACCCTTATTTTTGGACTCCGGCTGATGTTAATTATCCCCGTTTACTCTTAGAAATTCCAACACCTCCGCCTGTTTTATATTATCGAGGAACCATAGAAACTCAAGAAAATCAAGGAATAAAACCGACTGTTGGGATTGTGGGAACTCGTGAACCTTCTGAATATGGACGGCGTTGGACGCGGAAAATTAGCACGATTTTAGCTAAAAGTGGCTTTACAATTATATCAGGAATGGCAGCCGGAATTGATACCGAAGCTCATTCAAGTTGTTTGGATGCGGGTGGACGAACCCTAGCGATTTTTGGGACGGGAGTTGATATTATTTACCCAAAAGATAACCGTCAATTGTCTGAACGAGTGATTAAACAAGGTTTAGTGATGAGTGAACATCCAGCCGGAACCAAGCCAAATCCCCGACATTTTCCCAGTCGAAATCGGATTATTGCGGGGTTAAGTCGGGCGGTATTTGTGATGGAAGCCGGACAAAAATCTGGGGCGTTAATTACAGCCCATGTGGCGAATGATTTTTGTCGGGATGTGTATGTTTTACCGGGTCGTTTGGATGATGAAAAGTCACAGGGTTGTTTAAAGTTAATTAATGGTGGTGCGGGTTTGATTCCCGTTAATTTAGAAGAATTATTAGAACAACTGGGTGCAATTCCTGAACTGGATACACCGCAACAATTATCATTACTTGAATCACCCCCAAAAACTTCGTCTGCTTCTGTTGGGACTTTAGAACCCACTTTAGAACCCACTTTAGAACCCACTTTAGAACCCAATTTAGAACCCAACCTAGCAACAGTTTTTCAGGTGATTTCTTCTGAACCGACTGCTTTTGATGTGATTGTTCAGCAAGCGGGATTAGATATAGGTATTGTCTCTAGTTCGTTATTACAATTAGAACTTTTGGGGTTAGTTTCTCAGTTACCGGGAATGCGTTATCAACGATGTTAATTCTAGATTAAGTTAAGATCACATAACCAATTTTAAACAAAAATATGGTAAACTTAACATCAAAGTAACTCTCTTAATCTCAAACTTTACAGCACAATAAATGAATATGAGTAACCCTTCTTTTCCTCGATTTCATCTGGCTTTTCCAGTCTTTGATTTAGAGAAAACTCGCTCTTTTTATCAAGGTTTATTGGGGTGTACAGAAGGACGAAGTTGCGACATCTGGGTAGATTTTGACTTTTTCGGACATCAAATTACTGCTCATTTATATTCATCAGAAAATGAAGTTGTTTCAACGAATCCCGTTGATGGCGAAAATGTTCCGATTCGTCATTTTGGAGCGATTTTAGAATGGGATGAATGGCATAAACTGGCTGAACGTTTACAGAAAGAAAATGTAGATTTTTTGATTCAGCCTCAAATTCGGTTTCAGGGACAAGTGGGTGAACAAGCAACGTTATTTATTAAAGATCCGAGTGGTAATGTATTAGAGTTTAAATCATTTCAAGACGAAAGTCAAATCTTTGCTAAAAAGACAAATTCTTAAATAAACTGACTTTAGTTATTCCCATTCTTCTAATTCATTAATCCAATTTTGTAACGCTGTTACGATTTGTTCTCGTCGAGTTTCAAAGTTAGCTGCAATCCAAATTAAGAGTAAACCTAGAATAAAACCGACAATCCATTTTAAGAAGGAATAAATTGAGTTTAAAATCAAGAGTTGGTTGACTGCATTAATTAAAAAAATTGCAGTTCCGACATATAAAAATGCTCTAATTCTTAATCCTAAACCGATAAAAATAGCCGTTAGACTCACTAAACCGGGTACAATTCCTGTCTCTTTATTGGTTAACAATGCAGCAAAACAAATCATTCCTATTCCTATGATTCTAATCCAATGACGTAGGACTTTTTGTTGAGGATGTTTTAAATAGGGGTCAATTTGGGCTATATATAAAATAGATAATCCCGGTATAATTGTATCTCCCAACGCATTCAGATCATATTCTGTGGAAAATAGCCAGTGATAATAAGCAAAATTAATTAATCCTACGCTAAAATAAGTGAGTTTAATTTGTTGAGAAAATTGAGCTAAAATTAAATATAAAATAATTGCTATACTGGTTGAAAAATACCATGAAAATTCTAGGGTTGATTCGGTAATAACTGATGTTAAAACAACCGTTAAAATGGGGATAGAAATAGCGACTCGCCGCCAGGGTTTAATCGGCCATCCCCAATTTTGCCAAGGCATAAAATACAGAAAATAAGCAATGATTGAAACAATTGCACCGCCCCAAGGAATTAAAAATCTTCCTAAATTTAAAAGATCACTAATAAAGTAACCTATTGCTGCGGCTTCTAAACATCCAATATAAACCCAAAAATCAGCTTCTCTAGCCTTAGAATTATAACGTCCTTGAAAAATAGCATATCGAGTTAAAAAGACACCTATTCCTAAGCTGATAAAAGAGTTAAGTTCAGAGGGCAGAGGTAGAGAAGCAATCAAAAAGCAACTACTCATTGCCCAGTGAAGATGAGCAATTATTTTGATTTCTGTCTCACTTAAATAGAGATAATGGATAAGCTGAGGTGAGAATAAACGATATACATAAACAATTGTTGTTCCTAACCCTGCAAAGGCGATGAATTGTTCTGCTAGAGGGGCAGATGATAAGTTATAAACTAATAGTTGATAAGCGGCAAGTGAAACACCAAAAACACCAATATAAGTTAGAGGTTTTAACTCAGGGCTACGCCGCCCGACTCCTAGAAAAATAAATGAGAGGATAAATAAACTGATTCCTGTCCAGTTATCAAAACTTCCTGATGAACATAAAACGGCACCAAAAATTCCATAAAATAGAGGTAAGACTTGCCAGGGATGAGGAAGATGATGAATTCTTATTCTGTGTTTCCAGTAATCTCCTAAAACTTGTGCAATTAATCCTAAAATTAGATTGGCAATTGATAAGTTAAACAGGGCATTTTCAGTAAAACCAAAAGTATGAGCCATTAAAAGTTCAACTTCCCAACCCAATATATAAATAAACAAGGGCGGATACTGTTCTCTATTTTCGGTTTCGGGATGATTTAAAAGATGAATAACAACAGCAATAATTGAAAGTATTGTTGCAAAAATAGCTAAAGCACTCGGATTAAAAATTTGCCAATAAATACCGACTGCATAAAGCGTTAAGCTGATTAATTGAAACCAACATAAAATCGGAGTCCAGATTTTTACAGCAGTCACATACAAAGACGCGATAGAACTTGATAAACGGTTGAATCTCGCTTGAAAAATCCAGAGTAAATTTAAAGCAATCGCAATAAAAACTAATCCACCTGTTAAGGTTAAATTGGGAACCATTTCCCAGACTAAAAATCCATAAAACGTTAATCCAAAACCAACTGTTATCGTGGCTG
>Ga0207419_1000882_pt1 | contig 24706 bp, 18 predicted proteins | sample ElkSloMetagenome_4_FD_184723 | JGI IMG/M metagenome (GOLD analysis project Ga0207419, IMG submission 184723) | Hot spring microbial communities from Elkhorn Slough, Monterey Bay, USA - MD2A (version 2) | ecosystem: Environmental > Aquatic > Marine > Intertidal zone > Estuary: Microbial mat ... | reverse complement strand
GCTGGGCGTGTTCATCTACTGGGAACTGATGGCCATCGCCTCGACGCTGATCATCTGGTCCCCGGGCACCCCCGAAAGCCGCAGGGCCGGCCTGCGCTATGCCTTCATCCACCTGCTCGGCGGCGTGGTTTTGATGGCCGGCATCACGGGGCAGATCACGGCCACCGGCTCCGCCGACTTCACGGCCATGACGGCGGACTCGTGGGCGACCTGGATGATTCTGATCGGGTTCCTGATCAACGCCGGGGCGCCGCCGCTGACCGCCTGGCTGCCTGATGCCTACCCCGAGGGCTCGTGGAGCGGCACCGTCTTTCTGTCCGCCTTCACCACCAAGACCGCCGTCTACGTCCTGCTGCGCGGCTTTCCCGGCACCGAGATCCTGGTGTGGGTCGGGCTGTACATGATCTTCTACGGCATCATCTACGCGCTGCTGGAAAACGACATGCGGCGCATCCTGGCCTATTCCATTATCAACCAGGTCGGGTTCATGGTCTGCGGCATCGGCATTGGCACCGAGATGGCGCTGAACGGCGCCGCCTCGCACGCCTTCGCCCACATCATCTACAAGGCGCTGCTGCTGATGAGCGCCGGCTCGGTGCTGTACATGACCGGGCTGCGCAAGTGCTCCGACCTGGGCGGTCTGTTCCGCACCATGCCGGTCACCGCGTTCTGCGGCATTATCGGTGCCTTGGCCATCTCTGCCTTCCCGTGGACCTCAGGGTTCGTCACCAAGTCGATGATCACCCAGGGGGCGGCCGACGAACACATGCTGTGGGCCTGGATGCTGTTGCAGGCGGCCAGCGCCGGCGTGTTCCTGCACGCCGGCATCAAGTTCCCCTGGTTCGTGTTCTTCCAGAAGGACAGCGGCCTGCGGCCGGGCGAGGCGCCGGCCCCCATGATCCTGGCCATGCTGCTGTTCGCCGGGCTGTGCCTGTTCATCGGCGTGTGGCCGGACCCGCTCTATGCCCTGCTGCCGTACCCGGTGGCGTACGAGTCCTACACCGGCGCCCATGTGGTCACACAGCTTCAGTTGCTGCTGTTCTCCGGGCTGGCGTTCTTCATCCTGCTGCCGCTGATGAAGCGCACCCTGACCATCACGCTGGACTGGGACTGGCTGTGGCGGGTCGCCGGGCCGGCGGTGGCCGCGTTCCTGCTGCGCACGGTCGGGCCGGTGTGGACCGGGGGGCTGAGCGTGACGCGGCGCGGCATCGGCGGCCTGATCGCCATCACCGCGCGCACGCATGGTCCGCATGGGGCGCTGGGCCGCGCCTGGCCGATCAACACCTCGGCCGTCATGGTCGCGCTGTTCCTGCTGCTCTATCTTATATTGTTTTTCGTGTGGCCCGCCGGGTGAGGGGTTTGACGCACCGGCCGCGCCCGCCGGCATGGCCTGTTTTCGGGGGCCATTCAGCACCTTGACGCTGGCCGGGTCCCCAGGGTAAACGCTGCGGTTCCCCGGGGCTTGTTTCGCGTCCGCGTCGATCGATGGGCGGCCGGTTTCGGGGTCCCACGGTCCGGCGCGGCCGCCGGGGTCGCTGAACGAAAGAACCACACAGGCAGGGGGGAGGAACCGGTCATGAACGCCCTGACCGAAATCGCCATCGGCAGCCGCACCTTGTTTTCCGGCAACGAGGCCGTGGCCCGCGCCGTGTGGGAATCCGGGGCCGCCGTGGCCACCGCCTATCCCGGCACGCCATCGACGGAGATCCTGGAGACGCTGGCCCGCTACCCGGACATCCGGGCGCAATGGAGCGTCAACGAAAAGGTCTCGCTGGAGGTGGCCATTGGCGCCTCGCTGGTCGGTGCGCGCGCCTTCTGCGCCATGAAGCATGTCGGCATGAACGTGGCCGCCGACGCGCTGATGAGCCAGGCGCTGGCCGGCTGTCACGGCGGCCTGGTGATCGCCATTGCCGACGACGTCGGCCTGTCGTCCAGCCAGAACGAGCAGGACAGCCGCTACTGGGGCCGCTTCGCCCATCTGCCGATGCTGGAGCCGGCCGACGCCCAGGAGGCCCACGCCCACACCCTGGCCGCGTTCGAACTGTCGGAGCAGGTCGGCTGCCCGGTGCTCCTGCGCCTGACCACCCGTGTGTGCCACGTCAAGACGCTGGTCTCCGTCGGCGAGCGCCAGGCGCCGCCAGCGCGGGGGTTCATCCGTGACTCTCGCCGCTGGGTCATGCTGCCGAGCAACGCCAAGAGCATGTTGCCGCGCCAGGACGAGCGCGATGCCACGCTGACCGCGCTGGCCGACGAGTCCGACCTGACCACGCTGATGGACGGGATCGACCGGTCCGTGGGGATCGTCTCCAGCGGCCCGGCGGCCCTGTCGGTGCGCGAGGCGCTGCCGGATACGCCGCTGTTGAAGCTCGGCTTCACGCACCCGGTCCCGGTTGAGCGCATCCGCGCCTTCGCTCGCACCGTCGACACGCTGCTGGTGGCGGAGGAAACCGAGCCGTTGGTCGAACAGGCCCTGAAGGCGGCCGGGATTGACGTGCACGGCAAGGACGTGCTGCCCCGCCATGGAGAGCTGTCGGTCTCGGTGCTGCGCCGGGGTGTGGCCCGACTGCGCGGCGAGGAACCCGCCCATGCGCCGCCCGCCGGTCCCGATCCCTCGGTGTTCCCGCGTCCGCCCACCATGTGCGCCGGCTGTCCGCACCTCAGCCCGTTCTACTGTCTGTCGAAGCTGCGCCGGGCGGCGCTGATCGCCGGTGACATCGGGTGCTATACCCTGGGCGCCGGCCACCCATGGCAGGCCATGGACACCTGCACCTGCATGGGGGCCTCGGTGACCATGGCGCAGGGGCTGGCGATCGCCCGCTCCGGCGAGGATTCGAAAAAGTCGGTGGTCGCCGTGATCGGCGATTCCACCTTCCTGCACATGGGGATGCAGGGGCTGCTGGACCTGGTCTACAACCGCGCCAACGTCACGGTGATGCTCCTGGACAACCGCACCGTCGGCATGACCGGCGGCCAGGAGCACCCCGGCACCGGGTTCGACATCCACGGCGAGGAAGCGCCCCGGGTGGACTTCGTCGCCCTGGTCAAGGCGATGGGCGTCAAGCCGGAGCGGGTGCACTCGGTCGATCCCTACGAACTGCCAGAGCTGTTCCGGCTGATCCGCACGGAAACGCAGATCCCCGAGGTCTCGGTCATCATCACCAACCAGCCGTGCGTGCTGACCGACCGGCATGTGCCGCGTCCGGCGCTGAAGGTGGTGGAAGAGGACTGCACCGGCTGCGGCGGCTGCATCGACACCGGGTGTCCGGCCATCCAGGTCACCCGCCGCGAGACCACCACGACCAAGAGCGGCAAGACCAAGGAACTGGCCTTCGCCCGCATCGACAGCGCGTTCTGCACCGGCTGCAACGCCTGCGTCGAAACCTGCGCGCCCAATGCCATCGTGCCGCTGGATCCGGCCGCGCATCCCCGCCTGGAGAGAGTGTGAGACCATGACCGAGCATCCGGCGGCCGGGTCGGCCGGCGTCACCAATGTGCTGCTTTGCGGCATCGGCGGCCAGGGTGTGCTGACCGCCGCCGAACTGCTGGCCCACGCCGCCGTGGACGCTGGCCACGACGCCAAGAAGACCGAGGTGGCCGGCATGGCCCAGCGGGGCGGTGTCGTGACCTCCAACCTGCGCTTCGGTCCGCGCGTGCTGGCGCCCGCCATCCCCGACGGCGAGGCCGACCTGCTGATCGGCTTCGAGGCCGCCGAGGCGCTGCGTTGGGTCGGCCAACTGCGTCCGGGTGGGCGCGCCGTGGTCAACGGCCTGCGCGTCAAGCCGCCCGTGGTGCACCAGGGCCTGTTCGACTACCCCGAGGACCCGATCGCCCTGATTCGGCAGCGTGGGATCGACCTGCGCACGGTTGAGGCGCGCGACATCGCCGACTCCCTGGGCAATCACCGACTGATGAACACCGTGATGCTGGGGGCCGTCGCCGACCTGCTGCCGCTGTCGGCCGAGGATCTTCGGTCGCGCGTGGTTGAGGTATTCCGCGCCCGCAAGCCGGCGCTGGCCGACCTGAACGGCCGTGCGTTCGATGCCGGGCGGGCGGCGGTCAGCCGCGCGCCGGCTCCGGAACCGGCGACGGCGACGGCGAACTGAGCGCCGAGTCCGCGCGGCGTCGCGCGTGGGGCTCTTCCGCGCCGTCAAGATCTCCCTTTCCGAGCGACCCCGTCCCGCCATGCGCGCGCCGCGCGGGCGGTAGAGCGTTTTGGTCGGCGGGCTCGTTCCAATGCGCGGCTCTGCCGCGAAGGGGGGCGTCTGCCGTCTCCTCCTTCTTTCGAGCGGTACGAAATCCTTCTTTCGCGCTAATGGGATCGTCCGAGTGGCGCTCTTAGTCGTCCAAAAGTGCTGACGATGTCTCCGGACGCTTGCCCGGATTTCAGTCTAACGAATGCTGTGCTCCGCGAAATCCCACCAAAGTGGCAGTGTATCGACGAATGCCCCTAAAATTTCACGACTCTATGTCGTTCGGGCGTGCCTTTGCGAAACTGCAACACGAATGTTATAGTCACCCTCCAATCGTCGGGTTTCCCTCGCGACGAGACGCCACGCCGACATTGAGTGCCCCCATCAAGAGGCACTGTTTGCAACGGCGCGTCGCGCCATGCGCTTGGGACGACCGGGGCCAGGAGGTCAAGGCGCAAACGGACTGGGACACCATGGCGGCGACCTGCGACCGACAGGGGGTACGGGAAAGCCACGCCATGCTGACTTTCGAAGACTGTATTGCCTTCTGCGGCATGGATGCCGACGAAGTGGAAGCCTTGGCCGTGTCGGAGCATCTGCCGACCGTGATCGCGGCCGAATGGACGGCCCGAGAGTTGGGAACGGCCGAGGGGCGGACGCATGTGATTGAGATCCTGTCGGAGCGCGCGGGCGAGGCCCGGCTTCGTGGGGACTTTGCGGCGGCGGACGAGTTGGAACGAATCCTGGAACGGGAACGGGCGCGGCTCTAGGGCGCACCAAGACAGAACGGGACGACAGGCAGGGTTCAGCGGACCGGGCGACAGTGTAACGGCAGAAGCGCGTGTGAGAGCGGGCGAGACGGTGGCGGTTTCGGAGCACACGGGTCTCGACCGCCGGACAGGAGGTAAGACGATGAGACTGGATCCCGAGCGCATCAAGGCCATGACGGCATCGACGTCGTCCTATGTGGCGGCCATCGCCGAGAGCGAGGATCTGCTGCCCATGCTGGCCGCGGCGTGGACCGAAATGACTCTGCGTCAGCACAAGGGCTACATCACCATCCGGGACGTACTGGACCGCGCGGCGGTGAAGGCCGACCGCCGGGGGGATGCCGAGACGGCGGCCCGCTATCGTGCGGCCTTGCGCGAGTTCGAGGCAAGCTTCGCCGAGCGGGAACCGGTGGCGGCGGAATAGAGGGGGTCCGCCGCTCGGGGGTGGCGCGGCGGCGGTGGCCGCCGACCGGGGAATGCGTTTTCCGCGAGGCGGACGGCGCGGTGCCTGACCAGGGTGCCGCGCCGTCGGCCTGTTAGACCCCCATCTGTCATACCCCCATCAGGGTCCGCACGTGGGCATGGACGCTGCCGGCGAGGGCCTGCAGGTCGTACCCGCCTTCCAGCACCGACACCAGCCGGCCGTCACAACAGTCCTCGGCCACCGCCATCATGCGCCGCGTGGCCCAGACGTAATCCGCGACCTGAAGGCGCAGGTGCGCCAGCGGATCGCGCGCGTGGCCGTCGAACCCGGCCGAGATCATCACCATCTGCGGCTGAAAGGCCCGCATCGCCGGTTCGATCGTCTGGTCGACGGCGGCGCGAAAGGCATCACCGGTGGATCCCGGCGGCAGCGGGCAGTTGAGGATGTTGCCGGCCACACCGCGCTCTTGCGTGAACCCGGTGCCGGGGTAGTTGCCGGCCTCGTGGGTCGAGGCATAGAACAGCCCCGGGTCGGTCTGAAAAATGTCCTGCGTTCCGTTGCCGTGGTGGACGTCCCAGTCGAACACCGCGATGCGTTCCAGGCCGTACGCCGCCCGGGCATGGAGGGCGCCGACCGCGATATTGTTGAACAGGCAGAACCCCATGGCCCGTTCGGCCTCGGCGTGGTGGCCGGGGGGGCGGACGGCGCAGAAGGCGTTGGTCACCTCGCCGCGCATGATGGCGTCGACCGCCACCACGACGGCGCCAGCGGCACGGCGCGCGGCCTCGCCCGACGCGGCGGAGACCAGCGTGTCGCCGTCGATATGTCGCAGGCCCTCGGGCGGAATGGTGCGGAACACGCGGTCGATATGGGATTGCGGGTGGGCGCGCCGGAGGTGCTCGTCGGTGGCCGCCACGGCCTCCTGCCGGTGCAACAGCATGAAATCCTCGGCTTCCAGGATCCGCTGCACGGCCCGCAGGCGATCGCCGCATTCCGGGTGAAAGTCGCCCGTGTCGTGATCGATGCAGGCGTGATGAGTCACGTACAGCGTGGCCATGGTTCCGTTTCCTCCAGTCTTGGCGACTTTTGTCGCATCGCCCCGGACAAGGCCGCAACGGCTTTTTCCCGTGACGCTTCATTCGGCCGACCGGTTCGGGACCGGTCCGGGACCGGCACGAACCATGGCGCGCGCCACCGGGCGGGGGTGGGGTTGGTCACACTTTGTCACAAGGGCAGAGTCGGGGCGTCATCACCGGGTCACGACATGGGTGTTGTTTGCCGTTTGGTCAAACGCGGACGGCGCTCCGCTTTCTCTGAGGCGGGCGCTCTGGTTCTGTGCGATGATTGACCCAATCTTAGGCGAGCGTAGAAGATCTGGCCGCCCGGGGATGGGTGCGAGGGAGAAACGAGAGAATGCGGAACACAGCCGGGCGGCGCATAGCGGGCCGTCGGTGGTCTTGGCTGGCGGTCGCCTGTCTTGGCGGGGCGCTGCTCGTCGTGCCGGGCCCGGGCGCCGTCGCCCAGCAGGGCGGCGAGGGCGACGGTCCCCGCGCCACGCCGGTCGGGGTCGCCACGGTGAGCGAACGGGCCACGACGCAGACGGTGCCGGTAGTCGGCCGGCTGGTGCCGCGCCGCGCCGGGATGGTGGCGGCGAAGGGCTCGGGCGCGGTCGAGCACATGGCGGTCGACGTCGGCGACGTGGTCGAGGCCGGCGACCTACTCGCGCGCCTGGACACCGAGAGCGTGCGTCTTGAGGTGGAGTTGGCCCGCGCAGAGGTGCAACAGCGCGAGGCCGCGCTGGAAGAGGCGCGCTCGCGTCTGGCCCTGGCCCAGCAGGAACTGGAACGCCTCGCCAGCCTGCGCCGGTCGGCGGCGTTCAGCCAGGCGCGCTATGATGACAAGAGCGAGGAGGCCACCGGGCTGAACCACTCCGTGTCAGTGGCGCAGGCGGCGTTGACCATCGCCCGCGCGCGCCTCTCGCTGGCCGAGGTGGCGCTGCGCGACGCCGAAATCCGGGCACCCTACCCGGGTACCATCACAGAGCGGCATACCGAGGTCGGCGCCTACGTCACCAAGGGCGCGCCCGTGGTGGCACTTCTCAATCACCTGGACCTGGAAGTCGAGGCGGACATCCCCTTCGATCTGGTCGACGGCCTGTCGATCGGCGAGGCCGTGGACGTGTTCCTCGACGATGAGACCCAAACGGTGGCCGCCCTGCGCGCCCTGGTGCCGGCCGAGGACACCCGCACCCGCACGCGCCCGGCGCGCCTGACCCTGCCGGCCGCGTCGGGACCCGAGCGCCACTTGGCGGCGGGGCAGAGCGTCACGCTGATGATCCCCGAGGGGCCGGCCCGCACGGTGGTCACGGTGCCCAAGGACGCGGTCATCAACAAGCCCACCGGCAACATGGTGTTCGTGGTCGTGGACGGGGTCGCGCAGCCACGGCCGGTCGACCTGGGTCCGGCGGTGGGGGACGCCTTCGCCGTGCGCGACGGGCTCAGCCTTGGGGAAACCGTGGTGACGCGCGGCAATGAGCGCCTGCGGCCCGGCCAGCCGGTGCGGGCCACGGTGCCGCCCAGCGCGCGCGGGACCGGAGAGGCCGGCGATGGGTCGGCGGCCGACGGATAGCAAACCGGACACACGCCATGGACATCATCCGCCTTGCCATCGCCCGTCCCACGGCCGTCATCGCCGCCGTGCTGATGGTCGTGCTGTTCGGCCTCGTCGCCCTGACCGAGATTCCCATCCAGATGACGCCGGACGTGCGCCAGCCGGTCATCACCGTGAACACCTCCTGGCCCGGCGCTGCCCCGGCCGAGGTGGAACGCGAGATCGTCAACCGGCAGGAAGAGGTGCTCAAGGGGCTGGAGGGGCTGCGCGAGATGACCGGCCGGGCGCGCACCGGCGACGCCGAGGTGACGCTGGAGTTCAAGACCGGCCAGAACATGGACCGCGCCCTGCTGCTGGTCGCCAACCGTCTGGACCAGGTTTCGGACTACCCCGAGGAGGCCAACGAACCGACGCTGGAAACGTCGGGCTCCGACGACCAGCCCATTGCCTGGTTCACGCTGCGCCGCGCGGCGGGAAACGAGACGCCGGTGCACCACTACGGTGACCTGGTGGACGATGTCGTGCGCGACCGCATGGAGCGGGTCGAGGGTGTGTCGCGGATCAACGTCTACGGCGGCAGCGAGCGCGAACTGCGGGTCACCGTCGATCCCGTCAGTCTGTCGAAATACCGCCTGACGGTGCCGCAGGTGGTCAACGCATTGCGTGCGGCGAACGTGTCCCTGTCGGCCGGCGACGTCGAGGAGGGCAAGCGCCGCTATGTGGTGCGGGTCGAGGGGCAGTTCCGGGAGCCGGAGGACGTCGAGAAGGTGGTGGTGCGGTCGGCCGAGGGCCAGGGGGTCGGCGGGTTGGCGCGCGTCACCCTGGGCGATGTCGCCGACGTGGCCTTCGCCTACAAGGACCAGCGGGCGCGCATCCGGTATCGCGGCGAACCGGCGCTGGCGCTCAACGCCGTGCGCGAGACCGGCGCCAACGTCATCGAGACCATGGGCGGCCTGCGCGCCGCCGTGGCTGAACTGAACCAGGGCGCGCTGGCGGAGAACAATCTCTATCTGGCGCAGGTCTACGACGAGACGGTCTACATCAACTCGGCCATCGATCTCGTCATTTCCAACATCTACGTCGGCGGTGTATTGGCGGCCATCGTGCTGTTGGTGTTCCTGCGGGCGTTCGGGCCGACCGTGGTCGTGTCGCTGGGCATTCCGGTCTCGGTCATTGGCGCGTTCGTGGGGATGGCGGCGTTGGGTCGCTCGTTGAACGTGATCTCGCTGGCCGGCATCGCCTTCGCGGTGGGGATGGTGGTCGACGCCGCCATCGTCGTGCTGGAGAACATCTACCGCCTGCGCGAGCAGGGCTACAGCCGCGCCGCCGCCGCCTATCACGGGGCGAAACAGGTGTGGGGCGCGATTCTGGTGTCGGCCCTGACGACGGTGATGGTGTTCATCCCCATCCTGACCATGGAGCAGGAGGTCGGCCAGCTGTTCCGCGACATCGCCGTCGCCATCTCGGTGGCCGTCATGCTGTCGCTGATCGTTGCCGTCACCGTCATCCCGGCTTTGGCGCGGCGCCTGCTGGGCCAGGTCAAGCGCAAGGGCGAGGCGCACCGGGTGCCACTGCCCGGCATCGACCAGTTCGGGCGTGGCTTCAGTTGGTTGATCCGGCGTCTGACCGATGCCGTGGTCCGCAGCCGGGCATTGAGTCTGGTGATCGTGGTGGCGATCACCACGCTTGCCGGCGTCGCGACCTGGGTCTTCCTGCCCAAGCTGGAATACCTGCCCGAGGGCAACCGTAATCTCGTCTTTGGCATGATCCTGCCGCCTCCCGGGTACAACCTCGACACCACCACGGCCATCGGCCAGTCGATCGAGGATGTGGTGCGGCCCCTGTGGTCGGACGAGGAAGGCGCCGCCCGTCACGGCCTGGACGAGCCCGGGACCGACGACGAAAGCGGCGGGGGCGGACCGCTGTCCGGCGTGGTCTCGGCGGTGCGGGGGCTGGTGGGCGGCGGTCAGGCGGACGAGTCCCCGCCGAAGATCAGCAATTTCTTTTTCGTGGCGCTGGAGACGCGGGCCTTCGTCGGCGCCGCCGCCGAGGATCCGGCGCGTGCTCGAGAGTTGATTCCTATCCTGCGCGGCCCGGTGTTTTCGGAGCCGGGCACCTTCGGCTTCGTCTCGCAGCCCTCGCCGTTCGGCCGCTCGGTGGGCGGGGCGCGCGCCGTCAACCTGGACATCTCCGGCCCCGACCTGGAGATCATCCTGGGCGTGGCGCTGCGGGCCGCCGGCAAGGTGGGCGAGGTGCTGCCGCAGGAGGAGGGCAACCAGTTCCGTCCCATCCCTGGCCTTGAACTGGGCGCGCCCGAGGTGCGGGTCTTCCCGGATCTGCTCAAGCTGGCCGACAACGGCGTGTCGGTCATGACCTTCGGTCAGACGGTGGATGCCTTCAACGACGGCCTGCGCGTGGACGAGATCACCGTCGGCGGCGAGCGCATCGACCTGACGCTGGCCGGGCGCACGGCCCATGTGGATCGCACCCAGGGCATCGGCACCCTGCCGGTGGTCACGGAGTCGGGCACCATCCTGCCGGTGGCCGCGCTGGGCGACGTGGTGGTCACGGCCGGGCCGACCGAGATCCGCCACCTGGAGCGGGCGCGGACGGTGACGCTGCAGATCCGGCCCAGCCAGGCCATCGCCCTGGAACAGGCCATGGAGATCATCGAGAACGACGTGATCGCGCCGTTGCAGGCCGAAGGGATGCCGCCGAACGTGTCGATGTCGCTGTCGGGCACCGCCGACAAACTGACCGAGGCCTGGAACGCCATGGTCTGGCAGCTCCTGCTGGCCCTGATCATCGTTTATCTGGTCATGGCGGTGCTGTTCGAGAACTTCTTCTATCCGCTGGTCATCATGGTCACCGTGCCGCTGGCCTCGGCCGGCGCCGTGCTGGCTCTTGGCCTTCTGAACACCGTGAGCTATCAGCCGCTGGACATGCTGACCATGATGGGCTTCGTCATCCTGATCGGCATCGTCGTCAACAACGCCATCCTGCTGGTGGACCAGACCCTGTACGGGCTGCGTCAGGACGGCCTGACGCCCGGCGATGCCATCCGTCAGGCCACCGCCAACCGGGTGCGGCCCATCTTCATGTCCACGCTGACCAGCATCATGGGCATGTCGCCGCTGGTGTTGTTCCCCGGCGCCGGGTCCGAGCTGTACCGGGGTCTGGGCACGGTTGTGCTGGGCGGGCTGGCCATGTCGGCGCTGCTGACGTTGATCATCATTCCGGCCCTGATGAGCCTGGTCATGGGCCTGATCGAGGGGCGCCGCGCCGACCGTGCCCCGCGCGAGGAGCGAGACACCCCGTCCGGTCATCGTGGGCGGAAACGTCGACTCGCGCGGGCCAAGGTCCGTCAGGCGCGCGGAAGCGACACGACCCGGCCGCCGGCGACGTCGACCCCGGCCGCCGGGGAGTGATCTCTCCGCACAGTGCCCGGCGCAGGGTGACGCGTGGAATCACCGTGCCCCCCGGTGCATTTTGGCAGGTATTACGAGGGCGAAATGTGCTACTCTATAAGATCGAACTGATACGACAGGAGGCTCCGGCGGAGAGGGCATGAACCAGGACGACCTTCAAAAACTGCAAGAGAAAGCGCGCAATGCCAGCACATTGCTCAAGGCCATGAGCAATGAATGCCGCCTGTTGATCCTGTGTCAGTTGCTTGGTCGCGAGTGTTCGGTCGGCGAACTGGAACGGGTGGTCGGGCTGAGTCAGTCGGCGCTGTCCCAGCATCTGGCGCGCCTGCGCCGCGACGATCTTGTGCGCACACGGCGGGTGGCGCAGACGATCTACTATTCGCTCAAGGGCGAGGACGTGGCCGCCGTCCTGGGCACGCTGTACGACATCTATTGCGCGCCTGACGCCGACGACTCCCCCGGCCAGTCCGGCGCGGCGGCCCCGGGCGCCCATGACCAGGGCGATGCCGATCCGGCCCGGGCTGGCATCGGCTGATTTTCGGGGCTGGGCCGGTGGTGTGGGCCTCAGCCGCGTGCATCAATAGGCGTATTCCACGAAAATCGGGTCTATGCTGCCGTTCCAGCGGCCATGATAGGCGTCGAGATGCTCTTCCGCCGGGCAGCGGCCCGACTCGGCGATCTCCAGCAGGACGTCGAGGAAGCAGGTCTCGTCGCGCCCCTGGCTGTTGACCCGTGCGCGCCGCGCCAGGCCCCGGCGGGCGATGTCCAGCACCTCCAGCGCCACATCCCCGAGGGTTCCGGAGCGGAAGGGCGTGCCCAGCGCCTGCACCGGCACCCGTTCGCGCAAGGCCGTGATCTCCGCCGCCGTCCAGCCCTTGATGAGCTGCGAGACCTCGTCGAGCGCCGCCTTGTCGTACAGCAGCCCTACCCAAAAAGCCGGCAGGGCGCAAATGCGGCTCCAGGGGCCGCCGTCGGTGCCGCGCATCTCCAGGAAGGTCTTCAGGCGCACCTCGGGGAACGCCGTGGTGACGTGGTCGGCCCAGTCGCCCAGGGTCGGCGTCTCGCCCGGCAGGGCCGGCAGGCGCCCATCCAGAAAGTCGCGGAAGGACTGCCCGGCGGCGTCGATGTAGCGGCCGTCACGGTGCACGAAATACATCGGCACATCGAGCATGTAGTCCACGTAGCGCTCGAACCCCATGCCGTCCTCGAACGCGAACGGCAGCGTGCCGCAGCGGTCGGGGTCGGTGTCGGTCCAGATGTGGCTGCGATAGCTGAGGAACCCGTTGGGCTTGCCCTCGCTGAAGGGGCTGTTGGCCCACAAGGCCGTCGCCAGCGGTTGCAGCGCGAGACCGGCGCGGACCTTGCGCACCATGTCGGCCTCGCTTTCGAAGTCCAGGTTCACCTGCACGGTGCATGTGCGCAGCATCATGTCCAGGCCGAGCGCGCCGCGCCTGGGCATGTGGCGGCGCATGATGTCGTAGCGGCCCTTGGGCATCCACGGGATGTCGGCGCGTGGCCACTTCGGGTTGAAGCCCAGCCCGATGAGGCCGATCCCCAACTCGCCGCAGACCGTCTTCAGGTTCAGGTGGTGGTTGGTGGTTTCCGCGCAGGTCTGGTGGATCGTTTCCAGCGGCGCACCCGAGAGTTCCAGTTGTCCGCCCGGCTCCAGGGTCACACTGCCGCCCGTGGGGCAGGTCAGGCCGATCAGCGTGCCGGCCTCCTCGACCGGCTTCCAGCCATAGGCCTTAAGCCCCTCCAGCAGGTCGCAGATGCCGGGGCCCTCGGTGTGTGCCTCGTAGGGCAGGGGGCGCAGGTCCCGCAAGGTGAAGGCAAACTTCTCGTGTTCCGTGCCGATGCGCCAACTGTCGGGGGGCTTGCAGCCGGACTCGAACCAAGCCACGAGATCGGCCTTGCTCTCCACCGGGCGGGCGTTGGGTTTCGAAGGAGCGGACATGACGGGACTCCGGGAACGGGCCGGACGCTGGGACCGCGGCCGGCGGCACGGGACGGGCCGCCCTGCACAGAGTTTGGATCAGCGCCAGTCGCCGGCCAGGGCCTGCCAAAGAGTCAGGCCGGCGATGGCGGCGGTCTCGGCGCGCAACACCCGGGGACCCAGGCGCACGAACGTAACAAAGGGCAGATGCCGGAGGCCGTCAAGCTCGGAGTCCGCGAAGCCGCCCTCGGGGCCGACCAGCAGGGCGGCGGGCGCGCCGGCGTGCGCGGCGAACGCGGCGGCGGCTGGCGGCGCCTCGCCCCGTTCCGCCAGCACGAACAGGGTGCGGTCGGCCGGCCAGCCGTCGCCAAGGCGGGCCAGGGGCATCGGGTCCGCCATGTCCGGAACGCTCAGGCGGCGGCACTGCTCGGCGGCCTCGATGGTCAGGGACCGCAGCCGTGTGGCGTTCACGCGCGCCGCCGTGGTGAAGCGGGTGACGACCGGTTGCAAACGCGCCGCTCCCAGTTCGGTGGCCTTTTCCGCCAGCAGGTCCACGGGGCCGCGCTTCAGGGGCGCGAACAGCAGCCACGGTCCGTTGGCCTCGCCCTCGGGCTGTGGCCGCAGGCAGGCGCGGCACAGCACCGTGGCGCCAGTCTTGGAAAGGGTTTCGATCGCGGCTTGCCACTCACCGTCGCGGCCGTTGAACAGGACCACCGTGTCGCCGGGGCCGCGCCGCATGACCGAGCGCAGGTAATGCGCCTGGGGCGCGGGCAGGGCGACCGATGCGCCCTCGGCGAGGTCGGTGTCGGCCACGTAAAGGCGCGGCCCCTGCCCGGAGGGCGGCGCCGGGGCGAGGGCGTCCAGCAGGGCGGTCTGGGGATCCGTCATGGGCTCCGCGCGACACGGGGGCGAAAGAAGAGCGCCGCATGATGTGGGCTTCGTCGCCTGCGATCAACGGCATTCCCCTGGACCGACGCCACGGTCGGTTGACGGCAGCGGCCGGGCGGCACAAGCTGTTCGGCGACTCACCGCTCTTTTTGGACCGTGGATGGACTCCCGCCATGTCTTTGCCTCGACCCAGGCGTCCCCGCGCGATCATTGATCGTCGGGCCTTGACGGCGCGACTGGAGACTTTGTCCGACAGGGTACGCGACGGCGGGCGCGAGGGCGTGCGAGAGGCCCGCGGGGTCCTTCTCGAGACGTTGAAGGGGGCCTTGGCCGCCGGCCGCGAGGAGATCCGCCGCCGGTTCGAGGAGGAACGCGGCCACGGTGCCGACGTGTGCGCCGGCAACACCTATCTCATGGACCAGATCGTGCGGCTTTTGCACGACATGACGGTCGAGCATTTCTTCCCCAAGCAGACCCGCACCACCGGAGAGCAGCTCTGCATCTTGGCCGTGGGCGGTTATGGGCGCGGCGAGATGCTGCCGTTCTCGGACATCGACCTGTTGTTCCTGCTGCCCTACCGGACCACCCCTTACACCGAGCAGGTGGTCGAGAGTATGCTGTACGTGCTGTGGGACCTGGGCCTGAAGGTGGGGCACTCGACGCGGTCCATCGACGAATGCCTGCGGCAGGCCCGCGCCGACCTGACGATCCGCACCGCCATGCTGGAGGCGCGCTATATCTGGGGCGAGCGGGCGCTGGCCCAGGCCCTGACCCATAAGCTCTATACAAAGGTGGTGGCCGGGTCCGGTGCCGAGTTCCTCGACGCCAAGCTGACCGAGCGCGACCGGCGGCACGAAAAGCTGGGCGAGTCCCGCTATGTGCTGGAACCGAACATCAAGGAGGGCAAGGGGGGGCTGCGCGACCTGCACACGCTGTTCTGGATCGCGCGCTATCTCTACCGGGTCGCGGATATGGACGATCTGGTGGAAAAGGGCGTGCTGACCGAGCGGGTGGCGGTGAAATTCCGGCGGGCGCGGGCCTTTCTGTGGACGGTGCGCGCCCATCTGCACTACCTGAGCGGCCGCGCCGAGGAACGGTTGACGCTTGACGTGCAACCGCGCATCGCCGAACGAATGCGGTATCGGGACCGGCCCGGCGCGCGCGGGGTCGAGCGCTTCATGCGGCACTACTTCCTGGTGGCGCGCGATGTCGGCAATCTGACCCGCATCTTCCTGAGTGTCTTGGAGGCGCAGCAGAAACGGCGGCCGATGCTGTCGGTGCCCAGTTTCGTCATGCGCAAGCGGAACCTGGACGGGTTTGTGCTCGACGGCGACCGGCTCGCCGTACCGCGCGAGACCACGTTCGAGGAGGACCCGCAGGCGCTTCTGCGGCTGTTCCTGGTGGCGCACAATCAGGGCCTGGACATCCACCCCGACACCCTGCGCCTGGTCACCGAGAACCTCGCCCGTCTGAAACCCCTGCGCGACGATCCCGACGCCAACGCGCTGTTCATGGACCTGCTGACGCACCGCAAGGAACCGGACACCGCCCTGCGCCAGTTGAGCGACGCCGGCGTGTTCGGGCGGTTCGTGCCGGACTTCGAACGCGTCACGGCGCAAATGCAGTACGATATGTACCATGTGTACACGACGGACGAGCACACCATCCGGGCCATCGGCATTCTGAGCCGGATCGAAAGCGGCGCCATGGCCGAGCGTCTGCCGGTCGCCAGCAAGGTGGTGCATCAGGTGCATTCGCGCGAAGCGTTGTACGTGGCGGTGCTGCTGCACGACATCGCCAAGGGCCGGGACGGCGACCACTCCGTGCTGGGCGCAGAGGTCGCCCAGGAGGTGTGTCCGCGCCTGGGTCTGTCCGACGAGGAGACGGACACCGTGGCCTGGCTGGTGCTGCGCCATCTGGACATGAGTCGGGTGGCGTTTCGCCGCGACGTCGACGACCACAAGACCATCGAGGATTTCGCGAAGCTGGTGCAATCGCCGGAGCGCCTGAAGCTTCTGCTCGTGCTGACCTGTGTGGACATCATGGCCGTCGGGCCGGGCATCTGGAACAACTGGAAAGCGGCCCTGTTGCGTGAGCTGTACTACCGCACCGAGGAATACCTGATCGGCAATCTGTCGACCGTGCCGCAGGATCGCCGGGTGGAGCGCAGCAAGCAGGCCCTGCGCGAGGCCCTGGGCGATGTGCCGGCGGATCGGGTGGAAGCGCATCTGGGGCGCGGATATCCGGGCTACTGGCTGACCTTTGATACGGCGACGCACGTCCGCCATGCCCGCCTGATCTTCGCCGCCGAGGACGCGGCCGCCAGCGAGGACGAGGTGATGACCATCGATACCCAGGTCGACACGGACCGGGGGGTCACCGAGGTCCTGGTCTACGCGCCCGATCAGCCGGGCCTGTTCAGCAAGATCGCCGGCGGCATCGCCTTGGGCGGCGCGTCCATCGTCGATGCCAAGATTTTCACGCTGACGAACGTGATGGCGCTGGACACCTTTACCGTGCAGTCGGCCGAGGGCGAAGCCCTGGACCGGCCGGACCGCCTGGCGCGGTTGCGCGACATGGTCGCCCGGGCTGTTCGCGGCGAGGTCGATCTGCGGGCCGAACTCGCCCGCAAGGCCCAGACCCTGCCGGCGCGGGCCAAGGCCTTCTCGGTGCCGCCGCGCGTGCTGGTGCACGACGAGGCCTCCAAGACCCACACGGTCATCGAGGTGAACGGCCGCGACCGGCCGGGGTTCCTGTATGCCGTGACGTCGGCCCTGACGCGGCTGAACGTGCAGATCGCGAGTGCGCGAGTGAATACGTATGGCGAACGGGTGGTTGACGTGTTTTACCTCAAGGACCTGTTTGGCATGAAGATCAACCATCCGGGCAAGCTGCTTGACATCCGGCGGACCCTGACCCAGGCGGCGGGTTTGCAGGCGCTGGAAAGCCAACACGGCGCGGCGGTGGCGCGGGACGCCGCGCGCGAACGGCGCCGGGCGGCGCGGGCGGCGGAGTAGGGCGGCGAGGCGGAATTCTGAGGCTGGAGTTTGACCGTAGTGCACACCGAAAACAAGGATCGTGAAGATCTCGCGCATATCGTGATCAATACCAATGCCAGTATTATCGTCCCGACATACAAGGAAGTTCAAAACATCCCTTTTATGATAGACCGGATTCAGCGTCTTCGCGAAACGCTCAAGGTCGACCTGGAACTGATTTTCATGGACGACGACAGTCGCGACGGTAGCGTCGAGGCGGTCGCCCGCGCGGGCTTCGATTGGGTCCGGATCATCGTCCGCACCGAAAACCGGGGGCTCAGCGCCGCCGTCATCGACGGGTTCCGCGCCGCGCGCCATCCCATCCTGATCTGCATGGACTGCGACCTCAGCCATCCGCCGGAGAAGATTCCGCAGATGATACTGGCTCTCGGTTCGGGACAGCAGTTCGTGATCGGATCGCGGTATGTGCCTGGAGGCTCCACGGACGACGATTGGGGGCTGTTCCGATGGTTGAACAGCGCCGTCGCCACGCTACTGGCGCGGCCCCTGACATCGGCGCGGGATCCCATGTCCGGGTTCTTCGCGCTCCGCAAGGCGGACTTTGACCGGGCACAGGATCTCAATCCGGTCGGCTACAAGATCGCCCTGGAACTGATCGTCAAGTGTGGGTTCGAAAACGTGGGCGAAGTGCCGATTCACTTCGCGAACCGGGCGCATGGCGAAAGTAAACTGACCCTGCGCGAACAGCTGAAGTACATTCAGCACCTTCGCCGCCTTTATATCCACCAGTTCGGTAACGCCATGCACTTCCTGCAGTTCATGGTCGTGGGCGCGTCCGGTGTGGTCGTCAATTTGGGTGTGTTGACGATCCTGTTGTGGCTGGGGCTGCCGGAGACGGTGTCTCTCGCGGGCGGAATCCTCGTCAGCCTGGTGTCGAACTTCCTGCTGAACCGCCGCTTCACCTTCAGCTATGCGCGGGAGAACGCCATCCTTCCGCAGTTCCTGGGCTTCCTGGGGGCGTCCGCCGTCGGCATGGCGGTGAACTACGCCGTGGCGCTGACGCTGCGGACTCAGGTTCTCGTCGATGTCCCGTACGGGATCTACATCGCCGCCCTGACCGGAATCGTGTGCGGGATGGTCTTCAACTTCCTGGGCAACCGCTATCTCGTCTTTCGCAAGCGGTATGTCGAGAAGTGACGCACGGGGATCGGCGCCCCCATCCTACACCAGCATCGACAGCGGGTCCTCGACGATGGCCTTGAACGCGGCGAGGTACTCGGCGCCAACCGCACCGTCGACGGAGCGGTGATCCACCGACAGCGTGCAAGACATCATGGTGGCCACGGTCAGGGCGCCGTCCTTGACCACCGGCCGCTGCTCGCCCTGGCCGATGGCCAGGATGCAGCTTTGCGGCGGGTTGATGATGGCCGAGAACTCCCGGATGCCGTACATGCCCAGGTTGGAGATGGAAAAGCCGCCGCCCTGATACTCCTCGGGCTTCAGCTTGCCGTCCCGGGCGCGCTGGGCCAGATCCTTCATTTCGTTGGCGATCGTGGCCAGGCCCTTGGTGTCGGCGTTGCGGATGATGGGCGTGATCAGGCCCCGGTCGGTGGCCACGGCGACCGAGATGTCGACCGTCTCCAGCCGCAGGATGGCCTCGTCGGTCCACACCGCGTTGGCCGCCGGCACGCGGCGCAGGGCGACAGCGGCGGCCTTGATGATGAGATCGTTGACCGAGAGCTTGTAGGCGCCGTCCTGGGCCCGCTCGTTCAACTGCCGGCGCACGTCGAGCAGCGGTTCCAACGCGCAGTCGATGGTCAGATAGAAGTGCGGGACGGTCTGCTTGGACTCGACCAGGCGGCGGCCGATGGCCTTGCGCATCTGCGAGTTCGGGATTTCCTCATAGGTCTGCCACGGCTGCAACCGTGCCTTGACGGCCTGGGCCGGCGCCTCGGCCGCCGGGGCGGGGGTGGCGGCCGGTTCGTCGGTGCCGGCGGTCTCGGCCTGGGGACCGCCCTCGGCCTTCGCCTTTTCGACATCGGCCCGGATGATGCGCCCGTGCGGGCCGGAGCCGGTGAGCGCCGAGAGGTCGAGGCCGGCCTCGGCGGCCAGCCGGCGGGCCAGCGGGCTGGCGAACAGGCGCTCTCCGGAGGGCGTGTGACCGGCCGGCGGTGCCGACGTGACGGCGGACGTGACGGTGGTGGTGTCCATGGCCTCGCCCTCCCTTTACGACACGTAGCAGACGGCTTTGGCGGCCTCGACCACCTGCTCCGGCTGCGGCAGTGCCAGTTTCTCCAGGTTGGCGGCATAGGGCATGGGCACGTCCGCGCCGGTCACACGGGTAACCGGCGCGTCCAGGTGGTCGAACGCCTGTTCCATGCACAACTGGCCGATCTCGGCGCCGATGCCGGCGAAGGGCCAGCCCTCTTCCACCGTCACCACACGGTTGGTCTTGCGGACCGACTTAAGGATGGTGGCCGTGTCCAGCGGCCGCAGGGTGCGCAGGTTGATCACCTCGGCCTCGATGCCCTCGCCGGCGAGCGTTTCGGCCGCCGCCATGCAATGGCTGACCATGCGGGAGAAGGCGACCAGCGTGACGTCGGTGCCGCGCCGCTCGACACGGGCCTTGCCGATGGGCAGCACGAAGTCCTCGACGTCCGGCACATCGAAGGTCTGGCCGTAGAGGATTTCGTGTTCCAGGAAAACCACCGGGTTGGGGTCGCGGATGGCGGCCTTTAGCAAGCCCTTGGCGTCGGCGGCCGACCACGGCGTGATCACCTTCAGGCCCGGGACGTGCGCATACCACGAGGCATAGCACTGGCTGTGCTGGGCGGCGACGCGCGCGGCGGCGCCGTTGGGGCCGCGAAAGACGATGGGGCAGCCCATCTGGCCGCCAGCCATGTACAGGGTCTTGGCGGCCGAGTTGATGATCTGGTCGATCGCCTGCATGGAGAAATTGAAGGTCATGAACTCGACGACCGGTTTCAGGCGGGCGAAGGCGGCGCCCACCCCCAGACCAGCGAAGCCCATTTCCGTGATTGGCGTATCGACCACCCGCTTGTCGCCGAACTCGGCCAGCAGGCCCTGGGTGACCTTGTAGGCGCCCTCGTACTGCGCCACTTCCTCGCCCATCAGGAAGACGTCGGGGTCGCGGCGCATCTCCTCGGCCATGGCGTCGCGCAGGGCCTCGCGCACGGTCTGGCGTTTGGTGGAGTCGTAGGTGGGCTCGGGATCCTCCTCCGGCTCCTCTTGGGCCGGCGCCGCGTCCCGCTTGGGCGGCGGCGCCTTGGCCTCGGCCGGAGCGGGCTCGGGTTTCGGCTCGGGCGCCGGCGTGGCCTGCTCGGCGCCCCCCGCTTCGGCCTCCTTGACCGCCGCGTCGAGGGCGCTCTCGTCCTCGCCTTCTTCCAGCAGGATGCCGATCGGCTGGTTGACCTTCACCCCGTCTGTGCCGTCGGGCACCAGGATCTTGCCCAGCGTGCCCTCGTCCACGGCTTCGAATTCCATCGTCGCCTTGTCGGTTTCGATTTCGGCGATGACGTCGCCGGCCTCAATGGTGTCGCCCTCTTTCTTCAGCCAGCGCGACAGGGTGCCCTCCTCCATGGTGGGGGATAGGGCGGGCATGAGAATCTGCGTCGGCATGTGTCGCGTCCCCCGCCTCAGGCGTCCACCAGGATGTCGGTCCACAATTCGGCCGGATCGGGTTCCGGGCTGTTCTGGGCGAATTCCGCCGCCTCGCCGACGATGTCCTTGACCTGTTTGTCGATGTCCTTGATGTGCGCCTCGTCGAACACGCCCTCGTCCAGCAGGCGCTTCTTGAGTTGGTCGATGGGGTCGCTTTCCGAGCGCATCTTCGAGACCTCGTCCTTGGTGCGGTACTTGGCCGGATCGGACATGGAGTGGCCCCGGTAGCGGTACGTCTTGATGTCGAGCAGGTACGGGCCGTTGCCGGCGCGCACGTGCTCGACCGCCTCGGCCGCCCCCTCGATCACCTCCAGTACGTTCATGCCGTTGATGCCCTTGCCGGGGATGCCATAGGCGGCGCCGCGTTGCGACAGGTCCCCGGCGGCGGCGGCCCGCGCCACCGAGGTGCCCATGCCGTACTTGTTGTTCTCAATGACGTAGACGACGGGCAGCTTCCACAGCGCGGCCATGTTGAAGCTTTCGTACACCTGCCCCTGGTTGGTGGCGCCGTCGCCGAAGTAGCAGAAGCAGATGCCGCCATCCTCGTTGTACTGATGGGCGAAGGCCAGCCCGGTCCCCAGCGGCACGGCGGCGCCGACGATGCCGTGGCCGCCGAAGAACCGCTTCTCACGGCTGAACATGTGCATCGAACCGCCCTTGCCCTTCGAGTAGCCGCCGATGCGGCCCGTAAGCTCGGCCATGACGCCTTTCGGGTCCATGCCGGTGGCCAGCATGTGACCGTGATCGCGGTAGCTGGTGATGATGGAATCGCCCTCCCGCGCCAATGCCTGCAGGCCGACGACCACCGCCTCCTGGCCGATGTACAGGTGACAGAAGCCGCCGATCAGGCCCATGCCGTACAACTGCCCCGCCTTTTCCTCGAACCGGCGGATCAGCAGCATGGACCGGTAGTAATGCTCCAGGTCCTTGGGCTCGTACTGCCGCGCCGAGGGGGTGTCTCGGTCGTCCTGGTCGGGATCGGACGATGCGCGTGTACGCCGGGTGGACGCCATGCTCTGCACTCCTTCGGGATTGGGCGGGCGGGCGGTCGTCGCCTCGGGGCGGGGGTGCCCGGGTAGCCGATGCACACGTAACCGTTCGACGCTCGAATTCAAGGGGAATTCTGCCGCGCGCCGATTACGAATGCGTGCAAGTGGATTTATTCGTCGTCCGGCAGGACCAGAACCTCATCGGGGCCGATCAGGTTCAACATACGTCGCGCCCGCTCGTCCAGCATGTCGGGGTGCAGGCGGTCCCGGTACAGCAGGGCGGCGCGGTGTTCCAGCCGTTGGCGCTCGGCGGTCAGGTCGGCGTGGAGGACCTCGGCGGCGCGGATGTCCTGGCGAAGCTGCCACCAGGCGAGCAGGCCCCGTTCCCCGTTCACAGCGTGATACGCGAAGTAGGCAACGGTCGCGACCAAAAGCACGGGAACGACGGCGGATCGGACGCGGGATCGCGGGGCGGCGGCAGAGGACATGTTCGGCGGGCCCGAGTCGGGGGCTTGACGGCTGACGTCCAGTGAGTCAGAGGCGAGTCGCGGTGTCAACCACGGGCCGATGTTGGTCGAGTCGCCGCCGGGACGTGTTGCAGATCGGACTCACTCGGGCCATGGTCGGCTAGGACGCATCCCGTTCGGCCGCGCGGGCTTCCCGCCGCGCCAGGTAGGCCCGCAGCTTCTCGTCGCGCCAGTTTTGGGCGAATTCGCGGCTGGCGGCCCGTTCCGCTTCGTGCTCGGCCTCAAGGCGGGCGCGTTCGATCTGATTGGCGGCCTCGATCTCGGCCGCGCGCCCCGGGATGTCGCGCACCGGCGGCAGGCCGGCGACCACGGCGTGGTCCTTGGCCTCGCGCCAAGCGACGCGGAACTTTTTCATGTAGCGTTCCGCATGGACTGGCGTGGCCGAGTGATAGCGGGACACGGACCGCGTCCACGACCCGGTCTCGGCGTACAGGCGGGTGAGAAAGTCCACAGCATAGCGCACGTTGGCCGCCGGCTCGAACGCCTTTTCCAGGGTCGGGAAGGCATCGCTGTGGTAGTACAGATTGATCTGCATACACCCGACGTCGATGTTGGTCTCGCCGCGCGCCTGCAACGCCCGCACATGGGCGATCGCCTCGGCCTTGGTGGGGAAGAACCTGCCGTCCTTGCCGTTGGTGACCGTCCACGGCCAGGCAATTCTTGCCCCGCGGCGTTCGTCCCAGCGCCCGGACTCGACCAGCGAAATCGCTGTCAACACCTGGGCGGGGATGCCGTTGACCTGTTCCTGCGCCGAGGTCTGGTCGTAGCACAGCTCGTCGGCGTAGGCGTACTGATCGGCGCGCGACGGCCCCGTTGTCAGGCCGACCAGGGCCAGCACGGCGACGACGACGAACAGACGGCCAAGATGGGGCAGGGCGGTGATCATGATCGAGAACCCGGTTCCGTGACGCCCCGGACGGGGCAACCCACGGCGATCACGAAGCAAACACCGGGCCAGAACGCGCTCCCCCTATTCGGCCGCGTGTGCCATGCCCGAACGGCCCGAGACGGCCTCCAGCATGGCCGGCACCGCCGCCGCCAGACGGCGCAGGCCGGCTGTCGGCTCGCGGGTCCGCTCATCCATGTAAAGCCCACGGTTGATCTCGATCTGCAAGGCATGGACGCCCCGGGTCGGGTGTCCGTAGTGAGCGGTGGTGAAGCCGCCGGCATAGGGCTTGTTCCGCCGCACCCGGAACCCCTGGGCGGTCAGGGCCGCCTCGGCGGCATCGGTGATCACGCGGGTGCAGGTCGTGCCGTGCCGGTCGCCGAGCACGATGTCCGGCGTTCCGCCGCGGTCGCCCTCGACGGCGGTGCTGGGCATGGAGTGGCAGTCGAGCAGGATGCAGCGGCCGAACCGCGCCCGCGCCGTCCGGATCAGGTCGGCAAGGGTGGCATGGTACGGCTCGTAGCACTCGGCCAGGCGCCGCGCGGCCTCGGCGAACGGCAGCTTGCGCCGGTAGATGTGTTGCCCGTCGCCGGCGGTGCGGGGCAGCGTGCCAAGCCCCGAGCGCACGCGCGCGGTGTCCGTTTTCGCGTGCGGCGGCAACGCATCGCTGAACATCGACGGGTCGAGTTCCAGCGGCTCGCGATTGACGTCCAGGTAGACCCGGGGGAAGAGGGCGCTCAGCAGGGGCACCCCCAGGGTCGGAGCGGCGGAAAAGATGGTGTCGACATGGGTGTCCTCGCTGGCGCGCAGGTCCAGCAGCGACAGCCGAGACAGCTCCAGGAACGCCGGAGGATAACGGGTTCCCGAATGGGGCGAGGTGACCACAAGGGGGCGCGTCCACCGCTCGGGGCGCACCAGCCGAAGCACGCCGTCGGGGACGACGTTCGCCTCGTCGCCAGGCGGGATCATGATCACGTGAATGCTCCGTCCCTTGGACCTGACGCGACCGGCGGCGCCACGGGCGATCCTCCCCGCCACCGGTCGTCTGGGACCCTGTCCCAAACCTAACGCGGATCGGGGCGGCTGCAAACCGGTTGATTCATGGGCCATGGTCAAGCGAGCGGACTCCGGCGTCCGTACGCCCACCCTGAAAAGGCACGGCAAAAGGGTTGAAATGGCGGGTCGGGAAGAGTAGAAGAGCGTCCTTCCGGGGCGGGCCGGCGCCGACAGGGTCACGTGGTGGCCGTCGGGCCGGTCATTGAAACCGAGCCACGGGCGCGTAGCTCAGCGGGAGAGCACTACGTTGACATCGTAGGGGTCACTGGTTCAATCCCAGTCGCGCCCACCAATGAAAAGGCCGCCAATCCAATGGGTTGGCGGC
>Ga0207419_1000879_pt1 | contig 24780 bp, 23 predicted proteins | sample ElkSloMetagenome_4_FD_184723 | JGI IMG/M metagenome (GOLD analysis project Ga0207419, IMG submission 184723) | Hot spring microbial communities from Elkhorn Slough, Monterey Bay, USA - MD2A (version 2) | ecosystem: Environmental > Aquatic > Marine > Intertidal zone > Estuary: Microbial mat ... | reverse complement strand
CGTGCATCCTGACCGGCATTGACACGGTGCTGGCCGATGATCCGCAGATGACCCTGAGAATTCCAGGTATCGAGCGGACGCCGATGCGCCTGGTTCTCGACTCACGCTCGCGAATGCCGCAGGACGCGCGCATGCTGTCGCTGAACGGACCGGTCGTCATCGCAAGCACCTGCCCGCCCGCCTGGCAGAGGGATGGCGTCGAGTGGTGGACCCTCCCGGCCGGGCCCGACGGTCGCGTGGCGCTGGACGCGCTCCTCGCTCGTCTCACGGAGCGCGAGGTCAATGTCGTGCACGTCGAGGCTGGTCCGACCCTGTCCGGAGCGCTGCTCGAGGCCGGCGAGGTCGATGAGCTACTGCTCTACCAGGCGCCCGTTCTTCTCGGGGCTGGCGCGGCCATGGTGAACCTTCCCGGGATGGAAAAGTTCGAAGAGCGTCACCACCTTGACTGCATCGACGCGCGTCAAATCGGCCCGGATTGGCGCTTTCGCTTCAGGCTCTCGGCCTAGGGGTCGTCTCCGTTTATCGTTTTCAGGATTGCTCCATGTTTACCGGAATCATTCAGGCCCTCGGCCAGGTCAGCTCGCTGGAAAATCAACGCGACGGCGCTCGCTTGCGCATCGACTGCGCCGCCCTCGAGCCCGAGCGCTGGAAGGCGGGCGACAGCATCGCCGTAGCCGGCTGTTGTCTGACCGCTCTCGATATCGATGCGAAGGGCTTCAGCGCTGACCTGTCCGGCGAGACGCTTGAATGCACCAGTCTGGGTGCTCTCGTCGAAGGCAGCGCCGTCAATCTCGAACCGGCGCTGGCCATGGGCGATCGCCTGGGCGGGCACTGGGTCACTGGCCACGTGGATGGGTTGGCTCGGCTGGTGACGCTCACCGACCTGGGTGATAATCACGGCCTCGACTTTGAAGTACCGGACGACCTGGCTCGATATATCGCGCCCAAGGGTTCTGTCACCCTCGACGGCGTGAGCCTGACCGTCAATCGGGTGGCGGGGTCGCGCTTTCAGGTCAATATCATTCCTCACACCTGGTCGGTCACCACCCTAGGCCGACTGGGAGAAGGCGACGAGGTCAACCTGGAAGTGGACCTTCTTGCGCGCTACATGGGCCGACTGCTGGAGCAACGACAGGCATGAAATTCGATTCGATTCCCGACATCCTCGACGACATCCGCCAGGGCAAGATGGTGGTCATGCTCGACGACGAGGACCGCGAAAACGAGGGTGATCTCGTGATGGCGGCCAGCCTGACCCGGCCCGAGGACATCAATTTCATGGCGCGCTACGGCCGCGGCCTGATCTGCCTGTCCCTGACTCGCGAGCGCTGCAGCCAGCTGGGCCTGCAGCTGATGGTGCGCGACACGGACCGTCATCACCAGACCAATTTCACCGTGTCGATCGAAGCGGCCGAGGGCGTGACAACGGGTATCTCGGCCTACGACCGGGCCCACACGATCCGTACGGCGGTCGCACCGGATGTCCGCCCTGACGACCTGAATCAGCCGGGCCACGTCTTCCCCCTGATGTCTCAGCCCGGCGGCGTCCTGGCGCGTGCCGGTCACACGGAAGCGAGCCTCGACCTGGCGCTGCTCGCCGGCCTCGAGCCGGCCGGCGTTCTGGTCGAGATCCTCAACGAGGACGGCACGATGGCGCGTCGCCCCGAGCTTGAATCCTTCGTCAGCGAGCACGGCCTGAAAATGGGCACGGTGGCCGATCTGATCCGCTATCGCCTGGGCACGGAGCAGAACGTCGAGTGCGTCCACGCCCAGCAGGTGGCAACAGCGCACGGCAGCTTCGACCTCAGAGTCTTTCGCGATCGGATCACGCGGCGGCTCCATTGGGCGCTGCTGCGCGGCGAGATCAAGGCCGATGAGAGCTTTCCCGTTCGCGTCCACGTGCCCGAACTCCTCGGCGATGTGATCGGTCTGACCAGCCCCGGCTTCGGGATGCCCCTCGAGGCTGCGCTGGCCGACATCGACCGGCGCGGCGCGGGCCTGGCGCTGGTGCTGGGCTATGATGAGAGCGACGACAGCCGACTCCAGGGCTTGCTGCGTGCCGCCCCCGTCGACGAGGGCGAGGCGGCGACGGATGATCGATCGACGGAATTGCGCAGCTACGGCATCGCCGCGCAGATCATTGCCGAGCTTGGCATCCGCCGCATGCAGGTCTTCGGCGCTCCGAAACGTCTGCACGCCCTTGACGGCTTCGGCCTGGAAATCACCGACTACGTTGTGCCTGAAGGAGAGGGCGGCTCATGAGCGCAAGCAAGCAGGCGATCGATCTGCCGGACGACATCCGGGTGGCGGTGGTTGTGGCCCAGTTCAACCGATCGGTGACCGGCATGATGGCCGAGGGCTGCCGGACCACGCTGAACGAGCAGGGAGTGGCCTCGGAGGCCGTGGATGAGTTCGAGGTGCCCGGCGCCTGGGAACTGCCGCTGGCCTGCGCCCAGCTGGCTGAAAGCGGCCGCTATGCGGCGATCATCGCGCTCGGTGCCGTGATTCGAGGCGAGACGCCGCACTTCGATTACATCAGCGCCGAATGCGCCCGCGGTCTGATGCAGGTCAGCCTTGATAGCGGCATACCGGTGGCCTTCGGCGTGCTGACCACCGAGACCGGCGAGCAGGCGCTCGAACGCGCGGATCCCGAGCGCAAGAACAAGGGCCGCGAGGCGGCCCTGGCGGTGCTGGAAATGATTCGTTTCGGCGAAAGGCTCTCCCATGGCGGCTAAGCGGTCCAAGCGCAATCGAAATCCCTTCGAGCGCAGATCACGCGCTCGGCGTCGCGCCCTGCAGGCGCTCTATCAGTGGCAGCTCAACGACGACTCCGCAGCCTCGATCATTCGCCAGTTCGGCGAAGAGCAGAATTTCGACGGTGTCGATCAGGATTATTTCGAGACCCTGGTGCGCGAAGTCGTTGGTCGCCGAGACGACCTGGATGAGGCGCTGGCGCCGTTCATCACTCGGGCGGATGCCGGGATCGACCATATGGAGCGCGCGGTCTTGAGGATCGGTGCCTGCGAATTGATTCATCACCCGGAAACGCCCTACCGCGTCGTCATCGACGAGTCCGTCGAGCTGGCCCATCGCTTCGGCGCCGAGCAGGCGCATACCTTCGTGAACGGGGTGCTCGACAAGCTGGCCGGCAACGTTCGCACGCTGGAGCGCCAGGCCGAGCGTGAAAACAACGGAGTCTGAACTGATCGAGCGCATTCGCGCGCGAGTTTCTTCCCATCCCTCCGTTATCGCCGGAGTGGGCGATGACGCGGCCCTCCTCGCACCTGACCCTGAACAGCTGCTCGTGGCGAGTACGGACAGCCTGCTTCCGGATCGCCATTTCCTCGAGCACTGGCCGCCTGCGGTGATCGGGCACTTAGCCCTGGCCGTGAATCTCAGCGATCTCGCCGCCATGGGGGCCGCGCCCCGCTGGGGGCTTCTTGCCCTGACCCTGCCGGATGCGGAAGAAGACTGGCTCAACGGCTTCCTCGACGGCTTCCTGGAGCTGGCGGACGGGGAGGGGCTCGTGCTTGTTGGCGGCAACCTGGCCCGAGGCCCACTGAATATCGGCGTCCAGGTGCTGGGCGAAGTTCCCCGGGATCGATTTTCCCTGCGCTCGGGTGCCCGCCCCGGCGATCTCCTCGCCGTGACCGGAACGCTCGGCGATGCGGCGGCGGCCTGGCGTCTTGGGTCTGCCGCCACCCCCTGGCTGACCGAACGCTGGCAGCGCCCGACACCGCGCGTCCGCGCCGGTCGAATTCTGGCGCCCCGAGTGCACGCAATGATGGATATCTCCGATGGCCTGTTGGCAGATACCATTAAGCTCACCCGATCCTCGAGCTGCGGCGCACGGATCAATCTTGCAAGACTCCCGACCAGTTCGGCGCTGCTCGATGCGATGCCGACACCAGGGGAGAGACAGCGAGTTCAGGCCGAGGGCGGCAGCGACTATGAGCTTCTCGTTGCGCTCGACCGGTCTACGCTCGAGGAACTGGGCTCTCCGCTCGCCGCGGCCGGTGAGCCGTTGACCGTGATCGGTGAAGTCATCTCGAGCGGGGAGCTCGAGATCGTTGATGGGCAGGGACAGCGCGTGGAGATGAATGCTGATGGATGGGACCATTTCAAGAGCTGAGCGAGCGCGACACGTCGCCTTGACAACGCCGTCGGGCTTCCTGGCCTTCGGTCTGGGCAGCGGGCTGAGCCCCCTGGCACCGGGCACGGCTGGAACGATTGCAGCCGTGCTTCCCGCGCTGTTTCTGGTTCAGATCCCGTGGCCGGTCGGTCTGGCGATCGTGGCGCTGAGCTTTGTCGTCGGTATCTGGCTCTGCGGCGTTGCCGGCCGGGCGCTGGGTGAGCATGACCATGGCGGTATGGTCTGGGACGAATTCGTCGGCTTCTGGCTGGTGCTGCTCTTCGTGCCCTTTGATTGGATCTGGTGGTTGGCCGCCTTTTTCGTCTTCCGCGTCTTCGACATCCTCAAACCCTGGCCGATCCGGTGGCTGGACCGCCGGGTTCAGGGGGGCTTTGGCGTGATGCTTGACGATTTGATCGCCGGCTTTTACTCCCTCGCTATTCTGCTGACTTGCGAGTGGCTGCTGCTGGGCTCCATTCAGTCAGTCGGGATCTGATTTCGCGCTGCCGGGAGTCGAGGGTCTCCGGGTCGCGCGCTTCGAGCCAGGCCAGCGCCTCAGCTCGCCATTGCTCGGCGGCCTGCTCATCGCCGGCGAGGACAAGCGCTTTATAAAGATCCACCGCACGCGATAGCGTCTGATTCGCTCGAGGGGATTCCTCGAAGCTCCGCGCTGCCAACGTCTGGATGACCGGCAGCGCTTCGCCCAGCTCGCCGCTGTCGCGCTGCAGGAGCGCCTTCAGCCAGCGAGCCTGCTCGACGGAGGAATGATCGGCGCCGAAGGCAGCGATGCGACCCGCGATCACGGGCTCGATACGGGCCAGCCCCTGTTGGTAACGTTTTTGGTCACGAAGGTTGCTCACTTGCACCTCCATCGCCGTCAGGGTTGCCGGGTGATCGGCACCGTACACGATGGTCCGATCCTCGACGACTTGCTCGAGGATGTCGAGGCCCTTCTCGCTCTGTCCAAGATGGGTCAGCAGACTGCCCAGGTTGAGGCGAACCCGCATGGTGACCGGGTGCAGGGGCCCGAGGAGATCGAGTCCGATCTCGCGCGCTTCACGCAGCAGCGCGAGCGCCTCCTGCGTTCGATCGAGGCGACGCAGGTTGTTGGCCTTGTTGCTCATTACCCGCAGCGTGCTGATATGTCGCCGACCGACAGTGCGGGAGATCCGATCCAGAAGCCCCGTGTCGTTCTCAAGCGCCTCCTCGACCCGCCCGAGGGCCCCGAGCGCTGCGCCAACGTTGGTCATGGCTCGCAGCGTCGAGGAATGATCGGGTCCGTGCAGCTCCAGCGAGTCGTCGAGGGCGCTGCGGAATTCGATCAGGGCCTCCTCGATTCGCCCGGCGCGCGCCAGGACATAGCCGGCATTGAAGTTGAATCCAATACGAAGCGAGGGGTCATCGGCAAAGGCCGAGGCCAGAACCTCGGGTTGATTTTCGATCAGCTCCAGTGCGGCGTCGATCCGTCCCTGATCAACGAGGATGACGGCCAGGTGCTGACGGGCAGTGATCAGGATGGGAATTTCCTCGCGCCGGTCCGTATCGATCACGTCGACCAGCGCCCTGATTTCTTCCTCCGCCCGCTCGAGTTGCCCGTTCTCGTAATAGGCGTTCCCGTACACATTCCAGGCTTCGAGCGTCTCGATATGGTCAGGGGAGAGATTGGTCCGGCGAAGTTCCAGGACCTGCCTCGACAGGTCCAGAGCGGGGGCGTTACGGCCAATGGCCAGATAGACCGACGCGATCGAATCGAGCAGATCGGCTCGGACGAGAGGCTGATCGGCGAACTGGAGCTCGATGGCCTCCCGGGCCTGCGTCAGGAGCTGGTCATCCAGAACACGCCGGGCGATGTCGGTGGCATTCAGCCTCGACAGGATTCGCTCGAGCGCGGTCAATGCGCTTTCCCGACCCTCGATCTCGAGGCTGTCGGCATATTGCTCACGCAGGCTGCCGAGGAGGGCCAGGCCGATATTCTGAGGGTCGAGGCCGGTCAGCATTTCCTGCTGAAATCGCGTGACTTGCTCGAGTTCGGCCTGCCTTTGCTCGGCGAGCTGGAACTGGCGCTGGGCTTCAAGCATGCCGAGCGTTGCGGCCGTCATGCCGGCGACGAGGGCCAGCACGATCGCGCTGGCACTGCCAACTGCCAGCCTGTTTCGCTGGACGAAGCGCCGCATCCGATAGGCCGGTGTATCCGGCACTGCCGAGACGGGGAAATGGCCAAGCGCGCGCTCGATGTCGTCGGCCAGATCCTTCGGTGAGCCGTAGCGCGCGTCGCGGGACCGTGCCAGCGCCTTGAGGGTGATCGCATCGAGATCGTTTCTGAGGCGCTGGCGCAGGCCCCGAATGCTCGTTTGGCGCTGCTCGGCCACCTTCCGATCGGTCTCGGCGTCCTGGCCGAGTCGCGTCGACGGCGTCTTGAGGGGATCGTGTTGGGAAAAAATCCGGTCGATGGTCTCTGAGTCGACCTGCGACAGCTGCTCGCCGGCGATCGGCGGACTGCCGATGAGGAGTTCATGCAGGATGACGCCGAGGGAGTAGACATCGCTTCGCGGGTCGAGCACGACTTCATCGAGGCTGAATTGCTCCGGGCTCATGTATTGCGGCGTGCCCACAACGTCGCGAGCCACGGCGTCCTCGCGCTCCGACTCGGTCGCCCGGGCGATTCCGAAATCGATGATCTTGGGCCGCGGGACGCCGTCGATCTTGGCCACCAGAATATTGCCCGGTTTCAGATCACGGTGGATGATTCCGCGCTGATGGGCGTGCTGCACGCCCTGGCAGATCCTGATCATCAGGCGCAGGCGTTCGGACAGGCTCAAACGATGGCGCCGGCAGAACTGGCCGAGGGGCTCGCCGTCGACGAATTCCATTGCAAAATAGGGATAGCCGGAAGGGGTCGTTCCGGCGTCGAAGACCTGGGCGATCGCCGGGTGGCTCATCTGCGCTAGCGCCTGCTGCTCGACCTCGAAGCGGGCCAGCGCGTGCGGATTCAGCATCTTGCGAAGGACCAGCTTGAGCGCCACGTCGCGCTCGACGGGCCTGAGCTGGCGCGCGAGGTAGACCTGCCCCATTCCGCCTTCGCCCAGCTTCCGCAGGATCCTGAAGGGGCCGAGATCACGGTCATCGAGGGGGAAGGTCGTGTCCTCATCGCCCTCGTCGGGGCCCTGAATCAGCGTATCGAGGCGCGTCGGGAGATCGTCGTCCGACTCCGAAGTCACCGAACGACCTCGGCTTCGGGCAGCTCTTCGGTGTACTGAAAGATCGAGACCACGCGCTCCACGCCGCGCACGCGGCGAGCTTCCTCGACGGCGGCGCGTCCCTCTTCGCGGCTGACCAGACCCATGAGATAGACCACGCCGCGCGTGGTCATGACCTTGACTCGGGTCAGGTCGAAGCCCGGCAGATCCACGCCGCCAAGACTGGTCTTGACCCGCGTCGACATCCAGCGATCCGAATTTCGCCGCCCGAGGCCGGCCTTCGGTGCCGGGCTGAGTTCGTTGAACAGGCGGACGACGCCGTCGACGTCGCGCACCAGTTCCGTGGCCCGCTCCACCCTGTCCTGATCCTGCGCTTCACCGGCAAGAAGAATCCAGCCGTTGTAGGCGACGACGCGAACCCGCGTGGAGCGATCGAAGGCGTCGTCGCTGAAGATGGCGTCGCTGACTCTGAGCTCCAGAACGTTGTCGTCGATGACGGTCCCGAAGCTGCGCCGATCGTGGACCGCCAGGCCAGTGGCGGCGACCGAGCCCACGACGACCGTGGCGCAGCCGCTGAGCGTGACAAGAAGCAGGCCGATCAGCGCGATCCTTGAGGTCCATTGCATCAACATATTCTTTGCCTCTTCCTTTCCATTCCTGCGGGGTGCGTGGGCCGTTGTCATGATGGGGTTCAGGTTTCGAAAGCTGCCGGCACCCAGAGCAGTCGGTCGCGGACCGGGTCGAGCGCGACGACATCGAAGCGGCAGGGATGCTCTGTCCATTCAGGCCGCTCCATCAGGAAGTGTCGCGCGGCAGTGATGAGTTTGCGCTGTTTGTTCGTATCCACGCTCTCCAGAGCGCTGACGTGCGCGCCGCCGCCCCGCAGTCTGACTTCGACAAAGACGAGGAGCTCGATCTTTTCTTCGACAGCTCGCATCACGAGATCGATCTCGCCGGCGCGGCAGCGATAGTTGCGTTCGATCAGCGTCAGGCCGTTGCGCTGAAGAAAGGCCTCGGCTTCGCGCTCCCCCGACTCGCCAAGACGCGCCCGAAGGGTGCTCATTCCAGCGGCCTGACCTGGCCATCGACGATTCGCACGAAGGGCAGGTCGCGCTCGATCAGGGGGCCTGCGGGCAGGCGCAGACGTCCGGTGCGCCCGGCGAGGTACAGGGTCGGGTCGGCCTCCATTCGACCTGACCAGCGAACCAGATCGAGGGCATCGGCACCGAGCGCGTGCAGGCCGGAAAGAACGGGGCTCGCCAGCTGACTGAAGCGACGCTCGGCGACGCGACGCTCGGCCCCAAAGCGCGATTCATCGATAAACCAGGGCGGCAGCGGCAGCGTGATGCCGCTCAGATCGTCGTCACGTTCAGCCTGCGGCGCCCCCTCGACAACGGCCGAGGTCGCGAAGACCGGCAGCTCGCCCACGCGCTGGAAGCGCAGCTGGGGACGGATCAGGCGAGCGTCGTCGGGTCGAGCCGCGAGGAAGATCAGATCGACATCCGTTCGTGGCTGCGGCACGGATTCGATGTCCTGACCGACCAAGCGGCGAACCTCAGCGGCGCGTTGCTCGGAGCGGTCAAGGTTCAGAAGGACTTCGAGGAGGGCGCTGTGATCGGGCTGCGTCGGAGCATAATCGGCCTGGTCCATAATGCGTCCACCGCCAAGTTCGAAGGTCGACCGAAACGCTTCGGCAACCCGTCGGCCCCAGTCGCTGGACTGGGCCATGATCAGCGCGCGACGATGGCCAAGAACAAGGGCCTGCACCGCGGCCAGTTCTGCCTCCTCTTCGGGGATCAGGCCGATCGCATGGATGTCCCCGGACATGGCTTCCAGCTGCTCGGGCGAGCTGGGATGGTTGAGCAGGAGAATCGGCAGGCCGGCGTCGGGCAGGGCGACGAGGCTGTCGACCTGGGCCCTTTCGAGGGGGCCGATGAGAAAATCCACGCCGAGCTCGCGCGCTTCGAACCACAGTCCGATGATGGCGTCTTCCTCGTCGGCCACAGTGCGGAAGATCAGTTCGGGCCGGTCCTCGGGTCGCATCCTCAGCCAGGTACTCATGATGCCGTTGCGAAGCGCCTGACTGACGTTTTCCATCTGTTCGCGTCCCGGCAGCGCCACCATGATCGTGTCGGCGATGGGACGGCTTTGGCGCCAGGCCTGCAGCCAGCTCGCCGCAGCTTCGGCGGAATAGCCCACGGCGGGATGACGCGCCTCCCAGGCCTGTAGCTCGACGTCGAGCCGCGGCGGATCGAGGAGCGCTAGGCGCGCGCTGATGACCAGATCGAGCCACGGAGCAAGCTCGGGGCGGTGCCGGTTCTGACGCTGCAGGTTCGTCAGGCTTGCCCGGGGATGGTCGATGAGCAGCGCTAGCGCCAGGTCCGGGCTGAAGTCATTCGAGTAGATCGCCGTCTCAAGGGCCTCGAAGGCCTCGCGGGCGGGATTGGACCGGGCCTGCCGGATCATGTCGTCGAGCAGGTCGAAGCGGTCGATCTGCTCGGGCGGGAGGCCCCTCGCCGCCCGGGCCAGCCGCAGCGAAGCGGCTTCAAGATCACCGGTCATGAAAAAGATTTCTGCCCAGGCGAGTTCATAGCGAGCCCGAGCCGGCGCGTTCAGGGTGCGCTCGTCGACGCGCTCGAGGAGCGACTGGGCTGCCGGGGCCTGTCCCGCCCGCAGCCAGGCCTCCGACGCCCGGAGTCGAAACTCATCGGCGCGAAGCGGGTCCTGAGCCTGTAGCGCGTCGGCCACCTCGCTCCAGGCCGTCGCCGCGCGGGCATGCTCGCCGCTTCGGGTCAGTCGCTCGGCCCGCTCGAGGGCCTGATCGAGGTCGGCAGAATCCCGGCTGACCGGTGCCGACGGGGCGCAGGCAGTCAGCATTATCAGGAGCGTAATCAGGAGCGGCAGACGAAACGCGAAAGTGACCATAGGCACGGATGATAAACGATGCCCGGCGTACAATTAGCAGGTGATGAAAAGCGAGCCCAAACCCGCCCCATCGATCGACGCGTCCTGCCTTCCCGAGGGCGGCGTCCTGTATGTCGTGGCAACGCCGATCGGTCATCGCGGGGACCTGTCGCCGCGTGCGGTCAGTATTCTGACCCACGTTGATCTGATTGCCGCCGAGGACACGCGCATGAGTCAGCGACTCCTCGACGGGTCGGCGCTTCGCGGGCGGCTGATCAGCCTGAACGAACACAACGAGGGTCAGCGCATCACCCGCTTGATCAAGTCCCTCGAGGCGGGCCAGAGTATTGCTCTGGTCAGCGATGCGGGGACGCCTCTGATTTCCGACCCCGGCTTTCGCCTCGTCGATGCGGTCCATTCTGCCGGTCTGGGCGTGTCGGTCGTGCCCGGTCCGAGTGCTGCGGTCGCTGCTCTGTCCGTATCGGGCCTGCCGACCGATCGCTTCTGGTTCGAGGGGTTCCTTCCGCCGCGATCGGCGGCGCGGAAAAAACGCCTGCTCGGGCTCTCGGAGCTTGCAGCCACCCTCATCTTCTACGTCCCGGCCCGCGATCTCGAAGCGGCCATCGACGACCTGGCCGAGGTCCTCGGTGGCGACCGCGTGGCCTGCCTCAATCGTGAATTGACCAAGCGCCATGAAACCATCCACCGGGCTGCGCTGACCGAACTCAAGGACTTCGTCAGCGCCAGCTCGAATCAGCAGCTCGGCGAGGCCGTGCTGGTCGTTTCCGGCAACCCGTCGCCAGCCCGACCGGTCAGCGTCGAGGCGCTCGTCGCTGAGCTGGCAGAGGCCCTGCCGCCGTCACGGGCAGCCGCTGCGCTGGCTAGACTGAGCGGCATCAAACGCCAGGAGGCCTGGACGCGGATCGAAGCGGCCCGCGACGCCGCTGGCGCGCGAGCAGGAGGCAAGCGATGATCCTGGTCGTACTGCTCGTGCTGGCTGCTCTGATCTTCCTGCCCCAGTGGTGGGTCAAGCGCGTGATGCAGCGCTATGCGCGGCCCGAGGACCGCTATCCGGGCACCGGTGGGGAACTCGCCCGCCATCTTCTCGATAAGCTCGGGCTGGACGAGGTCCGCGTCGAGCGAGCCGAGGACATGGGCGACCATTACGATCCTCGCGATCGCGTTGTCCGCCTCAGCCCGGACAATTTCGATCAGCGCTCGCTGACGGCGGTGACCGTGGCCGCCCACGAGGTCGGCCACGCCATTCAGCATGCCGATGCCTACGAGCCCCTGATGTGGCGGACGCGTCTGGTCGAGATGATGTCGCGCTGGCAGCGGATCGGCGTGATCCTGATTGGCCTGGTCCCTGTGGTGCTGCTTCTGCTCAAGCTGCCGGCGGCGGGGCTTGGGCTGGCCCTGATCGGCTTGGCAACGCTCGCGTCAGGCATTCTGGTCCATTTCGTAACGCTGCCGACGGAGTTCGATGCCAGCTTCAAGCGGGCCCTGCCGATGCTCGTCAAGGGCGGCTACCTGAAAAAGGAGGATCGGTGGCCCGCCCGTCGCATCCTCACCGCCGCCGCGCTGACCTACGTCTCCGCCTCCCTGATGGGCTTGGTCAATTTCTGGTGGTGGTTGAGAATTCTGCGACCGGGTTAACGCTCTTCGACTTGTCGCCTTTCGGGCGCAGGACTAAAATTTAGGCGAGTTGGTCGACGGTGCTTGTCGACCGGTTGCTTATCAAAACCTTCAGGAGACGCACCCTTGTCGTTCAATACGGAAGCCATCCAGGGAAGCTATGGCCGCTGCCTGCGCAGCAGGGGGTTCATCCCCCGCTTCTACGCGCTGCTGCAGGAGCGTGACGTGCGCATTCCCGGCCTGTTCGAGGAAACCGACTGGACCAAGCAGAACAAGGCCCTGCGTCGCGGGATCAGCATCGCGCTGACCTTTGCCGGCGGCTCCAATATCGTTCAGGGCTCGATGGATCAGATGGCGGACGTGCACAGCCGCGAGGGCAGGGCGCCGGTCGACCCGGTGCTCTACAAGCACTGGCGCAGCAGCCTCCTCCAGGCTGTCGAAGAAAACGATCCCCGCGCCACGCCCGAGTTGATCGCTGAATGGGAAAAGGCGCTGACAATGACCACCGACTACTTCTCGCAGCGCTATTGAGCGATTCGGCCGGGCATAATAGGCAGGGAGAGCCGGCCAGACAGCCGCTGCGCGAGCGATCGCGGGGAGGAAAGTCCGGGCTTCACAGGGCAGGGTGCCAGGTAACGCCTGGGGGATCGTCCTTCGGGAGGATTCACGGCCAGTGCCACAGAGAAGATACCGCCGATGGGGAGACTTCGGTCGCTCACAGGTAAGGGTGAAAAGGTGCGGTAAGAGCGCACCGCGCGGCTGGTAACAGACGCGGCACGGTAAACCCCACTCGAAGCAAGGCCAAATAGGGATGCGATGGCGTGGCCCGCGCTGCATCCGGGTAGGCTGCTAGAGGCGGCTGGCGACAGTCGTCCCAGATGAATGGCTGTCCAACGACAGAACCCGGCTTATCGGCCGGCTCTCTCTTTTTCGATCCAGTCCGCGAGTGATCGTGACCTGGAAATCGGCGGCTGGGACGAGCAACTCAGCGCTGGATCAGGGCGCCCGGAGCGCATCGGGGCCGAGGATCTCACGGCGAAAGGTTTCCAGGGGAATGCCGCGCGTATACCGCAGCCGTCGGCCCTCGATTTCTTCCATGGCGTAGTCCCGGACGAGCTGGTCGCGTCGAATCGAGGTGAATTCATCGCCATCGATCGTGGAACCGGGCCCGACGAAGTCCAGGGTCTCGATCCAGCGCCGATCCTCCTCGCGGAGCGTCAGCCGATCCTGCGGCCAGCGCACGGCGTAGCGGTTATCGGCCGTTACCAGCACCTCGAGCATGCAGCCACCGCGGTGGCCTCGAAAATCCTGACCCTCGGCGCGATGAAGGAAGACAAGAAAACGCGGTAGCTCCTGCCAGAGAGGCACGTCAGGAAAGTAGCAGCGCTCCGGCCCCAGGCCCTCTTCTTCGATGCGCAGGAGATCGATGGGCTGATCGCTCTTGTAGCGAATCAGCACCTCGGCCCAGGCCCGCCCGCCAACCGGGAAGCCACGCCGACGCTCGTAGTCGAGCCGTTCGAGCTGGATCAGGGCGACGAAATCGGACTGCTGAGCCCGTTGCGATGGATGGGGCGCCGGACCGACCTCCGAGAGCGTGCTTGCGCCGTCGTCGCCGAACGCGATTCTGGCCAGGCCCAGACAGGCGATCGCGCCGATCACGATCCATCGAACCAGGAGCGATCGACTCATGCCACGGTCAGGGCCTGACCGAGGCGGATGCGGCGGCCTGGGCTGATCGATTCACGCCACGCGGGCGCGGAAGCGCGGGTCAGGATGATCGCGGTCGACCCCCAGTGAAAACGACCGAGCTCGCCGCCCTGGATAAGCTCGATGTTCTCAGGCGTGCGCGTCTCGACACTGGGCCCGGGTCGCCGATCCAGAGGGCCGCCCCAGACCGTTTCGATGCCCGAGACCAGCAGCGCTGCGACCATGACCACTGCGACGGGCCCCTGATCCGTGTCGAGCATCGCCACCATGCGCTCGTTGCGGGTGAACAGGCCCGGAATAGCGCGGGAGGTCGCATCCGACACGCTGAAGAGCGAGCCCGGGATACGGCGTTCTCCGGCCAGACGCCCGGCGATGGGCGAGTGGACGCGGTGGTAATCGCTGGGGGCAAGATAGATCGTGATAAAGCGGCCATCGACGAAGGGCGCGGCCCAATCCTCGCTGCCGAGCAGAGCCGCCGCCGAGTAGTCGAACCCCTTGGCCTGGATCAGCGTGTCGCCGTCGAGGCTGCCGACCTGGCTGATCGTGCCGTCACAGGGGCTGACGAGAACGGACTCGGCCAGCGGTCGCGCATCGGCCTTGAGGGCCCGGGTAAAGAAGTCGTTGAAGCAGTCATAGTCGGCCGGGTCGCTGCGCTCGGCCTCTTCCAGTCGCACCTGAAAGAGCTGGGCGAACAGGCGCATCAATGGCTGATTGAGCCAGCGCCACCGGCAGGTCGACAGGGCCCAGGCTGCTCGCGTCATGAGCTGCTTGGGCAGCAGATACTGCGGCCAGCTCAGCAACCTGACCGCCAGGCTGGCTTGGGCGCTCACGAACCGGTCAGCTGGAACAGATCAGCCGTCACCAGCGACGGATCGAGCGGGTGGGCGAAGCGGCCAATAAGCCGCCCCTCGGGGTCGACCAGCATGACGGCCGCGGAGTGATCGACGTTGTAGAAGCCCGTCGCCTCGTCCGGCGCTTCCCGGAAGTAGGCCACGCCGAGCTGGCGTGTCAATGCCACAAGCTGCGGTTCCGGGCCGGTCACCCCCACGAAATCATCGTTGAACCAGTCGACGTAGTCAGCCAGGGCCTCGCCCTGGTCGCGTTCCGGATCGACGGAGACGAAAACGACCTGGGGGAGCGCTTCCCGGCGCATGAGGGTGAGCTGCTGCATCGACTGATCGAGCATCGCCAGCGTATCCGGGCAGACATCGGGGCAGTTGGTGAAACCGAAGAACAGAAGATTCCACCGGCCCTGCATATCGGTCAAACTGAAGGGCTCACCGCTTGCTGTCTCGAGGGCGAAGTCGGCCACGGATCGAGGCGTTGGAAAGGTCTGCAGCGCCTGAAATTCGCTGGTGCCCTTCATCCAGCGGTCAGCGGCAATCAGGCCGGCAGCCAGGGCCACGACCGCCGTCAGAATCAAGAGAAAGGCGCGGCCGCTCTGACGACCCTGTGATGTGATTTGCTTCATGGCAGTATTATATTCGTTTCATGGGCAAGACCGTGGCAGGGATGGCGCCGGAAGCGCACAGGCTGGAGGACTGGATTCGAGCGGCCGCCGAGCTCATGGACGATGCCGGTCTGTGTTTTGCTCATGGCACCGACAACGCCCTCGATGAGGCCTGCTGGTTAGCCTCCGCCGTCCTCGGATGGCCGCCGGATTTCGATGCCGAGCTCTTCAATCATGCCCTGAGCCAAGCGCAGCAAGCCCGGCTTGATCGAGTTCTGACTCAGCGGATCCGGACGCGCCAGCCCCTGGCCTACCTGCTGGGTGAGGCCTGGCTCGCCGGCCTGTCCTTCGAGGTCAACGAGCACGTTCTCGTGCCGCGCTCGCCGCTCGCCGAGCTGATCCTCGACGGGTTCGAGCCCTGGCTGCCCGCTGATCGCCTGCATCGCGCCGTGGACGTCGGCACGGGTTCGGGCTGCCTGGCGATCGCGCTGGCCTATCACCATCCGGGTCTTGCCGTCGACGCCCTCGATGTCAGCCCCGAGGCGCTGGCCCTTGCGCGCCGCAACGTGGCGCGTCACGGCCTTGAGGACCGGGTTCGCGTTATCAAATCCGACCTTCTTGCCGACGTGCGCGGCGAGCGCTACGATCTGATTCTGAGCAATCCGCCCTACGTTCCCAGCAGGTCGATGGAAGCACTGCCGGCTGAGTTCAATCATGAACCACGCCTCGGTCTCGAGGCCGGCGACGATGGTCTGGACCTGGTCCGCGACCTGCTCAGGCAGGCTCCCGAGCACCTCGATGGGCAGGGGGTTCTGGTCTGCGAAGTCGGCGAGGCGGCCGAGGCGCTTCACGACCTCCTCGCTCCCGTCATTGAGCCGATCTGGCTGGAATTCGCCCACGGCGGCGATGGCGTCTTCCTCCTCGAAGCCGACGCCTGCCGGACCGCGGCGGCTTTTCTGGATCGCTGAGTCCAGGCCGCCGAAAGATTCTGCCCTCTCGCGTTCCATGACCGCGCGGCTGGCGAACGGCCGGCCCCATGCGGTTTTGGCGACAGGCGCGCGTTACAATAAAAAGCAATTAAATCAATGCCAGCTCACAAGGTAACGAGATGAAAATACTAGTCGCGATCAAGCGCGTGGTTGACTACAACGTCCGCGTACGAGTCAAGTCCGACGGTAGCGGCGTCGAAACCGAGGGGGTCAAGATGTCGATCAATCCCTTCGATGAAATCGCCCTCGAGGAAGCGCTGCGAATGCGCGAGGCCGGCAAGGCCGAAGAGGTGATTGCCGTATCCATCGGCGGAGATGAGGTTCAGCAGCAGCTTCGAACCGCGCTGGCCATGGGAGCAGACCGAGCCGTTCAGGTCAGCTCGGCGACGGCCGTCCAGCCTCTGACCGCAGCGCGCGTTTTCAAGGCCCTGGTCGATAAGGAAGAGCCAGGCATCGTCTTCCTCGGCAAACAGGCCATCGACGATGACTGCAATCAGACCGGTCAAATGCTGGCCGCGCTCTGGGATCGTCCCCAGGCAACCTTTGCCTCCAAAGTCGAGATCGACGGCGACAAGGCCAAGGTGGCTCGAGAAGTCGATGCAGGTCTCGAGACGCTCGAAATCGACCTGCCGGCGGTCATGACCTCGGATCTGCGGCTGAACGAACCGCGCTTCGTGAAACTGCCCGACATCATGAAGGCCAAGCGTAAGCCGCTGGAAACACTGGCTTTCGATGACCTCGGTATCGAGGCGTCCGTCGACCACGAGACGGTGGCCTGGGAGCCGCCGCCCAAGCGTGGCGGAGGCATCAAAGTCGAAAGCGTGCCTGAACTGGTCACCACACTCAAAGATCGGGGGTTGCTCTGATGACAAAGATTCTGATTATTGCCGAGCATGACGGCGAGACGCTCGACTCGGCCACGGCGAAAACTGTTTCCGGGGCCTTGCCCATGGGCGCTGAGGCGACGGACGTCGTCGTTTTTGCGGCATCTGCCGCGGCCGTGGCCAAGCAGGCCGCAGCGCTGGCCGGAGTGGATCGGGTCCTGACCGTGGAGGGCGATGACTTTGCCCATCCCACCGCCGCACGACTGGCGCCGGAAGTGGCGGCACTGGCCAGCGACTATTCGCACGTCCTCGCGCCCTCAACGACCTTCGGCAAGGATCTTCTGCCGCGAGCGGCCGCCCTGCTTGGCGTCAACCAGGTCTCGGACATCATGGAAGTGATCGATGCGCGAACTTTCAAGCGACCGATCTATGCCGGTAACGCCATCGTCACCGTCAAGGTGCCGGACGAGTCCAAAGTGGTTGCAACGATTCGCACCGCCTCGTTCGCGGCGGCCAAGGAGGGCGGAGAGGCTGCTATCGAGTCACGCGATCCCCAGGCGTCGGATCCTGGCCATACGCGCTTTGTCGGCGTCGAAGGCTCAACCAGCGAGGGACCGGATCTGGCCTCGGCGCCGCGCGTGGTATCCGGTGGACGCGCCCTGGGTTCCTCGGACAACTTCGACATTATCTATGCGCTCGCGAAATCCATGGGCGCCGCCGTGGGCGCCTCGCGGGCTGCGGTCGATGCCGGCTATGTGCCGAACGAGCTGCAGGTCGGCCAGACCGGAAAGATCATTGCACCGGACCTGTACTTTGCAATCGGAATCTCGGGTGCGATCCAGCACCTGACCGGCATCAAGGACGCGGGAACGATCGTCGCCATCAACAAGGATGGCGATGCACCGATTTTCGAGATCGCCGATATCGGCCTCGTCGGCGACTTGTTCGAAATCGTCCCGGAGCTCGAAAAAGCCGTCAGCTGATCAGATCCGGCCCGCGTGACAGCGTCGCGCGGGTCGGATTGTGTTTGCATAGAGCGGGATTCGGCCGTCGACGCTTTAACTTCTCGTCACCATCGTCGCGGCCGCTGACTGGCGGCGAACTTTCAAAAGCTTGTCCAAAAGATCCTGAGCGCTTTCCGGTCGCCGTGCCGGATTCTTGTTCATGCAGGCCAGGATTATCTCCTCCAGAGCACGCGGGATGGCATCCCAGCGCTCCGACGGTGACGGCGTGGGCTGCTTGACGTGAGCCGTGCAGATCTCGATTGCCGAGCCGCCGCGGTAGGGCAGGCTGCCCGTAAAGACCTCGAACATCATCACGCCCATGGCGTAGAGATCGCTGCGCTCGTTGACAACGCCACCGGTCACGATTTCCGGGGCCATATAGTTGGCCGTGCCGACGATCTTCGACGGTGCGTTGGACTCGGTGCTGCCCGTTCGAATCGGATGCGAAATCCCGAAATCCATCAGACGCGCGTTGCCGCTTTGATCAAGAATGATGTTCGCCGGCTTGATGTCGCGGTGCAGGACTCCGGCTTGATGGGCTGCTGCCAGGCCTTTGAGGACCTGTGAACAAACCCGCAGGCCAGCCGCCGGTTTGAGCCGCCCAGATTGCTCGAGGAGTTGACTCAGGGCGATACCGCGAACGTATTCCATCGCGATCATGGGCTGCCCATCCTGCTCCCACAAATCATGGGTCCGCAGCACGTTGGGATGAGTGATCTTTCTTGCGATTCGTATTTCTGATTTCATCCGATCCAGATTGTCCTCATCGGCCACCACCGAAGGCGACAGCATCTTCAGCGCGACGACATCATCGAGCTTGCGATCGCGGGCCTTGAAAACCTGCCCCATCGCCCCGGAGCCCAGCATCTGGAGAACCTCATAGCGATCACCCAGGATGCTGCCGGGCCGCACTTTCAGTCCAGGTCCCCGCGTCTCCGAGCCCCCGCTTTCGATCGGCAGCGTATCGGCTGCTTCCAGGCTTCGCGGCCAGGCGTGGAGCTCGTAAAAACGTTTCTGGCTTTGCCGTCCCTCGACAACCCGCGTTTGGCCGCCGAGCTGCTCGAGGCGTGAGACCAGCTGCTTATGGGCAGACGGAGAGATCAGCAATCGCTTGGGGCCGGCCTCGGCCAGGAGCCGCTCACAGTGAAACATCGGTCGGCCCGTGACCACGGGCGACCGATTGGCGCCCAGGCTCAGATCCGAGCTGACGATATCGCCGCTGGCCAGAGCCATTGCCGGCGCGTCGGACTCGCTGTCAAGGAGCTTTTTCAGCCGCATCAAGGCCTCGCCAAGGCCGGCCTGCTCGCCGGCGCTGAAGATGAGATAGATCTTGGCTCCTCCGCCCGAGGCCATCCGCGCCGAGCTGGATCGTGCCAGGGCCTCGATCTTCGGCAGCCAGCGCTGCAGCGCAGCGAGGCTCGAGGCCTCATCGCCGGGTGAAGGCGCGACCCATTCCAGCGCCAGCACAACCGCCGGCCCTGACGGGGGCACCTCGCTTGCGGATCCGCTGGCCCGGGCCGCGGTATCGGTTTCCTTGTCCTCGTTATCGAGGTGGCGGGACAGATCCGACACGTAACCGGCAATTTCTTTTTGCTCGCGCAGGTCGGAGAGAAGTCGGCTGATGGCTCGACTCAGCGTGCCAACCTCATCGCGCCCGCGCGTGTCGATGGACTGCTCGTAGTCGCCCTGAGCCGCCTGATCGGCGACCGTAGCCAGCGCGCTGACGGGCCGGGCGATGCGACGCGCCACGATGATCGAAAGCAAGAGGGCGACCAGGATGGCGGCGAGCCCGGCACCGATCAGCGCGTTCCGGATGCTGCGGTGGCCGGCCAGCTTGGCGTCGAGAGAGTCGACGGTGATCACGGCACCGAGCACGTCGCCGCCACGATCGGAAATCGGTTCGACGCGCCCGACCCAGTTTTCGCCGCCCAGGTTGACATCGAGACGTTCGATTGGCTGGCCGGCCGACAGCGCCTGACGATTGGCTCCCGTTAATGACGACAGCAAGGCGTTGCTGGCTGCGAGATCCAGGGTGCTTGCGACAACGCTATTAGACTCATCGAGGGCACTGACATAGGCAATATCTACACCCGTGACCTGCTTGATCTGATTGGCGACGCTGTTATCGATCAGCATGCCCGTGACGAGGAAGCCGACCAGCTCGAAGGCCGTGGTGACCGGCACCACGGCGGCGCTGTAGAGACGACTGCCCTCGCGCCAAGGCCCGTAGTCCGGGATCAGTTCGTCCATGACCGATGCCACCATCGGATGATCGGCTCGCGACTCAGCGGCCCGCGCCGGGCGATCGGTGCGAACGATAATCTCGCCGTTCGGGTCGAGCAACATGGCAAAGTCGAAGCCCATCTCTGCGCGTCGGGCGTCGACCTGGTCAAGGATCGAGCGCGTATCGATACCGCCCTCCGAATCCAGACCGCCGCGAATCGCTTCGACGAGGTAGGCGGTGAAGTGGGGGTCGGCGGCCAGAAGGTCGCTGGTCAGCGCCACTTCGCGCGCCGTGGTTTCCTGCAGGTAGCGCTGGGTGGACTGGCTGGTGGACAAGGAGCTGGTGACCGCAGCATCGGCGACCCGCTGCCCGATCAGGGTGGCGCCGCCCACGGCGAGAACGACTGCCAGGGTGACCAGGCCGACGGAAACCAGAGCGATACGTGAGGCGAGCGAACGCATGGCAGCAACTCTTTCAAGGATCGATTCTTGAGTTTAGCGCAAGCGCTTCGCGCCGCCGTTGTTGCTCGCGATCAGTAGCGTCGCCGCCGGCGGCGCAGACGCTCGCGCTGTGGTGCGATCTGGCGCACGGTGGCGCGCAGCTCGATCGGTTCGAGCGACAGGTCCTCGGATCCGACGTTGACCGGAATCTGCAGCGGATCGGATCGTTCATGCCAGGCGGTCAAGGTGCCGGCCCCCCGCGGCACGGCCTCGAAGCGAAATCGCCCTTCACCGTCCGGTCGAAGGTAGAACGGCGTATCGACCACCACGATGTGCGCGGACATGCGCGAGTGCACGTTGCAGAAAACCCGAACCAGGCCCGGTTGATCGAAGCGGTGGGTCAAACCATCGCTCTCGCCGTAGAGGCCAAGATCGAAGCGGTTGCCCGGCGAGGAGGAGAAGACGTTGTGCAGGATTGGATCGTCATTGGGAAAGCGAACCACTGACCCGGCTTCGACCACGATGACGCGGGGTACGAACTGCCGGCGCGCGGTTGTCAGCGTGACGGCCTCGGCCGGCGCTTCGACCTCGACGGGGACCTCAGGGTTGAAATAGACCACCGCTTCGCTCAGATCGACGATCTCGGTCAGTGCTGTCCCGTCTGCCTCGACCAGTCGCAGCGTGCCGCTGAGCGCCTGGGTCGCTGGCGTTGCACCGTCAACCCTCGGACGCTCTGGGGTGTCGATCGGCTTATCAGTCGGCCTTTCGATCCTCTCATCGATCGGGTTTTCAGACACCTCATCGGTCACCTCATCGGTCGGCTTCTCGAGATCGCTTCGCTGCTCAGGGACAACTTGCTGGGCCCAGATCGAAGTAGGGCAAAGAAACAGAAGCAATAAAGCGGGACCGAGAAGGCGTGTAAGCGTCGACTGAGGCATGGTGTCTGGCGATGCAATGTCCGTGAGCGTGCCGCAAAGCCTAGCAGCTCGGCTTCAACGCAGGTCATGACCGGAATTTGATTTGAATTTTTTCTCCTGTGTCCGTTCTCCCTCCACCTGTACTTCGCGGCTCAGAATGCCATTCGGATCGTTGTGGCGTGTAGGATGCTCAGTCGTTCAAGCCGATCAACGGACGGGAGTGATCGACATGTCGGATTGGAGCATTCGTGAGGCCCGACCCGGGGACGAGGACTCGATCCTGTCGCTGATTCGAGACCTGGCACTCTACGAGAAAGCGCCCGAGCAAGTGGTCGCGCAGCGGTCGGATCTGACCGAAGCGCTTTTCGGCGACGAGGCAGTGGCGCAATGCGTGCTGGCAGAAAAGAGCGGCGAAGCGCTGGGATTCGCCCTGTTCTTTATCAATTTCTCGACCTGGACCGGCCGGCCTGGCCTGTACCTCGAAGACCTCTTCGTTCGCGAAGCGGCGCGAGGGCAGGGCATCGGCAAGGCCCTGCTTCTGCACCTGGCGACGATTGCCCGTCGCCGCGACTACGGACGCATGGAGTGGAGCGTTCTCGACTGGAACCGGCCAGCGATCGAGTTTTATGAATCCCTCGGTGCCCGCCCGATGAAAGGCTGGACCGTCTATCGCCTCGACCGATCCGCGCTGCTCGCGCTGGATTCGTGACCTTCCTCACCCTCGGCCGGGATGCTCGGGCGTAAAATATAGCCTTAGGAATTTCTCGCCCTGGTTTGTCATGCGTTTTCTGCTTATTGCTATTCTGCTCGCCTTCATGGTGCCGCTGAGCGCCCAGGACGCCGAGTCGGTCAACGTGATCCGTTTCGGTGATCTGGCTCGAATGCAGCCGCGTGATGCGAGCGCTCGCGTCGAGAGCCTGGACCAGGCCGTGATCGCCGCCGAGCTTGCGGCGCGCGTGCTGGAGGTCCCTGTTGGTGTCGGCGAAGTCCTGGAAGCGGGCCAGGTTGTGGTCGAACTCGATCCTGCCGACTATGAGCTCGCCAAGCGGGCCGCTGAGGCTCGCCTGGAGGTCGCCTCGGCCGGTCAGGACATGGCTCGACTTCGGGCCGAGCGGGCGCGGCGGCTGGCGCCGGATCAGTTCGTGTCCGAGGATCAGCTTCTCGAAGCCGAGACGCGGCTCCGCCAGGCTCAGGCAGAGCGCGCCGCCGCCGAGGTCGAGCTCGAGCGAGCCGAGCTGATGCTGTCGCGCACGCAAGTCGTCAGCCCCTATCCGGCCGTCGTACAGGCCCGCCTCATTGGCACAGGCGCGCTGGCGGCACCGGGAACGCCCTTAGTCGAGCTTGTTGCCACCGAGCGCCTGGAGGTCAGCAGCGGCATTGCCAACGCCTTGATCGATGGATTGGTCGCAAGCGAAAGCGTTGATTTCTCCGATGGCGATCGGTCTTATTCCCTTCGGATCCTTCGCGTTTCGCCGCTCGTGTCACCGGGTGCCCGCCAGCGCGAGGTGCGCTTTGAATTCATCGGCACGCCGCCGCCGCCGGGCAGTCAGGGCCGGGTGCGTTGGATTGATCCTCGGCCGCTTCTGCCGGCTGATTATGTCGTCATGCGCGACGGCGAGCTGGGCGTCCTGTTCGTCGACTCGGACCGTGTCCCGGGTTCGACAGCGGTCGTGCGCTGGCAACCGCTGCCCGATGCGGACGCCGGTCGGCCCGTCCAGGTCGACCTGCCCCTCGACGCCCTCCTGATTGCCGACGGTCGCTATCGTGTCCAGCCCGAGGAGTCCGTTCGCATCGAGGCCGAAGCGCTCTGAGCGAGCCGACCTGAGACCGCATGTTCGAGCGCCTATACGCCAACCATCCGCTGGCCAACGTCACCATGGCGGTGACGATCGTCATGGGCCTGGCTGCCTTCATGCTGATGCCGCGCGAGCGCGATCCGGAGATCAACTTCAACTGGATCAACATGACCACGATTCTGCCGGGGGCCTCGGCCGAAGACGTCGAGCGCCTGGTCACGGATCCGCTGGAAGAAGCGATCGGACGGATCCGCGACGTGCGCTTCGTGGTCTCCTCGAGCCGGGAGAATGCCTCCAACATCCTGATCCGCTTCCAGGAGATTTCCGAGCGAGACTTCGACAAGCGCGTGTCCAATCTCAGGCGTGAGGTTCAGGCTGTCGTCAACGACGAGCTGCCGCCGGAAGCACGCGACCCGAACATCATCGAGGTGACCTCGTCAAACGGCTTTCCAACCGCCATCGTGCTCGTTGTCGGCCAGGCCCAGGACGAGTCCCTGCGCGAGCTGGCCCGGCGCACGCGCCAGGACCTCGAGCGCCTGCCGGCCTCCGATTCGATCCTCGCCCAGGGTTTGGACGACCCCGAGCTTCAGGTTCTCTTCGATCCGGCGGCGCTGGCCAATCGGGGTCTGAATGCGGCGGATCTGGCCGACATCAGTGCCGCCAATTTCCAGGACACGTTCGCCGGCCGCCTGCGCACCGACCGTGGCCAGTGGCTCGTTCGGGCCGAAGGGCGCTTCGTCGACCCGGCCCGCCTGGCCGAGATGAAGCTGACCACGCCCGACGGCGGCGTGGTGGGCTTCGATGAGATCGCGCGCCTGCAGATCGGCACCAGCATTCCCGAGGAGCGCGTCAGCTGGCAGGGTCAGCCGGCGATCATGCTCTCGATCAACAAGCGTGCTGGCGCCAATACGCTCGAGCTGATCGCCGACCTCAACGACTACATCGACGCGGTCAATCCGGTCCTGGCCGAGACCGGGCAGCAGCTTGTGTTGGCCGACGACCAGACCATCGCGACGCGCGAGGCGATCGACGTGATGCGCAACAACGCGGTGGTCGGTCTGCTGCTCGTGCTGGTGGTCTGCTGGCTGTTCCTGGCCACGCGCGTGGCCCTGCTGGTGGCTGGCGGCCTGCTGGTCTCCGTCTCCGGGACCTTCGCCCTATTGGCCGCCTTCGGTTTTACCCTCAATATCACCGTTCTGCTGGGCGTGGTCATCGTGCTCGGCATGCTGGTCGATGTGTCGGTGGTGATGGTCGAGGCCCTGGTCCATCGCCTGCGCCAGAGAGAAGCGCCGATGTCGGCGGCCATCAGCGCCCTGCGCGAAGTCGGGATTCCGCTGACCGCCTCGGTGATGACCACCATCGCTGCCTTCCTGCCGCTGATGCTGCTGCCGGGCATTGTCGGCAAATTCATGTTCGTCGTGCCCTTCGTGGTCACCGTCGGCCTGCTGATCTCGCTCCTGCAGGCCTTCTGGATCCTTCCGACCCAGGTGGTTCACAGCCAGACCCGGCCCGAGGCCGAGGACCCGAATCACTGGCGGGTGCGGTTCAATCGCGGCGTTCG
>Ga0207419_1000878_pt1 | contig 24903 bp, 19 predicted proteins | sample ElkSloMetagenome_4_FD_184723 | JGI IMG/M metagenome (GOLD analysis project Ga0207419, IMG submission 184723) | Hot spring microbial communities from Elkhorn Slough, Monterey Bay, USA - MD2A (version 2) | ecosystem: Environmental > Aquatic > Marine > Intertidal zone > Estuary: Microbial mat ... | reverse complement strand
CTCGATACAATTTTAATACTCTCCTTCGTCGAGCACTAAAATCACTCGATGTGACGAGTTTATATTCCGTCAGTTCAATCGAATAAACCAGTCGATGTGACGCGTTTTATATTCTGTCAGTTCAATCGAATAAACCAGTCGATGTGACGCGTTTTATATTCTGTCAGTTCAATCGAATAAACCAGTCGATGTGACGAGTTTTATGTTCCGTCAGTTCAATCGAATAAAACACTCGATGTGACGAGTTTAGTATTACGTCAGGTCGAGTGGCGTTTCAACACGGCAGTGTTGAAAGGTTGTATCGAGACCTCGATGTGACGAATTAAGAACTCCGTCAGTTCGAGTGTCCCGACGATTAAGTCGGGATGTATCGAGAACAAGACCCCGCTTTAAGGGTTATTTCAAAAGCTTAACTCTCTAAACTTTTAAGGGATAACTTTCAAATCAGTTACAGGGATCTCAATTCCCCAAACCGTTTTTTTATGGGCAAGCATAAACCCGCTGTCAGTCGTTTTCCAATCTGACCATTCTGCTTCGATACCATTAAACGGAATGATACTGACCCACATTTTAAAACTGATGGGTTTATAATTTTCATCAACCTCCCAAAGGTAAGCATCACCTGGAGTCGATCCACCTGTGGTATATTGCACGAGTAGCTTTTGTTTTCCTTCTTCTTCTACCAAAAATCGCTTCGTCCCAGGATCAAATATTTTATAGGGCGCCACGACCCAAAAACTATCATTGTTAAAATTGCTTAATGCATAATCTATCGCTTCTGTTCTGGATACACCTTCGAGTGGTTTATCGTTTTTGAAGGCTGTACTTTTATCCCGGAACTTGGTGTTGAGGCTGACATGAAAATCACCCCAAAATACTTCTACAATATCTTCTTGCTTTTTCCATTCATAAAGATTGGTGCCTCTAAACATCCAGTGAATTTCTTTGGCGGTTTTATAGCTTTCATAATTCAAAGATTCTAAAATTTTATAGGCTAATTCATCGGCAGCTTTCTCGTTTTTTCCTTCGGGCAGATCTTCATTGTAGGTCATTTTTAAAACGACAAATCCTAAAATTAAAATACCTATTAGTCCTAAAACAGATTTGAGTAAAATTTTCAAGAATTTTTTCATAAAAAAGTATTACAGACCTTAAAAGTAGAAAAAAAGAATCATTGCCATAATTCCTAAACCCCTATATTTGACATTCAAAGCTTTTTTATGTTTCTTTTACTGGTTTACCTTTTTATAGCTTTAATCACTTCATTTTTATGTTCTATCATGGAAGCGGTTCTTTTGTCCTTACCTATTTCTTATTTAAAGTCTAAGTCAGAAAATGGAGATAAACGCGTATTGCTGATGATAAAGTTTAAAGAAGATGTTGACAAACCACTTTCAGCTATTTTATCATTAAATACCGTAGCGCATACAGTTGGTGCCGCAGGAGTCGGAGCACAGGCTATTGAAGTCTTTGGTGAATCTTATTTTGGAGTGGTTTCTGCTGTTTTGACCATTTTAATTCTGGTATTTACCGAAATTATTCCAAAAACCTTAGGGGCAAATTATAATCGTTCGCTTTTAGTTACCACCTCAAAACTTATTCAAATTACCATATTTGTAACTTATCCATTGGTCTGGGTTTCTTCAATCATCACAAAACTGATTTCAAAAAAACATACAGAACCTACAACCAGCAGAGAAGAAATATCGGCCTTAGCCAGTATTGGAGTTAAGGAAGGTATTTTTAAAAGTAAAGAGAACGTGATTATTCAGAATATTATAAAGCTGAAGAGCATGAAGATGGAAGAAATCATGACACCAAGAATCGTTGTGGAAACAGCTGATGAAAACATGACTTTACATGAATTTTATGAGCAAAAGGATAAATTTCACTTTTCAAGAATACCAGTATACAAAGAGGAAAAAGATATGGTTTCAGGTTATGTGATGCGCCAAATGGTTTTTGAAAAACTGGTTGAAGAGCAAAAAGACCTAAAATTGAAAGACATAAAAAGAGACCTTTTGCAGTTTCCAAAACAAACAACTCTTTTCGATGCCTGGGAAATTATGATTCATAAGAAAGAACATATTTCTGTTATTCAAGGCGTTTATGGCGGTATAATTGGCTTGGTCACTTTTGAGGATATTCTGGAGTCGCTCTTAGGCGTTGAGATTGTAGATGAAACCGATATGGCCGTAGATATGCAGCAGTACGCCTTAAAAAAGTGGCGTGAACAACAACAGAAATAGTATGTAGTCTGTCGATAATAGTCAGTAGATTTTGAGCGACAGTAGGATTAAGCACGGGAATAACTAGTGATTTGTCGGACCTTGGAAAAATTTTGATTATTCTTCCCATGTATATTGGCAGGGTTGGCGTCCTGACTTTTGGTTTTGCTCTGCTTGAAAGAAAAAATTCGAAAGAAGAGGAAACCATAGAAGACGATTTGGCCGTTTAGCTAACTATAGTTATCTTTTTAGTGATTTAAAAATGAATGATTTGAAAATTAAAATACCAACACTTCTTATTGATGAGGTAAAATGTAAAGCCAATATCAAGATGATGATTGATAAAGCTGAAAGGCACGATCTTGTGCTGAGACCGCATTTTAAAACCCATCAAAGCTTAAAAATCGGTCAATGGTTCAAAGATTTTGGTGTGAATAAAATTACTGTATCATCATTATTAATGGCAAAATATTTCTCACAGGAATGGAGCGATATTTTAGTGGCTTTTCCGACCAATATCAACGAAATTGAAACCATAAATGAATTAGCGAAGACTATAAAACTATACCTAAGTGTAGAAAATGTAGAAAGCATTAAATTTCTTTCAAGTCAACTGAAATCATCTGTAAATATTTATATTCAGGTTGATGTTGGCTATCACAGAACAGGAATTGACCCTAATAATATTTCGCTAATCAATGATATTTTGAGAATGGTAGACCAAAGTGATAAATTAAAGTTTGTTGGATTTTTTGCACATTCAGGTCAAAGTTATACCTCCAGAACACCAGAGGACATTAAGCAAATTCACTTTGAAGGATTACAACTCATGTCAGGCTTGTTAAAACATTATCCTTTCGCTAAAATTTCAATAGGAGATACGCCAACCAGCAGCATCGCAGAAGACTTTTCCGGCGTTGATGAAATCAGACCAGGAAATTTTGTTTTTTATGATTTGATGCAGCATCAAATTGGGTCTTGTGAAATTTCAGATATTGCAGTAGCCATGGCTTGTCCAATTGTAGCGATTCACAATGACCGGTCAGAAATTGTAATTTATGGCGGTGGCGTTCATTTCTCAAAAGATAGATTAGAAGATAAGGAGGGCATCATTTATGGCAGAGTGGTTGAGGAACAAGACTTTGGTTGGGGCCATGTAGTTCAAGGCATGTATCTAAAATCTGTCTCTCAGGAACATGGCATAGTTTCAGTGCCTCAAGAAATGATCAAAACGTATTCTATTGGTGAACACCTGATCATTTTACCGGTACATTCCTGCATGACAGCCGACTTAATGAAAAAACATCAAAGAATATTGGCTTAGAAACTTTCTAAAAATTAAAAAGTAATATTCCTTTTTATCAAAATAAAAGGGCTTTTTGAATAGTTAAAGTATTGAGTGATTTTCAAGCTAAATTCGTAAATTTGCACGAAATTTCTAAATTTATATGGATCCCTTTTCATTTTTGAATACTGTTCATCCTGAACAACTTGACGAACTTTACCAAAAATATCTCAAATACCCCGATAGCATTGAGCCGAGTTGGAGAGCGTTCTTTCAGGGCTTCGACTTTGGTAAAGATGTAACAGAAGATTTACAAGATACTCAGGTTACAGAAAATCAAAATATAGACTTTTTAGATAATGGTCATATCAAACCATCTGAAGATATTCATAAAGAATTTCAGGTTATCCGCTTAATAGACGGTTACAGATCAAGGGGTCATTTATTTACAAAAACAAATCCTGTCAGGGAAAGAAGAAAATACAGACCGACACTTGACATTGAGAATTTTGGTTTATCTCAATCCGATTTAGACAAGGAGTTTAATGCAGGAGAAATCATAGGAATTGGCAAAGCCACACTAAAACGAATCATTGAATTTCTGGAAAATGTGTTTTGTGATGCCATTGGTATTGAATACGCCTACATAAGACAGCCGGAAGTAGTGTCGTGGATTCAAAACCACATCTATAAAAATGAAAACCAACCTGAACTTGATGGAAACCAAAAAAAGCATATCTTAAAAAAGCTTAATCAAGCCGTAACTTTTGAAAGTTTTCTTCATAAAAATTTCATTGGGCAAAAGCGGTTTTCTCTGGAGGGAAATGAAAGTTTAATTCCGGCTTTGGATACGCTTATTGAAGATGCCGCAGACCTTGGCGTAAAAGAATTTGTAATGGGCATGGCCCATAGAGGTCGTTTAAATACATTGGCCAATATATTCGGCAAAGACCCTAAAGAAATCTTCAATGAATTTGAAGGGAAAGATTACGAGCAGGAAGTTTTTGACGGTGATGTGAAATACCATTTGGGATGGACTTGCATTAGATCGACAGATTCAGGAAAAGAAATTAACCTAAACATTGCACCAAATCCATCACATTTAGAAACGGTAGGGGCAGTTGTACAAGGTATTGCCAGGGCAAAACAGGATGATCATCATAAAGGAAGCGAAGAAAATGTATTGCCGATAGTTGTTCATGGTGATGCGGCGATAGCCGGTCAGGGTATTGCCTACGAAATTGTTCAAATGGCCAAGCTTGAAGGTTATACAACACAGGGAACGATTCATATTGTGGTAAATAATCAAATCGGATTTACGACAAATTATTTAGATGGCCGTTCTTCAACCTACTGCACAGATGTAGGAAAAGTGACGCTATCTCCCGTACTCCACGTTAATGCAGATGATGTAGAAGCCGTAGTGCACGCCATGAAGTTTGCTTTGGCTTACAGAATGGAGTTTAAACGTGATGTGTTTATAGACTTATTGGGTTATAGAAAATATGGCCATAATGAAGGTGATGAGCCAAGGTTTACACAACCAAAACTCTATAAAGCAATTGCAAAACACGATAACCCAAGAGATATTTATGTGCAAAAGCTTAAAGAGCAGAATATCATTGATGAAGATTATGTAGAAAAACTCGAAAAAGATTACAAAAGTAATCTCGAAGAAAAACTGGCAGACTCTAAAAAAGAGGATAAATCCTACATCACACCAATTATGAAGGAAGAGTGGGATGGATTTGAATATGCCAATCAGGAAAAAATGCTGTCTGAATTTGACACGTCTTACAGCCTGGATAAACTAGACAAGATTGCAGAAACCATCACCCAACTTCCGGAAGACAAAAAGTTTTTGAGAAAAGCTTCAAAAATTATTGCCACGCGTCATAAGATGTATTTTGAAAAAAATAAATTAGACTGGGGTTTGGCAGAAGTTTTGGCCTATGCTTCTATTATTGAAGAAAATCACGACGTTAGATTAACGGGACAGGATGTTGAGCGTGGAACGTTTTCTCATAGACACGGTGTTGTAAAAGCAGAAGAAGATGAAGAAGAAATCGTCTTGCATAATAAGATTAATGACAAGGCTCACTTTTATATTTACAACTCTTTATTATCAGAATATGCCGTGGTCGGATTTGATTATGGGTATGCCATGGCAAGCCCGCAAACATTAACTATTTGGGAAGCCCAGTTTGGAGATTTTAGTAATGGTGCTCAAATCATGATAGATCAGTATATTTCTTCGGCCGAAGATAAATGGAAGACTCAAAATGGTCTTGTGTTGCTTTTACCACATGGTTATGAAGGCCAGGGTTCTGAGCATTCTTCAGCAAGAATGGAAAGGTATTTACAACTCTGCGCTAAAGATAATATGTATGTGGCCAATTGTACGACGCCTGCCAATATGTTCCATATTTTGAGAAGGCAGGTGGTTTCAAATTTTAGAAAGCCACTGATCATTTTTACCCCAAAAAGCTTGTTGCGACACCCAAAAGTGGTTTCGACTAAAGAGGAACTCGCCGATGGAAGTTTTCAACCCGTGATGGATGTTGATAATGCAAAAGCAGATAAAATTAAAACTTTGGTCTTGTGTAGTGGTAAGTTTTATTATGACCTTCTAAAATACAGAGAAGACAATGAACGCAATAACGTAGCATTAGTGAGGTTAGAACAATTATTTCCACTGCCAATTGCAGAGATTGAAAAAGTATTGAAACGATATAAAAATGCTGAAGATATAGTTTGGGCGCAGGAAGAACCAAGAAATATGGGCGCTTATTCTCATTTGGTTTTACAATATGAAAAAGCGAGATCCTTTAGGGTTTGCAGTAGGCGATTCTACGGCTCTCCGGCAGCAGGTAGCTCTGCAAGATTTGAAAAAAGACACAACGAAGTTATCGAGTACGTATTCGATGCTTCCAAGGATAATATTAATCTTTAATATTAAGTATAGAGTAGCGATTACAACATACAAATAATTAAGATTATAGAAATTAGGAAAAATAAAACAAATAAAAAAATACATTTCAAGACTAAGTAAGCAACCTTAAACTTGAAACTTTTAAACTTGAAACTAAAAAATAAATAAAAGCTTGAGGCTAACGGCTAATAGCTAAAGACTAAAGACAAAAAATTATGGCTCTAGAAATGAAAGTTCCTTCTCCGGGAGAATCAATAAGCGAAGTAGAGATCGCAGAATGGCTGGTGCAAGATGGTGATTATGTAGAAAAAGATCAACCCATTGCAGAAGTAGATAGTGACAAAGCAACATTAGAACTTCCAGCAGAAGCAAGTGGGATTGTTACTTTAAAAGCTGAAGAAGGCGATGTGGTAGAAGTTGGAGAAGTGGTATGCTTGATTGATACAGATGCTGAAAAACCTGAAGAGGATTCACCTAAAGAACAGACAAAAGAAGAAAAGAACGAAACTAAAGACATCGCACCAAAAGAAGGGGATCCAAAAGAAGACACTTCAAGTTCTAAAAAAGAATCTTATGCAAGTGGAGTTCCATCACCAGCGGCCAAAAAGATTCTAGACGAGAAAAATATTCCTTCAAAAGACGTCAAAGGAACAGGTCGTGATGGCCGTATTACCAAAGATGACGCAGTCAAAGCAGAAGGAAAACCCTCTATGGGAACACCCGGAAAAGGGAGTAGAGGCGAAAGCCGTAAGAAACTCTCAATGCTTAGACGTAAAGTGGCGGAGCGTTTGGTGAGCGCTAAAAACGAAACCGCAATGTTGACGACTTTTAATGAAGTTGACATGAAGCCGATTTTTGACCTCCGAGCGAAGTATAAAGAAGAGTTTAAGGAGAAACACGGTGTTGGTTTAGGCTTTATGTCTTTTTTCACATTGGCTGTGGTTAGAGCTCTTGACGAATTCCCGGCGGTCAATTCTATGATAGATGGTAAAGAAATGATTACCTACGATTATAAGGATATTAGCATTGCAGTTTCGGGACCTAAAGGTCTAATGGTTCCAGTGATGAGAAATGCAGAAAATCTAAGCTTTAGAGGTGTTGAACAGGAAGTAAAGCGATTAGCTATAAGAGCCAGAGAAGGACAAATCACGGTTGATGAGATGACCGGCGGTACATTTACGATATCTAATGGTGGTGTATTTGGATCGATGTTGTCTACCCCAATTATCAATCCACCACAAAGTGGAATTTTAGGGATGCACAATATTGTAGAACGTCCGATAGCAGTTGATGGTGAAGTAAAAATCAGACCCATCATGTATGTAGCCCTGTCGTACGATCACCGTATTATCGATGGACGAGAGTCAGTTGGATTCTTGGTCGAGGTGAAAAAAGCCCTGGAAAATCCGGAAGAACTATTAATGAATAATGATGTGAAAAAGGCATTAGAGTTATAAAATGTCTTCCTAAAATAATATAAACCACCTATCATATTATTGATTGGTGGTTTTTTGTTTTTTTAAAATCAATTTTTCAAAAGCCAAACACCGGTTAAAAATATGTCAGGATCTGCAAAATTAAGTTATAAAGAAACGACCGATTGGTTATTCTCTCAACTCCCGATGTATCAGCGTGTAGGTCAGGCTGCTTATCGGAAAGATCTGTATAATATCAAAATCCTGTCAGAACACCTTAATCACCCTGAACATCAGTTTAAGAGTATTCATGTTGGTGGTACAAATGGTAAAGGCTCTTGCAGCCATATGTTAGCTTCCATTTTGCAGGAAGCAGGATATAAAGTTGGCTTATACACTTCACCGCATCTTAAAGACTTTAGAGAGCGCATTAGAATAAATGGTCAAGTGATTTTGCAAGAAGCCGTTGTCAATTTTGTGGACAAAAACAAGTCGTTTTTTGAAGAGAATAAACTGTCATTTTTTGAAATGACGGTTGGTTTAGCTTTTAAAACTTTTGCAGAAAAAAAAGTTGACATCGCCATAATAGAAGTTGGAATGGGAGGTCGACTAGATGCCACAAATATCATTAGTCCGGAATTATCAATTATCACAAATATTGGTTTTGATCATGTACAATTTCTTGGAGATACTCTTCCTAAAATCGCCAGAGAAAAGGCAGGGATAATTAAAAGGCAAACACCTGTAATAATCGGAGAAACACATACTCAAACCAAATCAGTTTTTGAAGAAGTAGCACGACATCAAAATGCGGAAATTTATTTTGCAGATGAAGAAAATTGTAAACCCTTAGACACAGACCTAAAAGGGCTGTACCAGATTAAAAACCAAAAAACGGTTCTCAAAGCGATAGAAATTTTACGAACAATTGGCTGGACCTTATCTGGTGAGCATCTTGAAAAGGGTTTATTGAAGGTGATTGAAAACACTGGGTTAAAAGGGCGTTGGCAAAGCATAGGAGATAAGCCAACTGTAATTGCAGACACAGCTCATAATCTTGAAGGCTTGAGATATGTTACTGAGCAACTAATGCGTTTAAAATTTGAAACCCTTCACATGGTCATGGGATTTGTAAATGATAAGGATATAACGGCCATATTTGAACTTTTGCCAAAACAAGCCAAGTATTATTTATCAACGCCAGATATTGCTCGAGCGAAACCTATTGAAGAGTTGAAGGCAAATTTGGAGGATTGTAATATAAATTCTCTATATTTTTTAACGCTTAAGGAAGCTTTTGAAGCTGCAAAAAAAGATTCAACCTCTAAAGACCTTATCTTTGTTGGAGGCAGTATTTTTACAGTTGCAGAATTATTACCAGATTAAATATGACTTGGCATCAGGCACTTGATGATTTCAAACTTTACCTCAAAATTGAATGTGGCCTCACAGAAAACTCAATATTGAATTATGAATTCGATATTAAGAAGCTGATTCAATATCTTTTCGAATTTAATAATCAGTCTGATCCGGAAAGCATAGAAGAAGAAGAACTAAAGCAATTCATTTATGCGGTTTCAAAAGTATTGAATGCCCGAAGTCAGGCAAGATTGATCTCTGGGTTAAAACGTTTTTTTGATTATTTGATATTTGAAAAACTAAGAAAAGACAATCCAATGGCTTTAATTGAAGCGCCTAAAATTGGACAGAAATTACCTGAAGTCCTTAGTATGAATGAAATTGATAGAATGATAGGTAGTATAGATCTTACTCATCCTCAAGGCGAACGTAATCGGGCTATTGTAGAATTATTATACGCTTGTGGACTTCGTGTAAGTGAACTCACTAACTTAAAAATTTCAGATTTATTTTTTGAAGAAGGCTTTATAAAAGTTCATGGAAAAGGAAGAAAAGATAGATTTATTCCTATTAATGAAAATGCTATAAAGTACATCAATATTTATAAAGACCAAATTAGAATTCATCAAAAAACACAACCGGGAGAATCTGATATTTTATTTTTGAATAGGCGAGGTAGACGATTGACAAGAGCTATGGTTTTTACCATTACCAAACAATTGGCTAAAGAAGCCAATATTAGTAAAACAGTAAGTCCGCATACATTCAGACATTCGTTTGCTACTCATCTTCTAGAGAATGGGGCAGACCTAAGGGCAATTCAACAGATGCTTGGTCATGAAAGTATAATTACCACTGAAATTTATACACATTTAGACAAATCCCATTTAAAAACTGTCATTGACCGATTTCATCCCTTGTCTAAGTTTTAATTTTAGTATTCAATAAGCATTTCAAAAAGTTAGTATATTTAGGCTGTTAAAAATGATCTATTGAATTTTGTAATATTCATTTTAATCGGGGCCATATCCGGATGGTTAGCCGGACGACTATTCCGCGGTTCCGGCTTTGGGGTTTTAGGAAATATTGTGGTAGGCATTGTCGGTGGATTTTTAGGGGGTTGAGTTGCAGACTTAATCGGTATTGGCGGCAGTGGATTAATTTGGCAGATTTTAGTTTCAGTTTGTGGTGCCTGGCTACTTCTCTTTATCATTAGCGCTGTCAAAAAGAAATAGTTTATCACCTCAGGTCAATACGTATTGCTGTTACTTTGCTCATAATGGTTAAAGTTTTTTAAAGCCTTAATCTTGCTGCATTTATTCTTATAATTTTAGAAATAAACAAAATGCAGACATTAAAATTTACGAACGGAGACGAATTAGACGCAATTGGATTAGGAACCTGGAAGTCTGAAAAGGGTAAAGTTGAAGAAGCCGTTTACGCTGCCTTAAAGTCAGGGTATACCCATATCGATTGTGCTCTGGTTTACGGCAATGAAGTAGAAGTAGGAAATGCCATTAAAAAAGCACTAGACGAAGACATTATTACCAGAGAAAACCTCTGGGTCACTTCAAAATTGTGGAATAATGCTCATAAAGAAGAAGATGTTATTCCAGCTCTAAAACAAACATTACAAGATTTAAAACTGGATTATCTGAACCTATATTTAATGCACTGGCCAGTAGCATTTCGTCCTGATTTAGATGGTTTTCCGGAAAATGACGAAGATTATTTATCCCTAGATGAAGTACCTATCATCGAAACCTGGAAGGCTATGCTTGATGCCAAAAAACAAGGATTAGTGAAACATGTAGGCGTTTCTAATTTTAGTCAAAAAAAGCTTTCAGATCTTATTAACGAAACTGATGATATCCCTGAAATGAATCAGGTAGAGTTACATCCATTTCTTCAACAAGACGAGTTAATTAAGTATTGTAAGGAGAATAACATTCATCTCACAGCATATTCGCCACTTGGCAGCGGTGATAGGTCTGCACAAATGAAAGCACAGGATGAACCGGATATGTTGGGAAATTCAACAATAAAAGAAATAGCAGAAAAACACGAATGTAGTCCAGCACAGATTTTAATTGCATTTCATCTGCATAGAAATACAGCGGTAATTCCGAAATCTACAAATCCTGGTAGAATCAAAGAAAACTTAGAAAGTAAAAACATTAATCTAGATCAGGAAGATATGAATACTTTAAGGAATTTAGATAGACACTACAGATATGTTGATGCTAAGTTTTTTGAAAACAATTCCAAATACTCTAACATTTATGATGAGTGATTTTTGGAGTACATAAAGTATAAAAAAGCTGTTTAAGTTATCTTATTCAGCTTTTTTTATATATCAATGATACGTTTTAAGACAATATCAGTATCTACCAATAGAATACTGAAAACGCCAACGATGATCAATATTTTCAATAAGTTATGAAGTATTTTGAATTGAAAGTGCTTATTTGAAGACCATAAGTAGATGACTAAAAAAATAAAGGCGAGAAGACAGGCAAAAAAGTAATAATTCATTTTACCTAAGTCGAAAAAATTTATCAATAAAATTGTGGTAACGAAAGCGAAGGCAAAAATCAAACTTAATACCTGCTTGGTTACCTTTTCTCCGTATTTTACCGGTATGGTATGATAATTTTGAGCAAAATCACCTCTCAGATTCTCCAGATCTTTTGTGATTTCTCTTATCAATATTAAGAGAAACAAGAAAACAGCGTGAAAAAATATGACAGGTTCAAAATGTTTGTAATACACAAAAACAGCAAAAAAAGGAGTTATCGCTAAAGAGGCTGCGATTATATTTCCTAAAAAAGTAATCTTCTTTAATTTGTGTGAATAAAACCAAATTCCAAATATATAAGCAGAAAAGAAAAGTACTGCTCTAAATGAAATATAGCTTGCAAGGATAATACTAACAAAATTGAGTATAAAATAAACTGAAAGTTTAGTTCTCGGACTTACTTTATTATCGATGTAGGTTTTAAGCGGCCGATTAATCAGATCTTTTTCGGAATCGTAAAAATTATTGATTAAATACCCTGAAGCAATAACCAAAGCACTACAGAGGACGATAATTAATAGATTTTCATCAAACAAAACATCTTGTAAAGAAAAGCTATCAGGAGATAATATAAATATAGAGGCTAAATATTGAGCTATCGCAATCATCAATATATTGTAACCACGAGCACTAAAAAACAAGCCTATAAATTTAAAAGTCAGAGACTTGTTTGATGATTTCATAAAATAATTGAGTGTTTAGAAGCTGTAAACGACTTCAACTTTATGGCCTTTTAAAGCTACTTTGGCTTTTTCAATATCCTCTGTAAAACCTAGCATGTAACCACCGCCTCCAGAACCACAGAGTTTTAAATAATAAGAATTAGTATCTAAACCGTGTTTCCACAAATCATGAAAATCCGTTGGGATCATCGGTTTAAAGTTTTCTAAGACTACTTTAGATAGAGATTTTACATTAGAAAGTAATTTTTTGATGTCTCCGTTAAGAAAACCATCAACACAAGCATCAGTGTGTTTTATAAATCTGTTTTTCAACATTTTTCTAAAACCTTCCTGCTTCATATTTTCCATGAAAATGTTTACCATAGGAGCCGTTTCACCAACGATACCGCTGTCTAGTAAAAATACAGCGCCTTTACCGGTTTTAGTTTGAGATGGAATACCGGCAGGCTCAATACTATCTTTAGAGTTAATTAATATTGGCAGGCTGAGGTAACTGTTCAAAGGATCCAAGCCAGAGGACTTGCCGTGGAAAAAGGATTCCATTTCCCCAAAAATATTTTTTAGGATTTGAAGTTTTTCCTGGTTCAAATTTTCAAGAACGGTTACTTTATCAAGAGCATATTTGTCATAAATTGCTGCGACTAGTGCACCACTACTTCCAACGCCGTATCCCTGCGGAATACTACTATCAAAATACATTCCCTTATCCAAATCAACTTTGAGGCTATCCAGATCAAAATTAACAGCTATAGAACCATTCTTATTAATTTTGTTAAGATGGTCTACGTAATTAGAAAGCTTCTGATTAGAATCTCTTTTTTGCTGTGTATCAAGTTCATCTATCTTCAGCGCCCCATTGTAAAAATTATAAGGTATAGATAAACCTCTTGAATCTTTGATGATACCATACTCACCAAACAGAAGAATTTTGGAATAAAATAATGGTCCTTTCATAACAAGTTGATTATGCCAAAGGTTTTACACCTTCTCCAACATTATCGCAAATATACTGTTCATTTTGGCAATACTGAACAAGTTTTGTATTAATAAATTCTAAAACTTTGGTTATGTGACCTTTAGGATAAAGCAAATGAACGTTAGCTCCAGCATCTAAAGTAAAGCTTAAAGGGATGTCCGTATCAGCTCTAAACGCCCACACATGATTGATTATCTCAAGGGTTTGAGGTTTCATTAAAATAAAATACGGCTTACTTGTCATCATCATGGCATGCAACGAAAGTGCTTCACTTTCTGTTATCTTTATGAACTGGTCTAAGTCTCCACCTTTTAACACTTGCAATAGATCTGAAAGATGATTTTGGGCCTGATTGAATCGATTTTTTGAAAAAGGATGGTTTTTCATCAAATCATGTCCAACGGTGCTGCTTACCTGTTTCTGCCCTTTATCTACCAGCAAAATACTATCCTGATAATCTTTAAAAGTTTCATGTATGTCTCTAAAAATAATAGCACTTTCATTACTGCTTTCTTTAATTTTAGAATGATCTCCCCAAATCATCATAGGACCAGAAATACTTCTAGCGGCACTACCAGACCCTAACCTTGCGATAAAAGAAGCTTTGGATTTATCAAAATTATTTTTATCCGATAGCTTTTGTTCAATGTCTACCAGACAGGCAGACAGCGCTGCAAAACCAGAGGCAGATGAAGCTATTCCGCTACTATGAGGGAAAGTATTATGCGTACTTATCTTAAATTCATATTCCTTTAGGAAGCTAAAATAAGGTTCTACTCGTTCGAAAAATTTGATGATTTTTGGTTTAAAATCAGCATTTAATTTATCATCAACAAATACTTCAATCTTGAAATCTTCTCTATTATTTGAAATTTTGTTTACTTCTACAGAAGTTTCAGTTTTACATTTATCCAGTGTAAAGGAAATAGAAGAATTAGCAGGTATTTGAACTGGATACTTTCCCCAATATTTTACCAGAGCTATATTACTTGGTGCAGAAAAAGCAGATTCTACTTTATTAATGTCTGCGTTAGTTTTGAATGGTTTGAACACTTTTAACTAAAATTTCCTGCAAATGTAGAGATAATGAATGCAATCATTGAAAAAGTTTCACAATAAAAATAAATGTTTAATTTAGTCTTTCTATGAAAAAGAGATTAGTTTTTCGTATTGTGGTAAGCGTTGTTGTTTGCCTCGCCATAGGGTTTCTATCAGGTATTGCTACACAAAGCAGTGTGACAACTTGGTACACTACTATTGAAAAGCCTTTTTTTACTCCTCCAAATTGGATTTTCGGACCCGTATGGACTTTGCTTTACATCATGATGGGTGTTGCGGCCGGTATCGTATGGAGTAGAGGACTGCATCATGTTTGGGTAAAGACAGCCTTGTACCACTTTGTATTTCAACTGCTTTTTAATGCATTATGGTCTATAGTATTCTTCAGTTTACAAAAAATCTTTTGGGGATTACTTGTCATCATTACACTTTTGATATTAATCGGACTAACCATTAAATGGTTCAAAGTTGTGAATAAAACAGCTTCTTACCTGCTTATTCCTTATCTGCTTTGGGTCATTTTTGCAACCGCCCTGAATTTTGAGATCTGGAGACTGAATTCATAATCATCTTGTAAATCTTTACCAGCGTTAATTCTTTCACAAGTATTTATTTTTAAGAATATATTTTATTGATTAGTAGATATTTTCATAAAAAAATTGTGTTTATGAAAAAATATTTACTAATTATTCTATGTTTAAACATAGCGATTTGTGCAAACGCACAGACAGAGACTTACAATATAGATTGGAGCTTTGGTTCAAATCCCAGCGCGTCAGGTGATGCAAATTCCAATCGAACCATAGAAGAAGGTGATACTGTAATCTGGAACTGGTATGCCAATGGTAATCACAATGTTGTGAGTGAGCCCGGAGCTACAGAAAGTTTTTCCAGCCCATTACAAGGACCTGGATCAACATTTTCTTACACTTTCACACAAGTAGGTGAGAACGATTATGTGTGCTCACCACATGCAGGAAGTATGTTTGGCACCATTACAGTTGTTCCGGAAGGGACATTAAATACAACAAACTTTTTACTTCAGGAATCATTAACTGTGTATCCAAATCCAATTACTGATGAGTTTTATATCGAGTCTGAGGGTATAAATTCTTTCGATTTGTCCATTACAATTTTTAATGCTTTAGGGCAAAAAATTAAACAAATCAACAAAGTGTTTGATACAGATAAACCTATAGACGTATCCGATTTGGAAACAGGTTTGTATTATGTAAGGATATCAAGAAAAAATAGTTACCTGACCAAAAAAATCATGATCCAGTAATTAATATTTTACAGATTAAAAAAAGGCTTCATCAGGTTTGTTGAAGCCTTTTTTTATTCTTTTTCAAAAATCATGCAATGTTGCCAGGGTAGATTCTCAATATTTTTGACAAGCTTAAAACCGGCAAAATTTAATTCTTTGACGGCTTGTTTTTCTGTCATTTTGTGAATTTCTTTTATTGGAATAGAGCTGTCTTCACCTCGATATTCTATAAGATAAATTCTACCATCTTTTTTAAGCGATGATTTTATGGATTCCAGCATTTCTAAAGGATTACTAAATTCATGATAAACATCTACCATCAAAACTTTGTCAATGCTGTTTTTGGGAAGATTAGTGGTTTGCTCACCACCAAGAATTAGGTTGATATTGTTTATATTTTTAAGTTTCTTCCTTCGTTCTATTTCAGAAAGCATTTCTTTTTGAATATCAACTGCATAAACTTTTCCTTTTTGAGCTAGAGGTGCCATTCTGAATGTATGATAACCTGAGCCAGCACCGATATCTGCGATGACATCATTTGACTGAATATCAAGGTTTTTTATAAGCAAAGACACCTTCTCTTCTTTTTCTCTTTCAGGCCTGTTAAGCCATCTCATACCTTGATAGCCCATTACATAAGCAATTTCTCTACCCATAAACCATTTACCAATGCCATTTGGATTGCCTTCTTTATAGGTGTAAATTTTTGAATCTTTTTTTGAAGCTTGTTGGCCAATACAATTTTGAAAAGAGAGACAAAGTATACTTACTATCAAAAAAAATAAGCTTTTGTTATTTGATAGAAGATTATTATTTAGCTTCTTAAACCATCTTGACAACATATTTATAAGACTTTAAAATTCAACTAAAAACTATAGAATATTGATGGATTAAATTAAAAAACGGTTATAGTTTAATATAACTTTTAATATTCATTATAAACATTAAATAATTCAGTATAGCCTTATTTTCTGTTATTCACATAATCCATCAGATCTACATCATTCCCTAATAAGACATCCTGAGAATTTATTCTATTACTCGGAGAATCATTTTCCAAATTCAAAACACCTCTTGGGCAAACTGCCGAACAAATGCCACAACCCACACAAGACGAACGAACAATATTTTCTCCCTTTTGCGCATAAGCTCTCACATCTATTCCCATTTCGCAATACGTTGAGCAATTTCCGCAAGATATACACTGACCGCCATTGGTTGTAATTCTAAATTTTGAAAATAATCTCTGCTGAAATCCTAAAATTGCGGCCATAGGACAACCAAATCTACACCACACACGATTACCAAAAATGGGATAAAATCCAGTACCAACAACACCCGAAAATATACTACCGATTAAAAAACCGTAGGTGCTTCTTAGCTCATTAGCTTCAAAAATAAAAAGTTTTGTACCGAAAAACTGATGAGCAACTACTAAGATCATTACTACACTAAAAAAACCAATGGCACCAATTTTTGCATCTTTTTTGAATTGATCTTTCTTGAAAATGAATACCAAACCGATTATCAGGCCAATTAGGATAGGAACACTCCACAAAAAAACATCACCTTTCAGCCAATATTGGTCTGTTGACAAGTAAGAATAAACGACAGCCGTTGTCATGACAACCACAAAAACCAAAACTAAATGAATTAGCCAGCGCTCTAATCGCCATGCAAATAGCGATTTGTCACTTAAGTGTCTGAAGCTATCACCCGAAGTTTCCGCCAGGCCACCACAGCCACAAACCCATGAACAATACCAGCGTTTACCATAAAAATAGGTAAGAATAGGAGTGATAATGAATATTGAAGCCACACCAAAGATTAAAAAAGCTAATCCTATATCTCCGGAACTTATCATAGCATCAACTCGGTATTGTTCAAAATTATAATAATTAAGCGGCCAGATATTTTTAAGGTCATAATAAGGTAAACTTAAATCGTCACCATTTAGCTTGGCCATAAATTCTGGAATAAGAAAGGCGAAAGCAGTTTGGAAAAACATAACTGAAATCGTTCTTATCTGTTGATATTTACTATGTCTATATTTCCACAGAAATTTAATTCCAAATCCAATAATGACAAGTGTATAAAGTGTTCCATAAACAAACCATTGGCTGGCAGGATTACCACTCAGAGCTTTACTTAAGGGATCAAAAAGACTTATAAGGCCTGTGTTTTCTCCATCTTTTACTAGTCCAATATATTCTGGAAAGAAATATAAGATGATATAAAAGCCTGTTAAACCTACACCAGTAATATATGCTAGTAATCCTCTGGAAGACATGGATTTGAAAAAAACGCCATCGTTCTTAATGCCCGCTGATGTATTAGCATAACTCGCTTTGGCGTACCAAACAATACCGAGTAACAATAATCCTAACGAAAGACTTAACCAAAGTACTTTTGGTTGAAAGCCAATATTAAATATTGCTAAAACTAAAATTAGAAGACCAGCCATTCCGAGTACAGCTGCAATTTTTTGTTGTGTATTTAATTGGTCTCCAGCTCTTCCTGTGACTGATATATTGTGGGTTGTGCTCATTATTATATGTTTTTAGACCTCAAAGGTCTCTAAGGCCTGTGAGGTCTGGTTTATCGATCAAACTTCAACAAATTCTTTTTTAAACGCATCAACAATTTCATTTTCATATTGATCAAAAAACTCAGGATCAAAATTAGCTTCTTTCAAATTTGATATGACATCATCAACTTGTTTTTCGTCTGTTAACCATCGATCAAACACTTCATGCCTCATTCTTATACCAAAGGTATTTATACCAAAAAATTTATGATTTTCTTTATGAAATGCAATGGTGATGCAAATATTTTTATCTGGATGTTTCCAATGAAAGTGTTCTTCATATTCCGGTAATCTATTCTCACTATGAACCCATCCATAAGTCTGATATTCAATATCAAAAAATTTAGCAGAATTAAACCAAGGTCCTGGATTGTAAGCCGTTTTTCTGCCACAAACACTTTGAGCTACCACTTCACCCATCATTCTGCCGGTATACCAAACTGCTTCAACCGCTGGCCGATTGCCAATTGGTTCTCTTTGCTGTGCACAATCGCCTATGGCATAGATATCTTTTATATTGGTTTCTAAATACTGGTTAACCAAAATGCCTTTTTCAGTTTCAATGTCTGTTGGTTTTAAAAAGCCGATATTAGGAGATACGCCTGCGGTTAAACCAACGTAATCACATTCTATATTTTCACCTGTTTCCTCTATAGTAACAGATTTTACCTTGCCAGCGTCATCAGAATTGATACTTTTCATGTTAACATCAAGCCTTAAATCGACCTTATGGTCTAAAATATGTTGATTAATCATTTCAGATTCTCCCTTTGGCAGGACATTGTTCCAAAAACTCTTCTCCCTGACAAGCATAGTCACAGGAATATTTCGGGAGCAAAACATTTCAGCGAGTTCTATACCAATTAAACCACCACCAACAATCACCGCTCTTTTACAAACTTTATTATTTGGAGCATGTTTCTCAAGATAGTCGAGATCTTGCTTGGAATATAAACCAGAAACACCTTCTAAATCTTGTCCTGGCCATCCAAATTTATTCGGTTTAGATCCACAGGCAATAATAAGCTTATCATAGATTAAAGATGACTTATCTTCAAAAAAAATGGTTTTTTCTGATGAATCGATTTTTGTCACATAAGCCTGAATAAGGTCCAGATCATTTTTCTCCCAAAACCAATCTTCGTAGGGTTCAATATGTTTCCATTGCATGTGACCCATATAAATGTACATCAATGCTGTTCTAGAAAAAAAGTGCTTAGTTTCAGCTGAAATAATTGTTATTTTCTTTTCAGAGGCATCTGCTTGTTTTCTAATATGCCGTGCTGACGTGACTCCCGCAATTCCGTTTCCTATGATGACAATATGTTCCATTAATTTTTATTCATTAAAAAGTTAATTATCGTTTTACCCTACTTTTTTTAGAATAATAGGTGCTTCCCATATCTAATTGTCAATATCCTTATATAGATCAATACTTGTTTCATTTAGACTATATACGAGATCACTAATGTTTTAGATCGATAATTTCCTCATATCTCAAATATACATAAAACATATTTCTGTATATTGATAAATATTTCTTAAGTAGAATGCACAAAGGCTACAAACTATCATTTTTCGTTTTCCTCATTACAGTATTAATTTCATGTGGGCAAAATCCGATTAAAATTTCTGAAGAAGAAAAAATAAATGGCTTAAGTTTTGTCGCCTCCAGAGATACAATTACTCAAAGACATATTGAACCTCTAAAAAGCGTTTATGCCAATTGGGTTTCGATAATGCCATTCGGCTTCATGAATAATCTCAATAGCACTAAGTTGTATTATAACCATCCTCAACAATGGTATGGTGAAAGGCTTGATGGCGTAGAGCAAAGTATAGAAATCATGCACAAAAACAATATAAAAGTGATGTTGAAGCCTCAAATCTGGATTAGGAAAGGTGAATTTACAGGTTATATCGAAATGCTTAGCGAAGAAGATTGGGCATCTTTTGAAAGCAACTATAAAGGCATGATTCTAAAATTTGCAGAAGTAGCTGAACAAAAGAAAGTTGAGATGTTTTGCATAGGAACTGAGTTAAACAAATTTGTGACCCAAAGACCTGAATTTTGGAGAAGTTTAATAGCATCTGTTAAAAAGAAATACACAGGCAAAATAACCTATGCTGAAAACTGGGATAAAATCAAAAGTGTTTCTTTTTGGTCTGAATTAGATTTTATTGGTGTTGATGCCTACTTTCCCATTTCTGACGAAAAAACACCTGGTTCTGAAACGATAAATAGCGCTTGGAAGACTATTAATTCTAATTTAAAAGAGTTGAGTGATATACATCAAATTCCAGTACTTTTTACAGAATTTGGTTACAGGAGTGCAGATTTTGCAGGTAAGGAACCCTGGAATTCTGAAAAGCTTGAAGGTCAAATTAATCAAAAAGCTCAAGTCATATTATTACAAGGTTTATTTGATAATGTTTGGAGTAAAGATTGGTTTGCCGGAGGCTTTTTATGGAAATGGTTTCACGATCCTAAAAATATAATGAAATGGCAAGAAAACAGATTTTCGGTACACGGGAAAAAGGCTGAAAAGGTACTCACATCTAATTACGAAAAATATAGCGAATAATTGGATTTCGCTTATTGATTATAGCTACAACAATCTAAAAACAACCATTTATTTTTACGATTTAATTTTAGGTCTACTCTAAGAAGAATTTCATGAGTGTTTAAATTTTGAACCGCAGAGGTGAAATAGTTTTCATAGGCATATCCAATTCTAATTCTATTGTACAAGATGACTGATACCATTGCACTTACGGAATTTTGGTGTCTATATGAAATACCGGTTTCAAAAATATTATTGAACCTGAAGTTTGCGTTTAAATCTATTGAAATTGGCAAAGTAGGTGTATACTTAATCATTGTTGACGGCAAAAATTTAATATCTCCAAATTTTGAAAGTTCGAAAACAGTTCCTCCGGTCAGAAAATAATTGGCACGTTCCAGACCTCTTACAGTTGTCAGTTCTTCACTAAGGAAAAACATTGGAGACTCAAATAAATTCATAGCCGATAAGCCAACATAAAAATCGTTAGTACTATAAAGAAGACCAAAGCCAAGGTCAAAAAATTCACCAGATGTGGAGGCATAAATTTCATTATCTACAGTGATTCCACTTGCTAAATCATTGTTGTAAAACGATAAACCACCTTTAAGTCCTAGCGCAAGTCTTCCGTTTTGTGACGTCGGAATAGTGTAAGATACATTCAGACTTGTGTTTGTATTAGTGAGTAAACCAATCTCATCTGTGATTACAATACCTCCAATACCAAAACCAGAATTTAGCCTTGAGTTTACCGTAAAAGTGGTTGTCTGTGGAGCACCATCAACGTTTATCCATTGACCTCTGGATAATAGTGTAGCATTAAAATCTGATCTTAACCCTACAAATGCTGGATTCAATACCTGCGTATTATACATATATTGTGCATAATGCGGTACCTGTTGGGCTTTAGTATTTATGAATAAAACGAAAAATAGCCCTAAGCAAAACCATCTAGATAGTGTATAATATTTTATTAATCTTAATTTCATCTGGCCAACTGAATAAATCCTGTTACAGGTTTTCTCGTTCCGTCATTATAATCTAATTCGTAAAAATAAACACCTTCTATTACAGGATTACCGTTTAGTGTGCCATCCCACCATTTTGGGCTTAAATTGCCATTATTATTGTAAAGATATATTTCTCCACCCCATCTGTCAAATATTTTTAATTTAAAATTTGGATAGTTTTCAAGATTACCTATTCTAAATACATCACTTTGCCCGTCATTGTTTGGTGTAAATAAGTTCGGGATTTCCTCATCTATGATTGTCCCCATTCCTAGCACTACATTAGAAGTATTTGAAACAGTTTCAGATAAAATAGTTGCTGACAAACTCATAACTTCATTTAACTCACTAAAATTATCATTTATTGTTGGAACCTGAATATCAAGAGTAGATTCACCGGCGGGAATAGCTCTAAAATCATTTAAATATAAATAATCCAGGTTTACTGTTGTTGTGATATCCAGAGTTTCTAATTCAAAATCTATAGGAAGATAATTTCCCATAGGTTCATCATTTGAATTCAACAATGTGATTGTAAATAATAGGGTATTCCCTTCGAAGACCACATCATCAGTAATCACAACCAACGGATCTGGATCCAAGTCTAAAATTGTACCCAACTGTGAGACGTTTGGATTTGTAACATTGGCTGAAACTGTGATTGCATTGACGTTCAAAAACTCTTCATCAGGCTCATTTAAATTGTCTTCTAAGGTGGTAATGTTAAATTGATCAATTGTTAAGTTAGGATTATTTTGGTCTGTAGTAGGATTTATAGTAAAATCAGAAGAAAAAGGAATATAATCATCATTAACGGAAGTAGTGATATCTGAATTTGAAATATTGATTTCAATTGGAGTTGAACTCGGTATATCTATGGATAAGTTATAGATAAGGTCTTCACCTTCAAAAACAGAATCATCATTCATTACGATTGTTGGCAAAGGTTCATTATCTATAATAGTTCCTATGCCTTCGGCAGAAGAATTCACTGTATTTGTAGACAAAATGTTTGCTGATAGGGTCATGTTTTCATCAAGTTCAGAAATATTATCATCTATTGTAGAGATACTAAACGTAGAGCTTTGAGTATTAGGTGGAATTGTATAGGTAAAGTCTGAAATTGAAGCATAGTCATAAGGCGCTATGGCAATATTATATTCACCGGCAGAAATGCTTCCATCTGATGCTGATAAACTCATTTCAGTAGGTTCAGATGACTGCATTAATTCGGTTTGGTCAATATATCTGCAAAAAGATAAACTGAATTGTAACTGATCTCCCTCCATAGCAGAAACGTCTGAAATCACCAGAACTATTGCCATAGGTTCTCTCCAGTCTCTTTCGGCTGTAACATCATAATCTGCATTAGGGAAATCTATTGGAATTTGAGCGTTTGTTGGATTTATAACTGAAGTATCATTATCATAGGCATCGTCTAAGCCATCATTATCAGTATCTGTTCCGGAAGATGTTGTTTCTGCACTTCCATCACTATCAAAATCCCAGCCTTCAATTATATCGTCTCTGTCATCATTATCTGAATTTTCATCAATATAATCTGAAATTCCGTCTTCATCAGTATCTACTGCTATTAAACCATTTATGTAGGCATTATCGATGCCAGTTTCTAAAATATTATTTTCAGGAGGTGTATAATTTTCAGTAGCCTGAGCTTCAATATTATCTACAATGCCGTCACCATCAGCATCAATATCAATATAATTTTCATGTAAATCTCCATCTGTTTCTGGAATATTGTAAAGTATTGAAGCGTTTTCTGTATCGTCAGTTTCTACGGTGTTATCAAGACCATTATCTCCTACTGGATTATTAGTCATACCATTACTGTCTGTATCAAGATCCTGATTATTAACTTCGTTAATATCTAAAATTCCGTCGTTGTCAGAATCTAAATCGAAATGATTTGGCACACCATCACCATCAAAATCGAAGATATCAACTATACCATCATTATTTAGGTCTTCGCCAAAATTTGAATCTCTATAATTAGGTAATAAATCATTATCATGATCCTCAAGTGGATCAAGACCACCTGTTTCAATCAGGTCTGGAATTGTGTCATTATCATCATCAATATCAATTGCGTTTGGGATTCCGTCGACATCTCCATCTGGAGCAGTATCTACACCAATTGTTGCTGTTGAGGTTGAGAGATTTCCAAGAGGATCTTCTCCTGAGAAAAACAACACATTATCACCAATACAGTCCAGATCATACTGCAATGTGATTTCAACGGTTATAGACTCTCCAGAGTTCAAAAGTCCTGAGGCACCATCAAAAATATCAATATCTGTAATTCCATTGTAATCTGGGTTTATGTTTGGGTCTTGTGTCGCTGTGCTTTCAATAATTTCAGGCGCTGAAATGAATGAAGGTTCTAATCCACATATATTTGATATATCATCTTGAAGCACTAAATTGACAAGTTCTACAACTGGACTTGTATTTGTAATTGTTAATTGAAAAGAAATCAGCTCATATTCGAGTACGCCATCTGGAGTTTCATTAACAGTGGCTATTTGCTTATTACTAGAGGCCGATGACGATAAGTCAAAGGACATAACGTTTACAATACAAGCACATTGATCATTTATTGGTGGTTCATCTAGCGATGTGAGTCCATAGTATCTGTCTAAATGACTACCCAAGCTATCTTCCCAGGTAACAAATGAATAATTGGTACTATTTTCAGGAAGAGTCTCATCAAAACCATCAAGACCACCCTGAGTTTGCGAAGGAGCGATTTGTAAAAACAAATTATTCTCTGAAGAGCTGATAGGGTTTAATATGTAAAAAACTTCTAAGACGATCGTTTCATTAGCAGGTAAGTTATTTCCGGGTTCAAGTAAAAGCGGACTCGTATCTCCATCATAGTTAGGGTTAATGTCAACAGCTGGACCGGAAACTTGACTCACTGTTAAGGTATTAAACGAAAG
>Ga0207419_1000877_pt1 | contig 24931 bp, 22 predicted proteins | sample ElkSloMetagenome_4_FD_184723 | JGI IMG/M metagenome (GOLD analysis project Ga0207419, IMG submission 184723) | Hot spring microbial communities from Elkhorn Slough, Monterey Bay, USA - MD2A (version 2) | ecosystem: Environmental > Aquatic > Marine > Intertidal zone > Estuary: Microbial mat ... | reverse complement strand
GCCTGCCCCGATAAACGGGGTTGCTTTTCACCGAATAGGTGAGGTGAAAAGCTTACCTTTACTTAAACGATTGAGCGTAATCGCTCAATTTGGGTAATACTTTTTTGTCTGACTTGTTTTTCACCGGAACTTCAAAATTAAAATTGTAAATTTGTCGCCGACATCCAGGTAAGGTATTGTCCTTCTCCTTTCTAGATGTAAACAATAGTTTTTAAACAATTTTCAGATAAAAGAAATATAGTATGTCATTGCAGTGCGGAATTGTAGGAATAACCAACACCGGTAAAACAACGCTTTTTAATTGTATGTCAAGAACCAAAGCAGAATCAAGTAATTATGCTTTTAGCTCTAATAAGTCGAATATTGGTATGGTAGATGTTCCTGATCCCAGGCTATATGAACTGGAAACTTTACAGCCTACAGAAAAGCTTATTCCGGCAGCAGTTGAAATTGTAGATATTCCTGGATTAACAAAGGGAGCCAATAAAGGAGAAGGTGTAGGCAATAAATTCCTTGCCGATATCCGCAATACAGATGCCCTTATTCATGTTTTACGCTGTTTTGACGATGCTAATCTGCCACACATAGAGGGTTCTGTTGATCCGGTAAGAGATAAGGAAACAGTTGATTTTGAATTGCAGGTAAAAGACCTGGAATCAATTGAAAAGAAGATACAAAAAACTGAAAAAGCGGCCAGGGTAGGGGATAAAGAAGCAAAAAAGACACTTGAGGCCCTTTTAAAATATAAATCCCATCTGGAGGATTTTCAGCCTGCACGTACGGCACCTGTGGATGATTCTGAAAAAGAAGTGGTGGAAGATCTTTTTCTGCTTACCATGAAACCTGTTTTATATGTTTGCAATGTTGATGAAGGTTCAGCTGTTACAGGCAATAAATATGTAGCAGAGGTAAGAGAAGCACTGAAAGATGAAGGGGCTGAAATACTTGTAATAGCTGCGGCCCTGGAAGCAGAAGTGACAGAACTGGAAGATGAGAATGACAGACTTGAATTTTTAAAGGATGCAGGCCTTGAAGAGCCCGGAGTAAACCGGCTTATACGGTCGGCCTATGCCTTGCTGAATTTAATGTCGTTTTTTACAGTGGGACCAAAAGAGATCAGGGCCTGGACGATAAAAACAGGCATGAGTGCGCCACAAGCTGCAGGTGCCATCCACAGCGATCTGGAAAGAGGTTTTATCCGTGCAGAAGTGATGAAATTCAACGATTTTGTTACACTTAAATCAGAGCAGGCTTGCAAAGAAAAAGGAAAGCTTTTTATTGAAGGTAAAAATTATATCGTGGAGAATGGTGACATTTTGCACATCAGGTTTAATGTATAATGAAAAATCGTTAGTAAGATATTTTATAATATTCTTGTTTCAGATTTTTGGTGCTTCCTTTGTCTTTTCTCAGGAATTGCCTGAAGAGATAAAACACCAGCTAAACATTAATGGTGAAGTTCAGGTTGCTGTACCCATTGAGGATGTGATAAACTTTCCTGAAATATTATCTTTTGCTTCTCCGGCCAAAACGAATGCAGATTTGGTGACATTGTTTGTTACTGAAAGTGGATACAGACAGCTTGTGGCTTTTTCCAATCCGGTTTACATTGCCCCGAACATAACTTTTAACTCGCAAGCAGCCAGTAATTCTGGCTGGAGCCGATATCCACCATATGATGAATATATTCAGATTTTAAATGATTTTGAAGCCTCGTTTCCGGATATCTGCAGAAAAATATCTATTGGTACTTCTGTGCAGGGACGTGAAATTGTTGTCCTTAAATTAAGCGAAAATGTGAATGAGAATCATCAAGAGCCGGAGATATTATATACCGCTACCATGCATGGAAATGAAACAGCCGGATATAATTTGATGCTACGTCTGATTGATTATTTATTAAGCCATTACAAAAACGATTCTCTTGTAACAAGGCTCCTCGGGAATACAGAAATCTATATTAATCCTGTTTCCAATCCTGACGGGTTGTTTTATCTAAATAATGCAGTAACGCCCTATTCCAAGCGTTTTAACGCCAATAATATTGACCTGAATCGTAATTTTCCTGATCCTGAACTGAGCGCTCCACCAAATGGGCAGCCGCTTCAACCTGAAAACATAGCGATGATTGACTTTCTGTTGTCAAGGAATTTTGTGTTGGCTGCAAATTTTCATTCAGGGGTTGAACTGGTTAACTATCCCTGGGATACCTGGGAACGCCGACACCCTGATAACAATTGGTATATCCATGTATCGCATTCCTATGCAGATACTGTTATTAAAAATAGCAACAATGGCTATTTTCAATCTCCTTTGTTTCCTGATGGTGTGGTTAACGGGTATGATTGGTATCGCATTGCGGGTTCCAGGCAGGATTATATGAATTACTTTATTCATGCGCGGGAAGTTACGATTGAATTACACGAATCTTTCATTACCCCCGAATATCAGCTGGATTCGCTCTGGCAATACAACAAACAGTCAATGCTTGAATACATGCAACATGTGTATTATGGTTTTCAGGGTACCGTTACAGATGCCTTTTCAGGCCACCCTTTGCAGGCCAGGATAGATTTACTGAAGCATGATGCTGATAATTCGCATATCTATTCCGATCGCGAAAGTGGCGATTTCTATCGCTTAGCCGCCCCAGGAAGATATGACCTTCATTTTTCAAAGGAGGGATATTTCCCCAAAACCATTAAAAATAAAGATCTGCTTCCCAGTGAAACTGTATCTTTAGAAATAGATCTGACACCAGTTAACTTGCATGAATATCAAAATTATTTTTTACATGATTCCATTCAGTTATATCCGGTTCCGGCTAGTGATATTATTCAGATACTTATTCCTTCTGACCTGAACATTGAGCAAATTTCCATTTATTCAATTGCGGGACTCCCGGTGAATGTTTCAAATTCTTCTCTTTTGACTTTTAACGTGGATATTTCCAACCTGGTTCCTGGCATTTATATAGCTTTGATACGAACAAATAATGGGTTGGTGCGGAGAAAATTTATAAAAACAGATAAATAAACCTATGCGTAAAAGGCCGCAGCTTTTTACAAGAAAAAACAATATTTTGCCTGCAAATTTCGTAATTACTGAAGTTTTCTAATTATTTGCTCATGCGGTAAATTAAGTAATTCAGTGAAAATACTGATTTTGTCTGCCTTTATCACTCAGCATTAATCTACGCAATAATACTTGTGTCCGTTTCTTTGGTATAGATTATTTTTGCAGCCTCAAACTCTTTTATAACAGCACAAAAATGTATAAAACAAACATCTTTCTTACTATTTTCCTAACTTTTATTCTCACAGCCCACGCCCAGGAGACACAAAAAATTCCCGCAGAAAAACCTAAACTAATCGTAGGCATTGTGGTTGAGCAGATGCGGTTTGATTATATTCATGCATTCTGGAATCAGTTGCAACCTGATGGCCTTAAAAAACTTGTGAGCGAAGGAACTTATTGTGCCAATGCACATCTGGAATATAGCTACACACAATCAGCATCCGGATATGCTACCATTGCGACCGGTACAAACCCTTCCCATCATGGAATAATAGGTAATGACTGGTATGTTCGGTTTGGCGACAGAAGTATAGAGAGTACCAGGGATAATGAAGAGAACGCCGTGGGCGGAAGTTATGAATACGGTCTTCACTCACCACGCCGGTTAATGTCCGGAACCTTAAGTGACGAGATTAAACTTTCCAACAAGTTTCAGTCAAAAGTAATTGGCGTTTGCCTGGAACCTGCTGGCGCAATTTTGGCTGCGGGCCACACCGCCGATGGAGCCTATTGGTACGATGGTGTGAACGGAGAATGGATGAGCAGTACTTATTATATGGATGACTTGCCCAAGTGGGTGAAGGAATTTAATAAAAAGGAATTTGCTGATACATACCTCGAACGCACGTGGCAACCATTGATGGAAACAAAGAATTATAATGCCAGTCTGCCGGACTCCAATATCTATGAAAAGGGATATAAGGACCGGAACATGTTCCCCTATAACATTGATGAACTTAGTAAGGTTAGCCGCCGGGAACGAGATTACAGTTTTCTTAAGCAAACACCTTTTGGTATAAATCTGACCAAAGATTTTGCGATTGCTGCCATTCTGGGAGAAGAACTGGGCAAAGATGAGTTTACGGATGTTCTGCAGGTAGGTTTTTCCAGTCCTGGGAACATAGGAGCTGTTTTCGGACCCTCATCCATGGAAGTGCAGGATGCCATTTTACGCCTCGATTGGGAAATTGCCCACCTGGTAAGATTCCTGGATAATAACATAGGGATGGAAAACGTGTTGATTTACCTCACTTCAGATCGCGGTGTGTCAGAAATTCCCCAATACCTGAGTGATAACAATATACCCTCTGGTTATTTTATGCAAAATCAAGCGCTCTCTCTTTTAATAAGCTATCTGAATATTGTTTATGGAAGTGGTAATTGGGTACAATCCTATAACAACCTGCAGGTTTACCTAAACAGACAATTAATTGAAGATTCAAAACTTAAACTGGAGGATGTACAGACTACAGTTGCCCGTTTTATGTTGCAATTTTCCGGCGTTACCAGCACCATAACTGCTACAGACCTGGTACGTACAAATTATACCACGGGCATTTTTAGCAAAATTCAAAACAGTTATAATCAGAAAAGATCGGGTGACGTTTTTTTAATTTTAGAGCCTGGCTGGATTGAGAAAGGCAAATATGCCACATTTAACAATTCCCATTACCATTATGATTCCCATGTTCCTTTGGTATGGTATGGCTGGAAAACAGGTCGCCAGGTGATTTATAAAAAAATTGGTTTATCCTCAATCGCTCCTACCATAAGCGCGCTGATGCAAATCCAACAACCCAATAATGCCACAGGAGAAATTATTGAATCGCTCATGAAATAAAAAAGGCTGCCAGCTATTTTGGCAACCTTTATTTCTTGTTTAACATTAACTAATTTTTATGAAAATCTGGATATTGAATCCAAATTCCATGCCGAAACACAACTTCAGTTAAATGATTTAGGGTGTTGATTTTTATGCAGCAATTTTACACCAGAAGCAGGAGTGATATATCCGCCCCCTTTTGTGATAATCGTATCACCCGGCGATACTCCTGATTTTATGAGTAATGCAGAATCAGTTATCTTGTATACCTGAACCAGGGTTTTAACTGCCTCTTTATTTGTGTATTTATAAATTGTGGCTTCCCGATTGGCTCCATCGAGCATAGCATCTACTGGAATTTCAAGCAGATTTAACTTCTTTGTGGGCGTGATTTGAATAGTGGCTATTAATCCCGAAAACAACTGTGGTGGCTGTTCAATAAGGCTTACCTCACCTTCAAAAGTGCCGGTAAAAGGATCAGCAACTGGACTGATATTTGAAATGTATCCCTTAAATTCCATATCCGGATACGCATCAAAATATACATTGGCAGAATCTCCTGTTGAAAGACGGGTAGCATCCCGGTCAGGGAAAGAAGTTTTTATCATCCATTGGGTATTGGTTGAGGCAAAAAGGAAAACAGGGTGGCCGGGAGCTATAATTTCATTTTCGTGTTGGAGAATCTTTAATATTTTGCCTTTTGTGGGAGCATAAATTGAGGAATGCGATTTGTTAAATGTAGCAGAACTTTTTTGCGCCCTGGCAATCTCCACCGCGGTTCTGGCGTTCTGATACTGTTCCAGGGTCACAACGCTGTCGCGATAAAGATTTTCCACCCTTTGGAAATCTCTTTCAGCCTTTTCAAGTGCTAATTCGGCCTGTGTAACCTGTGCCTGTATCTCATCTAAGCTTAAACTTGCAAGCAATGCACCTTTTGGCACAACATCACCTTCCTTGGCCCCTACATATTGGAGAACTCCCCCTGTTTTAAAGCTTAATTTTAATTCATCTTCAGCACTTAATTTCCCTGCCACTCTTATTCCGGGCGAGTATGACACAGGTGTGGCAATAGAATACTCCACCTGAATTTTCTCATTTTCCTTAGTAATTTCATTTTTATTATTGCAATTGTTTAACAATAAGATGAAGAGGCTTGCAAATATAACCGGAACGTTTGCGCTATAACTATAATTCAATTTATTTATCATGGCTTGTTTATTCTTTTGGAAATATTTCCAGGTGCTTAAATTTTAGAATCAGATATTTTTTTTGATCGCTAAAAAAGAATCGTTTTATTGATAATAGTTTGTTATTCCTGCTGCTTTTTCAAGTTTGGCCATGGCAATGAGTATGTCGTAACGTGAAATTATTTGTTGCTGCCTGGCGGTGGTATATGCTGATTGGGCCGTGGTTAGTTCCAGGATAGAAGTTTGCCCCTCAATGTATTTTCGATTAATTACCTCGTAGGCCTGCTCTTTGGCTTTGGTTTCAGCTTCCGTGGCAAGATAAGATTCTTCTGCAGCCTGTAATTCATAGTATGCCTGAATTATTTCAAGGTTTATTTGAGCTTTAAGTTCGTTGCTACGAGACTCAAGCTGCTGCTTTTCGAGCAATGATTTTTTTACCTTAGCTTTATTTTGAAACCCTTTGAAAAGTTCCCACTGCAGGACCAGAGAGGCGAGAACAAAATCCTGTTCTTTATTAAATTTGTAGGTTTCACCCTGAAATCCATAATCGATTACTGCCGCCACCGAAGGCATATTGTTTGCTTTATAAGTTGCTATCTCGTGGGTTTTGGCAGATTGATAGGCACGGATGGTTTCAAGTTCGGGCCGGTTCAGTAGCGCAGATTCCTGCAAACTGTCGATGCGGTGAGGCTGATTATCCGGCTGAACTGCAGTACCCGATTTTATCTCAGTCTCAAAAGGCTCTCCAATTAGAAAGTTAAAATAGCTGCGACTCATATTGAAATTTTTGCGGGCAGTAACAATTTTTTGTGAATGCCTGGCCAATTCGGCGTGGGCAGCGTAAAAATGGTCGATTGTAACTTTCTGATTCTCAAATAAACTTTTGGTAACCCGTACATTCTCTGCATATACTTCCGATATTTCTTGCATCAATTCCAGAACTTCCTGTGCCTGCAGGTAGCTGTAATAGCTGGTTTTCACCTCTGCAATCAAGGCAAGCTTATGTGTATTTATCGTGTTCCTTTCAGCCTCAAGCAGATCTTTTTTTATGATGTAGTTAAGTTTAATATTTCTATTGTAAACCGGTTGTACCAGGTGTAGTTTTGTTTCATGTTCCTGGGGCCGGTAAAATTGAAAAGCCACATTTTCTGTATTGTTAATCAGCGGTGAGAATTGATCTGAGCGGGTAAGCTGGTTCAGGGTGTTATACACTGGATGCAGTAAGTCCGCCAAAGGAAAATCTATTGTTCTTCCTCCGTCTGCCACAGTATACCGTGCATTAAAGCTTAATGAGGGATAGTAGTTGCCTCTTGCCTCTACCAAATTTAAATTTTGAATTTCAACATTTAGTTTGGCCTGCTTGAAGCTTTCATTCTGCGCAAGTGCTTTTTCAATATAGGAATCGAGTACTGTTTCCTGTGCATTCAGTAGTGGTGCATACAAAGAAATAAGTACACTGGAAACAGAACAAAGAAGGTGAAACCTACACTGAAAATAGTTTTTAATAAATTGGATAATGTTATTACTATGCCTCATGGGGTTCACATGGATAAAATATCATTCCCCGAAAATATACAAAAATGAGAAGTAAAAAAAGTCAGGAATGGAAGTTTTGGCACATAAAAAAGCAGCATTTTAGAGAAATGCCGCTTAATTATATAACTATGATATTGCTTTAAACTAACTGGAAACGTTCGTTTACATAATTCCAGTCTACAAGATTCCAGAAGGCATCAACATAATCACCCCTTCTGTTTTGATATTTAAGGTAGTAAGCATGCTCCCAGACATCTATTCCCAGCAAAGGTTCACCCTTTACCTCAGCAATATCCATTAAGGTATTGTCCTGGTTTGGCGTGGATGTAACCTTTAAACCGCCGTCAGTTTTTACCAGCCAGGCCCATCCTGAACCAAACCTGCTTCCGGCCGCCTTGCTGAATTTTTCCTTAAATGCTTCAAAAGATCCAAACTCTTTATTGATAGCACCAGCAATCGGTTCTGGAGGTGTTCCCCCACCATTGGGGCTCATCATTTTCCAGAAAATTTTATGGTTGTAATATCCGCCGCCGTTTTGTCGCACTGCAGTAGGGTAGGATGATACATTATCAAGCAATTCCCTTATGGATTTACCTTCGAGACCCGCCTTTTTTACGGCATTGTTAAGCTTCCGGGTGTATCCGGCATGGTGCTTGGTATGGTGTATGGTCATGGTTTGCTCATCAATATATGGCGTGAGTGCATCATAGGCATAGGGGAGATCAGGCAATTCAAAGGGTCCTTCTCCATGTAAACCAGCCATGGATGATGTTCCGGCTGCATTTGACAGCAGGTTCCCAGCTGCCATGGTCCCCATGCTAAATAAAAAACTTTTCTTTAGAAAATCTCTCTTATTCATAATTATTCTAATTAAATGGTTATGGAATTGTAACAAAAGCCATTTTAAATGGTTCGTTCTGTTGCTCAAAAAAAGATAGTTCCTGGCCCAAACAAATAAAAAAGTTGACGCCTAGAGGCCATATGCATCTGAATAAGGAATATAATTAAATATACAGTCGTTAATTAAAAATTGAAATATTATATTCGTAATACCAAACAACAGTAAATAGTAATGAATAAAACAGTAAAATATGTTTTGCTGCTACTAATCTTAGGTTTAACAGCAAAAACAGTTTCAGCCAGGGCCTACTGGGTATTTTTTTCTGATAAGGACGGGGTTTTTTATAATCCGTATCTGTATTTTGACACAAAAGCTATTGAAAGACGCCTGAAAAATGGCATATCGCTTTACAACTCTGGAGATTTACCCGTGCGTAGCGATTATGTGGAGAGTATAAGACAGATTTGTCCTGAGATATACACTGTCAGCCGATGGTTTAATGCTGTTTCCGTGCATGCGTCTTCCCATGTAATTGATAAAATTAGTGGGCTGCCTTTCGTATCTGAAGTAAAAAAAATAAATGAATATGCGCAGCGGAATGATTTGTTCTCCTTTCAGGGACAAGAGCTTTCTGCTGATATGGACCAACTTCTTGAAAACCAAATCCATTCCATGGAAGGGGAGGAATTTATTAAATCCGGGATAAATGGTAAAGGCATACGTATTGCCGTTTTTGATGCAGGGTTTCCCGGCGTGGATGAACATCCTGCTTTTCAGCATCTTTTTGAAAACAATCAGATAATTGCTACCCATGATTTCTTTGCCAATAAAGAAAATGTATACAGAAAAAGCACCCATGGCAGCTCTGTACTCGCCTGCATTGCCGGAAGACATAATGGTAAAAACATTGGCCTTGCCACCGGGGCTGAATATCTGCTGGCCCGCACAGAATCCAGCCTCACGGAATTTAAAAATGAAGAAGAAAACTGGCTTAACGCGCTTGAATGGGCCGATAAACATGGTGCGGACATCGTAAGTAGCTCACTGGGATATACCTACCACAGGTATTTTGTAACAGATATGGATGGAAAAACAAGTATGGTATCGCTTGCTGCACAAAAGGCAAGGGATTATGGAATACTGGTGATTAATGCGATGGGGAATGATGGCGATGGAAAATGGCAGGTGATGGGTACTCCGGCTGACGCTGAGAATGTAATGTCTGTGGGTGGTATAGATCCGGACTCTGATTTACGGATTAATTTTAGTTCCGTTGGTCCCACGGTGGATTTTAGACGAAAACCAAATGTAAGTGCTTTTGGAAAAGTAGTAAGTTGCAATGGAGAAAAAATGACTACCACATATGGCACGTCCTTTTCTACTCCATTGATAGCAGGATTTGCGGCATGTGTCTGGCAAATGAATGAAGCTGCAACCGCTGAGGAAGTCTTTATACTTATTGAAAATTCCGGCTCCCTTTTCCCTTACTATGATTATGCCCATGGATACGGAATTCCACAGGCTTCTTTTTTTACCGGAATTGACGAGAAGGTGGAAACTCCTTCCTTTGCCATAAATGTTGATAAAGAAAAAATAGTTGTTAATCTTACAGACCAGTATTTAAATAGTGCGCGAAAGGGAATGGACCGGTATTTCTTTTACCATATTGAAAAAGAAAACCACCTGAAATACTATGCTGTTTTAAATACTGCTCAGCAGGAAGTGCTCACACTGGATAAATCTACGCTTGAAGAAGGTGCAATCATCCGGTTCCATTGCAATGGTTATACTTATACTTTCGAAAACAATTAGCAACACCAAATGTTATCTATTAGAGATTGCATGATCTGAATAATTAGATTAACTATGCTTTAATGCATGGCTTCTGATTCTGCTTTTAATAAAAATACCTACAACAGATTTTAACTATACATTTTAAAATAAATTTTATGAAATATTTGTTTCCTTTTATTGCACTTATTTTTGTGTTCTCTTTTTCATTTGCCCAGGATGTTGTGATTGAAGAAGATATAGATGAATTAAGTTATAATGAAGAAAGCGGGCCAAACAGCAAGCATTTTTCGCATTTTTATCTTGGCCTTAATACTTATAATAATCTCACAGGCGAGGATAATTTCTTTATAAAACCCTTCATTTCTCATTACATTAAGTTTGGTTTCAGAGATAAATATAAATTGAGCAATATTTTTGCGTTAGGCTATGATGTATATTTTAAAAGAAACGCATTCTATATAGATCAGGATCTGGAAAATAAATATTTTCCTACCTCTATCATTCATGAAAAAGAAAGGTATATCTTAAATAATCTGGGCCTAAGTCCATACCTGCGTATAAACTTTGATCCCGGAAGGGGGAATTTTATGGGTACATTTCTTGACCTTGGTGCATATGCTGACTTTACATTTTTACCCAAACATGTTGCCATTTTGGATTCAGATAATCTTACATATCCTAACCTTGTAAATTCAAAAGTTTCCAAGCTTATTAACCGTGCACCCGAATTTACTGAGCGATTTTATTACGGAGTAACTGCACGGTTTGGATTTAGCCGGTATGTGATAACTGCAGATTACCGATTGTCTGCTTTAATTGATAAGGATGAGATCGGAGATGATTTTGAAAGTGAATTGCCGGTAATCAGTCTTGGATTTCAGATTGGGTTGCACAAGTAAACCGGTCGCTTATTTTTAGTACCTTACCCATCTGCATAAATATATGCCGGTTTTAAATTCCGGCTAATCGGGAAATTGTATTGTGATAAATAAAGCAGGCACGGATTTTAAGCAGTGTATGTTTCGGCCTTTCCTATGCCGGTAGGGATGGATAGGCGTGTATCTTTAAAGTAGTCCGAAAGCTACTGACAATCAAATATATAAAAAACGGAGATTCCTGTAGCGCCTATAGTGGCAGATTACTCCTCCTCATCGTCGTAATCCTCATCATCGAGTTCATCAACATCGTATTCCTCGTCGTCCTCATCATAAAAGTTTTCCAGAGAAAGTTCCTCATCTTTGTAATATTCAATTCCCTCTTCCTCCTCCATTTCTTCCATAATGGATCTCTTTAAGTTTTTAGCAGGTTTTTCTTTCATCGGTTTTTTTGAAGATCTTAGCCTTTCATCTTCCTCACGCTGAAAATTTTTGTTACGTTTCACGGGTAAAAAATTAGGTTAAAAATATATTGAATGATTAAGATAACTTTAAAAGAATGTCTAGTTTTTTATCCTGCCTGTTTTTGGTCTGTTCTATCTGGTTTTAAGGGTGTTTTCTTTTGTAGAATAAAATTATAATTTTTTTCATGAAGATTTAAAATATTTAACCACTTATTTTATTAAAATGTTCAAATAAATCGGGCCGTAGCTATTTGTCTGAGGTTTTCAGGATTATTCTCCACGGCATTTCCCACTACCAATACATCTGCCCCTGCTTTATACAGATTGCTTGCGTCTTTGGCATTCTTTATTCCTCCCCCAACAATTAGTGGTATGGTTATGGTCTTTTTTACTTCCCGAACAATGTCAGGATTTAGGGGTGCAATGGCTCCGCTTCCTGCTTCAAGGTATATTAACCGCAGCCCCATCATTTCTCCGGCCAGTGCAGTAGCCGTTATGATATCTGTTTTATCGGAAGGAATAGGCATGGTATTGCTGATGTATTGCACTGATGAGGTATTGCCTGTATCAATAAGCATATAACCTGTAGGTATAGCTTCCAGTGAAAGGCTTCTTATGAATGGTGCTGCGATTACATGATTACCAATAAGATACTCCGGATTTCTGCCCGATATTAGTGAAAGCAGAAGCAGGGCATCAGCCTTGGCAGATAATTGAAGCAGACTTCCCGGAAATAGTATCACGGGTAGTGATGTGTGTTTTTTGATCTCTAAAACAGCCTGATCGATATGTTTTGAAATTAAACTTCCGCCAACAAATATAAAATCTACTGTGGCTTCATTTGCTAAACCCAGCGTATATTTTAACTTTTCAGCATTATATTTATCGGGATCTAAAAGAAGTGCTATTCTTTTCTTGTCAGATTTTGAAATAAGTTGTTGGTTTTTCACGATTTATTTTTATTACCTGCTTGAATTCTAGGATACATCTAAAAATGTTTGTTAACCCATACAAGGATGTAATTGTCCATGCAAAAATAGGAAAGATCAAATTCTGTATTTTGTAAAACATTGTTTAATATTCCTTTGATATTTCCTTTTTTTTCAGGAGAGAAGGGTTTAATGGTTAGGTTGGTTTTAAAATTAATATCTTGCTTATCGCATATTTTATACAGCGCCTCTTTTGCACACCAGTGAATATACAGGTGATACTTTCGATCCTCTTCATTATCCGTAATATTTTCGTGTTCATTAATGAATTTATGCTGCACCCGGCTTATCCGGTGCGACATATATTCAAGATCAAGTCCTACCTGAAGGGTTTTACTTAATAAAACCGAAGTAAGCTTGTGCGAATGAGAGATACTAATATTAAAACTGTTATCATGAAGGTATGGCTTTCTGTCTGCCGTATATAATATTCGGGTACCTGGTTTAGTAAGTTCCACTACCAGACATCGTACACTAAGCCATTCAAGTTTTCTGTTATGGTTTTTAAAAGAATTCAGTCGCTCCATCTCCCAGTCTGCAAGATTTATGCTTTGGCGCAGCGTATCATAATCTTCGGTTATTTCCCAAATCCCTAACCTGGTATCTGCATCCACCTTTTTATTGAAAATTACAGGCATATCCTTGCACTTTGCTGTCTTAAATTATTCTTTCCATTTAAAAGTTTCCATCAGATGCAGAATATCCTTTCGGTAGAAACTTATGAGTGGAGAAAGGCTGTCATAGTTCGGGGTAGTTTCAAAATAAAGTGCTCCGCGGAAAAAATGCTCAGCACTGTCTGTGAGAAAAAACTGAATGGAGGAGGCCGCATTCCCCTTAATATCATACAAAATGCCATATTTTTCTTCTGCCGGATTGTAGTACACCTGCTCATTAATGCCTTCGGCTTTTACCGTATGTTTATAAACCAGCGCCCGGGCATCTTCAGTAATTGCGTTTAAATTATTATCAACTTCCTTATAGCTGGTGTGAATAATGCCGCCATTTTCGGGAAATACAATATTAAACCAACATTTTTCAGTTGGTGATTGCGAATCTTTTATAATTTTGGCATAGGTGGGATAAGCAAAAGTAAAGGGACAGTCGCCATCATATTGGATGTAGTTTTTTTCTGGCAAATCTATCCGAAAATAGCCCCTGGGTTTAGGGGTAAAATCCTGCTGACCACAACCTATAACAGAGAATACAAGAAATATAAAAGCAATTGTTTTAAGAAAAATATTCTTCTTTTTACTCAGCTTTACTATTCTTACTATCTTCATCCTTTTCATCTTCAATATGAACTTTTATTTGCTTGATGCGGCGTTTGTCAGCAGATTCAATCGTAAAAGTAAAATTTTTATAGGTGATTTTACTGTTTTTAGCCGGAATTTCTCCTTTTATCTCAAGTATTAATCCGGCTAATGTATCTGCATCACCCTTCACATCGTCAAAAACATCATCATTTGAATGGGTAAGCTTGTAAAAATCATTCAAGAGTATCTTACCCTCAAAAAGATAGGTTTTGTCATTAAGTTTTGTGTATACTATCTCATCTTCATCATCAGATTCGTCAGCAATTTCACCCACAATTTCTTCCAGAATATCTTCAAGGGTAACAATGCCACTGGTGCCTCCGTATTCATCAATCACAATGGCCATGTGAATTTTGTTGGTTTGGAATTCTGTGAGCAGGTCATTGATTTTTTTTGATTCCGGCACAAAATAAGGGGGTCTGATTAAAGGTTGCCATTGAAAGGAATTATCTTCATGCAGATGAGGCAGCAGATCTTTTATATACAATATTCCTTTAATGTTATCAAAAGATTCTTCAAAAACCGGAATACGTGAATATCCGGATTCAATAATAATGGAAATCAGCTTGTTCATTTGGGTGTTTATGTCAACAGCCACAACATCAACGCGTGATTTCATGATCTCTTTAACATCAATATCGCCAAATTTAATAATTCCTTTCAGGATATTTTTATCTTCTGCGATAGAACTTGAGGTAAGTTCCAGGGCATGAGAAAGATCAGACATGGATATGTTTTCACCTTTTTGCGCAAAATGCCGGTTTACATGAGAGGTGGAAAAGATAAGTATCCTGCTTATCGGGCTGAATATTCTTATGAGTATGCGCATGGCACCAGCCATTCGTATAGAAAACGTGCGTGGTGATTGCGTGGCATACACTTTTGGTAAAACTTCACCAAAAAGAAGCAAGAGAAAAGTTACTACTACTACCTGAACAATAAACCCAAGGACGTATGAATCACCAAAATCAAGTGTTTCACTCATGATATAGGAGGCGATGATAACAATCGCCACATTAATGAAATTATTGACAATGAGAATGGTGGCCAGCAACTTTTCAGGCACTTCCAGCAATTTAAGCACCAGGTCTGAAGATGATTTTTGTTTTTGTCGCAGATTTTCAATATCACTCGGAGAAAGGGCAAAAAATGCCACCTCAGAACCGGAAATGAGTGCTGAGCATAATAATAGCATCACCAAGGAAGCCAAACCAGTTAACGATGCCGGGCTTAGTGCATTAAATGTAACAGCGAGTGTTTGAAATATTAGCTGCGAATGATACGGGTCTGTTTCCAATTGGAAGTATTACCTTTTCAGTTTTAAAAGTTAAAACGGCAGATCATCAGGTGGGTCCTGGAGGGTATCGGGCTCAGTGTAATTTTTATTTTCATTACCTCCGGATGGCTCTCCGCCATCGTCTCCACGGCCTGGTTTACCCCCAAGCATCACCATGTTATCTGCCACTATCTCTGTGGTATATCGTTTGTTACCATCTTTATCGTCCCATGAGCGGGTACGTATTTTTCCTTCAACGAAGATACGATCCCCTTTTTTTACATATTTTTCTGCAATATCAGCCAGCCCACGCCATAGTACCACATTATGCCATTCGGTATTAGAAACGCGTTCCCCATTGCGGTTTTTGTACGTTTCGGTAGTAGCAAGAGGAATTGTACAAACGGAAGCTCCTCCTTCTAAATGCCTTACCTCAGGGTCTTTACCTGTATTTCCTATTAAAATAACACGATTTACAGCCATTTTCCTATATTTTTTGGTTTGAAAAGTAAAGATAAAAAATATGAATGTAATTACCAATTCAATTCATATCATTTCTGGTAAGAAAGAAATTTGTCTGTTAATCGTGATACCGGAAATTCTATTATTTTTTCCTTTGCAATTGCTAACCAGTTTGGAAGAGGCTTAAATGCCGCTGCCGGAGAAGCCTCAAAAAACCGGGCCTGGATGGTTTGATGGGTAAGTTGGTGCTTGAAAACGCTAATTTCTTTCTTTATTGTTAAAAAATTTGGCCCGTAATTTTTATCAATGAGATTTTGAATGGATTTTAGGTTTTTCCCTTTGGCCTTTTCGGTTTCAACCTGCGGAAATTCATAAAGCGACTGCCAGATATCTTTATTGTTGCGCTTTTGTATATAAATTTCATCATTATATAAAATGTAAAAAAAGTGAAAGTATCTTATTTGTGGAGGTGCTTTTTTCTCTTTTACAGGTAAAAGTTCAACCAGGCCTTTACTAAATGACTGACATTCATCATTTAAAGGGCAAAGCGTGCATTTTGGATTTTTGGGTGTACAGATAAGGGCGCCTAATTCCATCATGGCCTGATTAAAATCTCCCGGGGCTTCCTTTTCAATTAGATCATTGGCTAATTTACTGATTTCTCTATGGGTGCTTTGTTTATTTATTGGAGCATTAATGTTATATATACGTGTGAGCAGACGCATTACATTACCGTCAACTACAGCTACTGGTTCTGCAAATGCAATTGATGCAATGGCTGCTGCTGTATAATTTCCCACACCCCTCAGTTTTTTAAGTTCATTATAAGAGTTGGGAATTTTCCCGTTATATTGACTCACAACAGTTTTGGCTGCCTCATGAAGGTTACGTGCCCGGCTGTAGTATCCAAGTCCTTGCCACAGTTTTAAAACTTCCTCTGCAGTTGCTGTTGCAAGGCTGTATATTGTTGGAAAGCGTTCTATAAACCGAAGATAATAGGATGTTCCCTGTTCAATTCGGGTTTGTTGTAAAATTATCTCGCTAAGGTATATTTTGTAGGGATCCATGGTCCTGCGCCAGGGCAAATCTCTCTTGTGTTTATTGTACCAGGATGTAATCTTTTTTGAAAAGTTCAATTCTTTAGAATAAGCTGAAAATGAAAATAGATGACAAAATTAGTGAGAAGTGTTTTAATAATCGGAATAAAACTTTTATATTTGCAACTCAGATTTTGAAAATATGGTAATTAACTGATAATTAAAGATTTTATAAAAATGACAAAAGCTGATATCGTAAACGAGATTTCGAAAAACACAGGAATTGAAAAAATAACTGTTCAAAAGACTGTGGAAGCTTTTATGGAAACCGTGAAAGATTCTTTGGTGAAAGATAGGAACGTTTATCTGAGAGGATTTGGAAGTTTTATCGTAAAGAAAAGAGCAAAAAAAACTGCTCGTAACATTTCAAAAAATACAACTATCATCATCCCGGAACATAACATTCCTTCTTTTAAACCTGCAAAAAACTTTGTAAGCAAAGTAAAGACTCAGGTTAAGTAAAAGGTAAAAAGATTTTATAATAAAAAAGAAATTTAAAAATGCCAAGCGGAAAAAAAAGAAAAAGACATAAGATGGCCACCCACAAGCGCAAAAAACGTTTGAGGAAAAACAGGCACAAGAAGAAGAAATAATTTTCTTTCTCCTTCTTCTCCTGATAAATATTACCTTTTTTGTCTATAAACAAATAACTTATCCTAAAGACTTGGGTCTTTAGGATATTGTTGTTATGTAGATTAATATACGGACATCATTTCAATTAATGTCTTCAGATAATGTAAAGAAATTGTGAGCAATGAACTTATTATTGATGTAAAGCCCACTGAAATTGCTATAGCCCTTCTGGAAAATAAGCAGTTGCTTGAGTTAAATAACGAAAAAAGCAACCTCCAGTTTAGTGTGGGCGATATTTATCTTGGCAAGGTTAAAAAAGTAATGCCAGGATTAAATGCGGCTTTTGTAGATGTTGGCTATGAAAAAGATGCTTTCCTTCATTACCTGGATCTGGGGCCTCAGTTCCAGTCACTAAACAAATATTTAAATACTGCGCTTAGCCGTAAAGCCAAGTTCACTCCTTTCTCAAAACAAAAGTTATTGCCTGATATTGATAAAGGAGGAAAAATATCCGATGTACTTTCAGTAGGTCAGAATGTGATCGTACAAGTTGCCAAGGAGCCCATCTCAACCAAAGGCCCACGCCTTACATCGGAAATTTCCCTGGCCGGACGAAATATTGTACTGATGCCTTTTTCGGATAAGGTTTCAATTTCGCAGAAAATTGAATCAGCTGAGGAGCGACAAAGATTAAAAACTCTGATTATTAGCATAAAGCCAAAGAATTATGGCATTATTGTGCGTACTGTGGCCGAAACTAAAAAAGTGGCAGTGCTCGATGCCGAATTACGCACACTGGTAAAGAGATGGGAGAGTGCGTTTGAAAAAATTCGTGGTGCAACACCCCCCAAATTAGTGATTGGCGAGCTTAGCCGTACCTCAGCTATATTACGTGATATTTTAAATGTATCATTTAATCATATTCATGTTAACGACCGGGCTATTTTTGAAGAGGCAAAAGCTTACCTCGGTAAATTTGCTCCTGAAAAACAGGATATCGTTAAACTTTTTAAAGGGAAACGTCCCATTTTTGAGCACTTTGGAATCGATAAGCAAATCAAGTCACTTTTTGGCCGCACCGTGTCTTTTAAAAATGGCGCTTACCTTATCATTGAACATACCGAAGCCCTCCATGTAGTAGATGTGAATAGTGGTAACCGGTCAAAATCTGCAAAAGACCAGGAAACTACTGCCCTTGAAGTTAATTTGGCTGCTGCTTCAGAAATAAGCCGTCAGCTGAGGCTGCGCGACATAGGTGGTATTATTGTAGTTGATTTTATTGATATGCAGCTGAATGAACATCGCCAGATGTTATTTGACCGTATGAAAGAGACCATGGCAAAAGACCGCACTAAGCATAGCATACTGCCCTTGAGTAAATTCGGTCTAATGCAAATTACACGGCAACGTGTTCGTCCGGAAATGAACATCGATACGCTTGAAAAGTGTCCCACATGTAAGGGCTCAGGTGAAATTGCCCCTGCAATTCTTTTTAATGAAAAACTTGAAGATCAGATTGCCTTTGTAATTCGTGAATACAACCTTCGACATCTTTTGATGAAGGTACATCCCTATGTTGCCTCTTTCCTGAAAAGAGGGTTATTTTCTTACGCCCTAAAATGGAGTCTGAAATATAAATGTAATATTCGTGTGGAAGAGTCAAATGCATATTCATATCTTGAATATCATTTATTTGACAAGTACGGAGAAGAAATTCTCTTCTAACGATATTTACATATTTATATATGTAAATAAATGAATACATAATTTTCTTTTTTGCATTTTAGATCAGTTTATTTTTTAAATTTGTACTAAATTGTCAGGTTATCGCTTTTTAGCGAACTAATCTGTACATAATTATAAAATTAACTGAAAAACAGCAGTAAGAAATGAAGAGAATAATATTTCTAATAGCAGGGATAATAGCTTTACACCTACATGGTTTTACACAGGTTATGAATCCTGTGCAATGGGATTTTTCCAGTGAAAAACTGGATAATAATGAGCACATGCTTACATTTAAAGCTACCATTGACCGGGGGTGGCACATGTATGGCATGGATATACCAGATAACGGACCCATTGCTACTTCAATAAATTTTGAAGAATCAGACAGCTATGAGCTTTTGGGAGCCATTGAGGTTGTAACAAAACCAAAGGAAAAGTATGATGCGAGCTTTCAAATGGATATTGACCTTCATAGCAATGAAGCGATCTTCCAGCAGAAAGTTCTGGCAGTAGATGATGGCGGTGTCTCTTTACAAGGCTTTGTTGAGTTCATGAGCTGCGATGATGAGCGCTGTCTTCCACCAAAACAAGAAGATTTCAGTTTTAATCTGAGAACCGAAGGTTCTCCTGAATCCAACCTGGAGCAGAAGCAAGAAGTTGACACGGATGAAGCACCAGGTTTGCCATCGGCAGGAATTGCTGTTGATGTCGTTCAGGCTGAAGCTGATGATGAACCTGCAACTCCCTTAGAAACAGATAAGGAGGAGGAAAGATCGCTTTGGGTATTTTTTCTGATATCTTTTCTGGCCGGATTAGCAGGAATCCTTACTCCCTGCGTTTTTCCAATGATACCCATGACCGTAACTTTTTTTATGCAAGGAAGCAAAAAACGCAGCCGTGCCATTATTCAGGGACTGGTTTTTGGATTATCGGTAGTGGCTATCTATACATCTATTGGTTTAATTGTTTCAGTTACCAGTGCAGGTGCTGACTTTGCCACTCAATTAAGTACGCATTGGATTCCGAATATTATTTTCTTCACCTTATTTATAGTTTTTGCGGCCTCATTTTTTGGTATGTTTGAATTGGTGCTTCCTTCATCACTTGTAAATAAGGCCGACCAACAAGCAGATAAGGGTGGATTACTTGGAGCATTTTTTATGGCACTTACCCTGGTAGTTGTTTCTTTTTCCTGTACGGGCCCAATTGTTGGGGCATTACTGGTGGAATCGGCAGGGGGCCTCGCCTTAAAACCTATCATTGGAATGTTCGGCTTCTCCCTTGCCTTTGCATTGCCTTTTACGCTGTTTGCTATTTTCCCATCATGGCTTAAAGGCCTTCCCAAATCAGGCGGATGGCTTAATTCTGTAAAAATAGTGCTTGGTTTTGTCGTTCTTGCATTCGGCTTTAAGTTCTTGAGTAACATAAACCAATCCTACCATTTGAATATTCTTAGCCGCGACGTTTACCTTGCCATATGGATAATCATCTTCTTCTTCCTGGGTTTATATTTGATAGGCAAAATAAAATTCGCTCACGATTCAGAAGTGAAATTCATTAGTTTTCCAAGGATGTTGTTGGCCATTGCCTCATTTACATTTGCACTGTACCTTATTCCGGGGTTGTTTGGTGCACAATTGCGGGCTGTATCGTCCTTAATACCGCCCCAGTCAGCTCAGAATTTCAGTTTGGTGCAGGGAAGTATGGGTTATAGTGGAATATTGAATTCCCCGGAAGCAGATCATCCCACATTTTGTGGCAATGCCAAATACAGTGATTTCCTTCATTTACCCTATGGATTACAAGGATATTTTGATTACGAGGAAGGGATGGAATGCGCAAAAAAACTTAATAAGCCGGTTTTTTTAGACTTTAACGGACATTCATGCAGCAATTGTAAAGAAATGGAAGCTAAGGTGTGGTCCGATCCGCAAGTGCTGGAAAGGCTTCGGCAGGATTTTGTAATCATAGCCCTGTATGTGGACGATAGAACCAAGTTACCTGAAGATGAATGGGTAACCTCAACTTTTGATGGGAAAATTAAAAAGACAATGGGTCAGCGAAACGCAGATTTCCAGATTAGCCGGTTTAATACAAATACACAGCCTTATTATATTATAACTGATACTGATGGCAATGAACTGGCCGGCCCCTATGGCTTAAATCTGGATATTGAAGAATTTATTGATTTTCTGGACAGAGGGAAAGCCGCATTTCCGGACCAGGCAAAGTAAAAATTACGCTTTTCCTCTTTTCCTCAGTTCATCAATTGAACGGCGATCTTTTTTCGTTGGCCTTCCTGTACCTTTCTCACGACGGAGTACTGATGCAAATTTATCAAAATCCAGTTTTTTCAATTCTTCTTCCGTCGTAAGGTCTTCTGCATGGTTTACAACTTCGCGGGCAGGCAGTCGTGATGGGGGAATGGCCAGAATTCGGTAAGAATAGATTACAGGCATTTTACGAACGAAAACAATATCACCAGGTTTTATACTTCTTGAAGGTTTAACAGGCTCACTGTTTATCAACACTTTTCCTTTTCTGCATTCATCTGTTGCCAGGGAGCGTGTTTTGTATATACGCACTGTCCACAACCATTTATCTATTCTCTGCTCATCAAGTTGCTTCATGCAGGTGTATTCTCTTTTTCTTCAAGTTTAAATCCTGTACGGTGAATATTTACAATTTTAATGTTGGGATCCCTTTTTAGCAGCTTTCTCAGTTTTGCTATATAAACATCCATACTTCTACCCATAAAATAATCATCTTCACCCCAAATGGTTTTTAATGCTATTTCTCTGCGGACGATTTTATTTTTATTCTGGCAGAAAAGTCTTAACAGGTCAGCTTCTTTTTTCGTCAGTTTAAATTCCTCAACATTATTGTAACGCAAAATCTGATTGGTATAATCGAAAAGGAAGCTTCCAACAGAAAAAGTATAATCGCTTGAACTGGCCATCAATGATAATTGTGACCGCCGTAATACGGCATCAATTCTGAGACTTAATTCTTCAGTACTAAAAGGTTTTGTAATATAATCGTCTGCACCAAGTTTAAACCCCTTTATTTTGTCTTCCTGCAAGGTTTTAGCAGTGAGGAAGATAATTGGTATAAGCTTATCAATTTCACGTATTTCTTTGGCTAGTGTAAAGCCGTCCTTGTATGGAAGCATTACATCCAGCAGGCAAAGATCGTATTTTGAAGGTGTACTGGAAAATGCTTCATAACCATCTCTGCCATTTTCATACAAATGAGTCTTATAGCCAATGAGATCGAGAAAATCTTTTATTATAAATCCAAGATTTTTATCATCTTCAACAAGTAGAATATTTGCTTTCACCTTCATATATATTCCCTAATTTGCCTTTAAAGATAATTAAATTATAGGTAAGAAGATGTCAAATGTAGTACCCTTTTTCAATTCGCTCCGGACCTTAATGCTTCCTGAATGTGCTTCAACAATAGATTTTACATAGTAAAGACCCAGTCCAAAGCCTTTTACATCATGAATATTTCCGGTATGTACACGATAAAACTTATCAAATATATGTTTGGCAGCTTCGGAACTTATGCCAATTCCATTGTCCTGCAGCCTGATATGAACACTACCGTTCATTTGTCGGGTGGAAATATTTATAACTGGTTGCTTGCTTGAGTATTTTACTGCGTTCTCCAGCAGGTTATTAATCATACTCCGGATTTGTAGCTCATCAGCAAGTATCACATGGTTTTCTGCTGTTAAATTATATTTTACCTGCACCTGCTTTTCATAATCATGCAGGCTTATGCTGTTCATGGTCTCCTTTATAAGTTTATGTATATCGGTTTCCGAAAGGTTCAGGCGGAATTCATTTTTGTCAATTAAAGCCATTTGCAGCACACGATCAACCCGGGTTTGCATGCGTTGATTTTCATCAAATATTATTTTCGCATAACGCTTTAAACGTGAGGTTGAGGAGCTTTCGTTGCTTTGTAACAACACCTCGGCAGCCAGGCTAATGGTAGATATCGGGGTTTTAAATTCATGTGTCATGTTGTTGATAAAATCGCTCTTCATTTCCGACAACTTTTTTTGCCTGATGATCATAAAAATAATATAAGAAAAAGAGAAAATAACAACCAGGAGAAAGAGGCCTGAGAATATGAACCATGCTATTTTTTCTAGAAAAATTGCTCTTTGTTTGGTCGGGAAGAAAATCTCAAGGTGTAGCCCTCCTCCTCCTTCTAACCGATTTAAACAAACTTTATGTGGCCGCGTATCATTGGCCATAGCCTTTAGTGGCGCATAGGTAAAGAGTATTGAGTCACTTCTGTTTGTGGTAATGGTATAGTTAAAATTTGACTCAAGCCGGTGGTAGTCAAAATATTGGTGCAACAAGGAATTAAGCTTTTTACTTCCAGCCTGCACTATTTCATTTTTAGGGGTAAGCAGGAATTGCAAACCTCCTTCCGTTCTTTCTATTTCTTTTATTACATCCTGCAAAGCAAGATTAACCCTGTGATTATAATGTTTTTCTGCTACACGTAAAGATTTTCGCATCCAGAAAAATTGCATAAATATCAGACCTAGTAACGAGATGGCTGATACTATAATGATAATTTGCAGGTTTCGTTTCCTAACATTTATTTGCATGTTTTACTGCTATATTACTATTCTAACAGGAGGAGTTTTAGAAAGGTTCTTAAAGATTACAAAGCCTTAGGGTATTAAATTATATATCAACACTTTACACAGGATTGTATGAATGAGGTAAAGGCAAAGGTTTAACATTTAATTAACACAAACAGGAACCGGATTATTTTTTGTTAAATTGATTCATGGTGTGTTGCAGACCTATGGTGCCAAAGCTTTTTATTATTTCGCTGCACTTATCAATGAGAAATGGCAACTCCTTCTCCTCATCACCAGACCAGTTTCCCAGCACAAAATTCACCTTTTGGCCGGGGTAGAAGTCATCGCCAATACCAAATCGTAACCTTGTAAAAACACTAGAGCCCATTACATCAATGATATTCTGGATACCATTATGACCTGCAGAACCTCCTTTGGGCTTTATACGCAAGGAGCCAAAAGGAAGCGCTACTTCATCGTATACAACAAGGCAATTTTCCAGGGGTATTTTTTCTTTTTTTAACCAGTAGTTTACTGCAAGTCCGCTACGGTTAACATAGGTGGTGGGTTTAATTAAAACAAAGGCTCGTGCTTTGTATTTAATTTCTGTTACAAAGGCGTATCTTTTATCAGAAAAAGATGCATCAGATTCTTTTGCTAAAGAATCCAATACATCAAATCCAATATTATGCCTGGTATGTTTATATTCCGAACCAATATTTCCAAGTCCGGCAATCAGGTATTTCAAAATTCAGCTAGGTTTAAAAGCCTGGTCTGGCTTATTCTTCTGCTTTTTCTTCTTCACCTTCAGCGTCAGCAGGAGATTCAGCACCTTCTGCAGTTGCACCTTCTTCGGTAGCTTCTTCAGCACCCTCTTCCTCAATTTCCATGCCTTTGGCGGCAACCCTTGAGGATACAATATTTGTTACAAGTGCACTTGGAGGATCCATAAGCAGAAGATTATCAAATTTAAGATCTCTCACTTTTAAGGAATCGCCAATTCTAAGCTTTGTGATGTCAATTTCCAAAACATCGGGTAGGTTTTCTGCCAATGCTTTTACAAGGAGTTTTCTTCTGCGAATACGAAGCTTACCACCATTTTTTACACCAATACTGTTTCCAGATAATTTTACAGGAACTTCAATTTTCACTTCTGTATCTTTTGATACTTCCATAAAATCGATATGCTGTACTTTATCGGTTACAGGATGATACTGTGCATCTTTCATAATGGCCTGATAATTTTTGCCATCAATGGAAAGATTGATTAAAAATACGCTGGGA
>Ga0207419_1000875_pt1 | contig 24968 bp, 17 predicted proteins | sample ElkSloMetagenome_4_FD_184723 | JGI IMG/M metagenome (GOLD analysis project Ga0207419, IMG submission 184723) | Hot spring microbial communities from Elkhorn Slough, Monterey Bay, USA - MD2A (version 2) | ecosystem: Environmental > Aquatic > Marine > Intertidal zone > Estuary: Microbial mat ... | reverse complement strand
CATCACCGCCAGCCACCGCTGTCCCGCTGATCTTTGTGCTGCCGCCGCCGTCAACGGCTGCCACGAACAGCTCCATTACGCCGTCGGTGTCCTCATCGGCAAGATAGGCGACGCGCGACCCATCTGCGGACACTGAGAAGCTCCTTACGAAGCCGCCGCTGACCAGCGGCCCATTGAGTTTGGTAGCGCCGGCGCCGTTGAATCGAACGCTGTAGAGCTCGGGCACGCTATCGGTCTGCTGATCAGCCAGGTAAACCACCCGATTCGCGTCCGCAATGACCTCAAAGCTGTCCACCTCACCGCCGGCGACCAGCGGCCCGTTCAGGATCGTGGCATCCTCGGGCTGATCGATCGACACGATGTGCAGCCGGCTCTGACCCAGCGACTGAGAGTCGGCTTGATATACGATCTGGCGCGTCGCCGCGACGTACTCGAAAAGCCCGACACCCACACCCGATGGCACCAGCGGAGCGTTCAGACGAACCGGCGCAGAAGATGCATCTGGAGGCACCATGAACAGGTCGTTCCTGCTCGAATCGGGACCCGGGGCGACGTAGAAGACCAGCGTGCTGTCGTCACTGAACCGCGGACGCTGGACGCTCGTTCCCGTAGGCAAAATACCGCTGACGCGAACCGCCGGGGTGCCTGCCGCCGTGTCGGCACACCAAAGTTCGCTGGCGCCGTCGGTCTCCGTATCGCCAACGAAGCAGGCATGCTGCCCATCGGCTGAGAAGATCAGATTCTGAAACGACGTATCGACATCCGATCCTGCGTGCTGAGGATTGGAGAGCTGAACTTCCGTCACACCGGCCAGCTGCGCCTGAACGGTCCAGGGCAGCAGGACCAGCAGAAGGCTCGGCAGCAGGGTTGGGGGCGAAATTTTCATGACCTTGGCTCCATCGAGGCTCGATTAATAAAATAACAGCGGGTCATCGGATTAGGAAATAGACCACCGCTGAGTCAAATGCCGGCGCGGGGAGAAAGGACACATCAATCGAGACTGACCCGGCGGCAATCACCCGATTGACCTCAAACAATGGCGCCTCGCTGCGGCTTGGTGCAGAATCACCGGGCCTGGCCCTCTTGATTGGGTCTTGACCGGCTCTTGGAGGAAACTGCCATGCGTTCGCTTTTCTACTCTCTCTTCGGCTTGTCCCTGGCCTTCAGCTCGACGGCAACGGCGGACGATTTCGCCGAGCCCGAAGCGGCCGTCCAGGCCTACATCACGGGCGTCAGCACGGGCTCCGGCGCGCACATCGAGCAGGCCTTTGCCGAAGGCGCAATGATCCAATATTACAACCCCGAAGAGGAGTACCGCCGCTACACTCGCGCGGAATTCGCCGAGCTCGTCGATACGGGCAATACCTGGGATGCCGAGATCAGCATTACCCACATGCTCCGGACGGGCAAGGCCGCCAACGCCACCGTCGAGTTCATCTGGGGCGAAGGCCGTCAGCACGGCTATGTCGACTACCTCAACCTCATCCACGCCGAGGGCAGCTGGCGAATCACGAACAAGGTCGCGCAGTACGTCAAGCGCGACTGACTGAGGAACCTGCGAATAACTCTGCGCGGAGTTATTCAGCGGTTCCCTAACGACCCATCAGCGGCGCCTTCCCGACCAGACACTGGCCTTGGCGACACCTGACAGAACTGAGGCTGTGAAAACCTTCGAGCTGCTTCGGGACGCTATGGCCTTCGACCGCTGGCTGTTGCAACGATTCTGAAGCGAAGGAGAATCTGGTCTGCCACGGCCAGTTGGCCTCCGGCGACGCTGAAGGGTGTCATCCCGAAATCGCTCTGGCGCAGGCTGAGCTGTCCGGTCGCCGAGATGCGGTCGTCTGACATCCCCAAGGCAATCGGGACCGTCAGCTCGCGCGTCACACCCCGGAGGCGGATTCGAAGATCGATATCGGGCTGCCATCGCGGGCCGCGCAGGCCCAGCGATTCAATCTCAATCACCGGGTGACTCGCCACATCAAGCACAGCAGGCGAAAGCAGGTTCTCCCGCGTGCCCTCAATCGCCGACTCGGACGGATCGCGCTTGAAACCCTCGTCTCGGCGCCATTCCGGACGATCGACCTGAAGGCCCTCGACATCGACCGTCACATGGAGCGCCGAGTCCTGCCAGGATTCTGCCAGGGCCACTCGGCCCGAGATGACGGGGCCGCCGATCACGTGGGAATGTCCTAGCCGCGCCAGCGCGCCAGCCGGAAACACCACAATGCGTAACTCCGAGGCGGACTGATCAATGACGAACTCGCGCGCATTGTCCGGCCACTCGAAATTGAGCTCGCTGATCTCCCGAGCTTTTCCCGTATCCACGCTAGATCGTGGCTGGCCCTGACAGCCGATCAGGACAACGATGAGCATGATGGCTAGTAGGGCTTTCATCAGGTGATCCGCCGATTAAATTCGTCGGCAGGTTATCAGCCGATGCCAGAAAGAAATGAAATAACGGCAGTTGGCATCGCCCTGAGCCAAGCTGCCCGGGGGTGCTGGGGCAAATAAACCGGACCCGGCCGGATGCCCGGGTCCGGCTGAAGAATCAGTACCGCCAGTCAACCGTTAGACGGGCATTCAGAGGTGCACCAACCGTGGCCTGGTGCGTGCTGTGCGAGTTCGGGAAATACAGCTCGTCAGTCAGATTCTCAACATTGAGCTGCAGGCTGAGCTGGTCGGACACTTCGTAATAGGCCGCCGCATCCACGCGCGTGTAGCTGGGCAGCACGGCCGTGTTGCTGTTGTTGATAAAGCTCTCGTCCTGATAGGTCAGGCCAACACCTACGCCGATCCGGTCGGTGATTTCGAAGTTATTCCAGATTGAGAAGGTATTTTCTGGGAGCTCTCTAGGGCGCAAGCCCGTATCGCCCTGGCGATCGACCTGCTCTCCGTCAAGGTAGCTGTAGCCGGCCGAGATGAACCAGCGCTCGGTGAGTCGACCTTTCAGCTGCGCCTCGAAACCGGAGATCTCAGAATCGATCACATCCAGGGTTTCGGGATCGTCGTCGGCCACCTGCGGCGAGCTCTGCTCGATCTCGAAGATCGCTGCTGTCAGACTCAGCCCCGGGTTGATATCCCATTTCAGACCGGCCTCAAGGTTGGTAAAGGTATTGGGGTCGAGCTGGTTGTTAACACCGTTGATATTGGCGAACTGTTCGCCGCTGCGCGGCAGGAACGATTCGCTGTAGCTGGCGTAGATGGATATCTCCTCCCGCGGCTTGAAGATCAGCCCCCCGCGCGGTGAAACTTCTTCGTCCTTGCGCGAGCGGCGCTCGTCTGTCGGCACGTTCAGAACGCTAATATCGAAACTGTCGAAGCGCGCGCCAAGAATCAGATCGAGGCGGTCGGTGAGCTGTATTTCGTCTTGAAGGTAGGCCGAAAAGACGTCGATATCAACCCGCGTGTCGTCGTTCAGATCAGCGCTGTAGTCGTTGACCGTCGGCACACCTGAAGCGTTGACCCCGACGCCGCCGCTAAGCTGAAGCGGACGTGCGATGGTAAACATCTCGTTGTCGTCCAGGGTGGTGCTCCAGAACGCGTTGAATCTGTTCTGATCCGAAGAGGTATCGATGGATTCAATACCGGCGATGACCGTGTGTTCGATCTGGCCGGTAAAGAAGCCGCCGATCAGATTGCCTGAAAGGATCAGGTTTTGGCGGTCGGTATTGTCGATGTAGCCGTCCAGGGTCACTACGTTCGGGTTGCTGGCCTGGTCATAGCCTGAAGCATAGAAGTTGCCGTAGAACTTGTCGTAGTCCCCGTAAAAGGCGCTTACATTGGCTTTGAGATTGGCCGAGAATTCATGTTTTAGCGCGGCACGAAACAGGTGTGCCTCTAGCGTGCTCTCGTTCAATTCGGGATCACCGAAAACGATGTCCTTAAAATCTTCGACTGGGCGACCGTCGGAACCGGTCGGAATACCGCGATCGATAAAACGTTCATGGTCGATGTATTCGTAGGACAGATCAATGACAGAGCGATCGCTCACCTCGAAGCGAACGGTGGGATTGAAGCCGAGCCGCTCACCGTCGAAGAAATCCCGATGGTTACTCAGGCTTTCGTACATGGCGTTAATTCGAAACGCCGAGCTGCTGCCCGTATCGACGTTGCTGTCAATTTGGGCGCCATAGCCACCGAAAGAATCGACATGCGCTCGCGCCGTGGTGAAAGCATCACCGATCACGCCTTTTTTGGTGACGCGATTCAGGATTCCCCCCGTGCCGCCTCGACCGAACAGCAGCGCATTGGGACCACGAAGAATTTCGATCTGCTCGAGGTTATAAAGCGGCCGATAGTACTGCACGTCGTCTCGCATGCCATCAATGAAGAAGTCTGCGGTCGAGCGGACGCCGCGGAAAACGATGGAATCGCGATGCCCCTCCCCCTGCGAATTATTGACGCCGGGGGTGTAGTCAACGATCTCGCCGATGCTGTCGAATCCTCGTCGCTCGAACTCCTCAGCCGTGACGACGGTTAGGCTCTGTGGCACATCGATAATCGGAGTGGGCGTACGCAGCGCGTTGAGCTGGTCGGCGTAGAGCACATTGCCGACCACGCGAATCCGATCATCCGTATCGGACGCGGAATCGACGTTCGGCGAAGAGGCCGGGCGATTCTCTTTCCCGTCAGATTCGTTGGTTTGACTGAGTGCAGAGGTCGTAAGGAACAGACAAATCACGACCGCGAAGAGCCGTGCAGTGTAGCAATGATACATAGGAGATAACTTGCGCTTTTCTAGAAAGCTGAAATTGTATTGATAATGAGAATGATTGTCAATTGCTTCTTAGGGAACCTCTTTCCGGTGGCCTTAAGCGCCATAAATCCAATAGTCCACCTCAACTACGGCCCGAGGTCATTGCTCTCCTCAATCGGCCGAGGCAGCATCGTTTCGCCGTCCTCATCAACAAGCTGATTGTCGAACGCAGCCTGCAGGCCCGTGTCGTCGTCCTCGTGTGCTTCTTCTTCCTCCTGGTCCAGATAGCGCGGATAAAACGGGGACAGGACTGAGACCAGGATTCCCAGCGCGGCAAACGAAGAGAAAGTATCGGCGTAGCCGACGCGGTCAACCATGGTACCAACGACCGGCGAACCAACGGCTTGGCCCAGAGCGCAGGCCATGAACGGCAGCACCGGTCCCATCGAAATCCGGCTCGGCAATAAGCGAATTCCGGTCAAAAGATACAGGCCGGTCAAGCTCATATAGGACGCACCGAAAACTAGTGCTGAGAACGCGGCAAGGCCAATGTTTCCAGGACTTGCCGCCAAAAGCGCCAGGCTGGCCGACAGCATCATGAGCATCAGAGCATGGGTAATGGGTGGATTATTGCGGTCCGCCAGATCCGCAACGATCGCTCCACCCAACCCTGCGAGACCGACTGCCAGCCATAGCCAGCCAGTCCAGCCCGGCGGAAGATTGCCCAGGCTGATCACCAGATCTGGCGCAAAGATCCAGTAGGCTGCTGAGATGAAGCCCATGACAAAGGCAAATAGTGAGAGGCGAGCAAGACGCCACCACTGTAGCTCGCTGATCGGCGGTGGAACGGCGTCAGCTGGAAGAATTCTCGACACCGACGGAATCAGATGCCAGGCCGCGATGACCCCGATTCCCGCAAGCGCCGCAAAAAGGGCGTAGGCGAGGCGCCAGTCCCCCGCCATCAAAAGCACTATCGGAACGGCCACTGCGACGCCAATGCTGGTCCCAGCGTTCATCGTTGCACTGACCCGACCATGCACCGCGCGCCTGACAACAGCCTGCATAGCGGCGGTGAGCGCCGGCATCATCAGGCCCGTGCAGATCCCACAGGCAAACACTCCGATGCCCAGAAACACGGCGTCCTCGGCCGAGGCGATCAATCCCAGACCCGCGACCCCAAATAGCCCGGACAGCACTGCCGCGGCTCGGGCGCCGAATCGGTCAGTGGTCCAGGGAGCCACTATCGTTGCCAACAAAAAGCTAACCAGCGGAAGCGATCCGATGATGCCGATCGTGTAGGACGTCAGCCCAAGGTCATCTCGAATCGGAGGGACGAACAGGCCGAAGGCGAATCGGGCCAGCCCGAAACTGATCGCGATGAGGGACGCGCCGAATAGCGCAAAACTCGTACTGGATAGCGGTTTCATGCCGCTCCCCCTGCACTCACATCGACGAAACCAATCCGGACGGCCCCGATAAAAACGGTCGTGAGCAGACTGAAGTCCATTTGCGAATTCTCTATGCGTATCAAACCTCAACTCCCAACGGGCGACCTGATGAGCTTAGCGAGCCACGGCACCTTGATCCGACGTACAGGAGCATTGAACCAAATCCCCTGCGACGGCCTCTGATTTTATAACGATGCCCGGTGAAAATCTGATCATGCCAATCGTCCAAAGGCGATGGTCACACTGGAGCCACTGCTTCGAATGCGGGCTGAGCCTGTCAGACACCCGGCTCAATTGCCGTGGTCGGCTTTTCGATGTAGTCCCCCTGGATCAGATCAACTCCGGCCTGCCAGAAATTGATCACCTGCTGCTCTTCTCTGACGTCCGGCACAATGACCTTTCTCTGATGAAGGTGGGCGCTTTTCACGAAAGCAATAAACTCATCGAAGCCCTCCTCGTCGCGGTTGAGCGTCTGGGCAAAGTTAGAAGCCAGACGAAGAAACCGCGCCGGCACGTCGTCAAGAATTTGAGACTGCAGATGCTTTTTTGTAATGTTGCTTACACCCAGAATCACGCCCATCGACCTGAGCCGCTCGGTAGTACGCAAGGTGTCGCTGGTCTGATGTTCAAGATAAAAGGCCTCGAACTCGGTGATCAACCGAGGTGATGCGTCAGGATATCTACTGAAGGTCTTCTCGAGCCAGGACATTGTCGATTCTGAAAACGCCTCGGGCGAGACGTTCACAAATAAGCGCAGGTGCGAAGCGTCACTCTGGACCTTGATCAGGTAGTGGAGACTATGCTTGATCGCCCATGTCTGCAGCTCGCCCAGCAGGTCATTGCGCCGTGCGACTTTCAAAAATTGGTGGGCTGCAATCAGGCGACCGCTCCCGCTGATCAGCCGGGGCCAGGTCTGATAAAAGCGGTTTTCCTCACTGGACGCTGTCAGCAGCGGCTGGAACACCATACGGAGTCGATTCGCCTGCAGTGACTGCCGAATCAGCTCAGCCGTATCCTCTGCGCCCCCTAGCTCATCGTCTGGCGCAATATCCGGAACGAAAACGCGAAACTGATTGCTGGCCGAAGAAGAGAGCTGATCGGCGATCTGTACGGCATCTAGCAATGCTTCTTCGATATCACGGACACGGCGATCGAACCAGCAAAACCCGATGCTGAAATTCGAGGTAATTTGATGCGCGCCGATCTGATAGGCCGGATCAGTAAGACGATCAAGCATGGCTTTGGCCCACTGATCGACATCTCGGCCATCCTGCCCCGGCGCCAGAATACCGATCAGGCTGTTCTCTGAGTCTTTAAGAAAAAAATCCCTTTCCTCGAGGCCAGCCAGGACCCGCTCCTCGATCTGGTCTTCAAGATCCTCCAGCAGCCGAAAGCCAAAGCGGTCGCGGAACTCTTGCCAGTTGTTCAGGCGGATACACGCCACGCCATGGGGCGGCTGGTGGGGATTCTGGATAAACTTTTCATACCGTTTGCCCGCGTAGTAGAGAAAGCGATCGCGAACGCGTCGGGTTGAAGCGAAGGCATCGACCAACCGCGCGCCTGGCTGAGACCCAAACCGCACGGTGTCACCGGATTTATTCGAAGCGGTCAAGACTCAGGCCTCCAGAGGCGTCGTCCGAGCTCTGCTGCCGCGATGTTCGGATCGCCAGACCCAGATCATTGCGGGAATCCGCATGCGCCAGCGCTTGCTCTTCGCTGATCTTTTCGTCCTTGAATAGTCGAAACAGCGCCTGATCGAAGGTTTGCATGCCGTGCGGCGAGCCTTCCTTCATCGCATCCTTGAGGCTGTCGATGTCGTTTTTCTCGATCAGATCAGCAATGTAGGGGGTGCGAATCATGATTTCGACCGCCGGAACGCGTTTCCCGTCGATCGAGGGCACGAGGCGTTGACTCACGATCGCACGTAAGTGTGCAGATAAATCGATGAACAGCTGGTGGTGTGCCGACTCCGGGAAGAAATTGACGATGCGATCTAGCGTCTGATTGGCGTTGTTTGCGTGCAGCGTGGACAGACAAAGATGACCCGTCTCGGCGTAGCTGATCGCATGCCTCATTGTCTGCTGGTCGCGGATCTCACCGATCAGAATCACATCCGGTGCTTCTCGCATCGCGTTTTTGAGCGCATTGCTGTAGCTGAGCGTATCCAGCCCAAGCTCGCGCTGGTCTACGATCGACTTTTTGTGCTGATGCATGAACTCAATGGGCTCTTCGATTGTTAGGATATGGCCGCTCTTGTTTTCGTTGCGATGATCAATCATGGAAGCCAGCGTGGTCGACTTGCCTGAACCGGTCGACCCGACCACCAAGATCAGCCCACGCGGCTCCATGATCAAATCCTTGAGGATGGGCGGAAGATTAAGCGACTCGATCGAGGGAATCTTGTTTTTGATGTAGCGCACGACCACTGCCACCGAACCCCGCTGACGGAACAGATTGACCCGAAAGCGCCCGACCGATTCCAACGCGATGGCCAGATTCAGCTCCATCTCTGATTCAAACGTACTGATCTGCTTGTCGTTAAGCAGGGAATACGCCATCTGGCGGACCTGATGGGACGACAGCTTTTCCCTGCCCAGGCGCTGTGTTTCGCCTTCGATCTTGATCCCGGCAGGCGCCCCGGCACTCAGAAAAAGATCAGAGGCGTTGTGCTTAACCATCGCCCTTAGATAGGCCTCAATCTCCATGCTGTGCACCCCAATAGTTATTAAGATAGCTCGCAGGATAGAGGATGGCGTGGACGCATAGCAATCAGCTCGACTTTCCAATTCAGCGCGGTCTGATTCTCGGCCTTCGCCAAATATGCGCGATCTAACTCATCCTAATCGTTTGAATGATAATCAAGTTCAAACGGAAAACGCTAAAAATCTCACAATGGCAGGACAGCCCGGGCCACTGCCCCGGATCTAGCAGTTTCTGAATGAGCGCGAAACGCCAGTGAATCTCCTCTTCCTTCAACACCTGCCAACTCAAGGTGCTGAGAAGCGATCTTTGGTCCAGAAGTCGCTTGAATTCCTAATATAAAAATTACCTTGCTGCTCACACTATTAGTGAGTTACCCTCATCGTTTCGATGATCGTTATAGGGGGAGTCGCGATCGCATCTCGCAGGGACTAGACAATGGTAAATACCCAGCGGGTAAGGTCCACTGATGACCCATGTCGACTAGAACACCTTTACCCCGACAACTCGGCGCTCGGAATCCCTGGGCATTATGACCGGCTCGAAGTTTGTCAAAGATCAAACCGAAGGAAACCGTCCATCATCGGACGGTAACGTCGGGCTCGATTCAGGCAACCCTTCCTTGCAGAATGATCCAGGCCCGACCACTTCGGTTGAGCAATCAGGCGAAGATCGCAAAACCGCCCGAGCTAAAGCCAACGAGCAGTTGATCAGCCAGCTTTATGCAGATCAGTGCGCATCTGAACCTATCCATCTTCTTGGAGAAGTACAGCCGCACGGTTATCTGACGGTGATTGATTTAAACACCGACTGTTTTTGCCAGATTTCAGCTGGCGTCACCCGCCACTATCCTGGCGTCAAAGATGCCCGCGACCTACTGGAACAACCAGCTCGAGAATGGATTCGACCAGAACAAGGCACTCTCAGCGAGGTGATCGAAACGCTGCGCAGCGATCTTAGAAAAGAACTCCACCTTCAGCGAAGAAAGGCTGGGCCTTCCGAAATCGAGTGGGAGACGGGTAGCGAGACTGAATGTACCGGCTATCGTTTCGCGAACTATGCGGTTCTGGAGTGGCAGCCGGCGCAGTTCGATATGGCAAAGATCGTTCAGCAATACAAGGCGATGAACGAATTCACTGATCTAATCAGCGATTCTTCTGACTTCGTTCAGGTCAAGGCCTACCTGCGAGATGCTTCCTCTCGACTGCAGACGCTTTCAGGCTACGAGCGGGTTATGGTCTACCGCTTCCTGCCGGACTGGTCGGGCGAAATCCTGGCGGAAGCGACTGCCTCAGGAGTTGATCAGCGCTTTCTAGGGCAACGCTTCCCGGCCACGGACATCCCACCGCAAGCACGCGCGCTGTATCTCAGTAATCGCCTTCGCATCCTAGGAGACGTTGACGCCGAGGCTGACTCACTCATTCCTCAGCACCTGCCCTGCGGAAAAACGCTTGATCAATCAACGGGACTGCTCCGATCAATGTCGGAGGCTCATTTGTGTTATCTCAAAAATATGGGAGTCCAGGCCACGCTCACCCTGTCCATCGTTATCGACGAAGAATTATGGGGAATGATTGCCTGCCATCATTCCAAGCCCCTTGTGCCACCGAACCAGGTAATACAGGGAATGCGATCCTCGGCGAAACTTCTCTCTACAGTGATCTCCACACGCGTAGCCGAGCTGAAGCAGCTGGAATTTGATGCACGACTCGAATCGCTGGAAGACAATCTTCAGCGCTTTTATGACGACCTGAGTTCTAATCAGCAGTTGAAACACTCGATAAAAAATCATGAAACAGCGCTGTGTAACTCAATGGCCGCTGCAAACATCGGACTTCTGACCGGTCGAGTGCTTCACACGTCCTTTGATCTCGAGCCAGAATCCAAGCGCAGACTGGGACGAAAGCTCTGGGACATCGCAAATACCATCGGAGCAGACGACTTGTTTAGCCTTGAAACCCTGCCAGACTCGCTGCAAGGGAAAAATGACCTACCGTGCGAAAGCGCGGGCCTTTTACTGGCGAGACTTTCAGAAAAAAATAACGACTGTATCTTTTGGCTTCGAAACGAGATCATCACCGAAGTGCACTGGGCGGGGAAGCCCGACAAATTCACCATCGCTGACGATGACACAGGGCTCAAGCTTGAGCCGCGTCGATCATTCGAAATCTGGAAAGAAGAGCGCAGAGGTCGGTGCGAACTTTGGACCCCTGTTGATCAGCTTCTGGCGAAAGCAGCGGCCAAACGCGTCAACAACATGCTCCACGAGCTAACTAGCGAACGTCTAAGACAGCACCTTGACTGGTCCGCGACGCACGATACTCTGACCAGCCTGCTGAATCGAAACGCCCTCCTCGGCGTGTTACAAAACAGACTTAAGCAGGGACCAACGGCCATTGCCATCATCGACCTTGATAATTTTCAGCGAATCAACGACATCGGCGGAAACGACGTGGGTGACATGGTCCTCAAACAGATCGCTGCGCGCCTGACCGCACACACCCGAGATAAAGAAGAGGTGGGAAGAATAGGCAGTGACGAATTCATCCTTATTTACCCGCTGCAGGCGGCGCTCGATTGCGCCGATAAAATCGAGGCCATGGCCGAGTCGCTGCTCGACTTGATTAGACAACCCTTTACCCATGGAACGAACACCCTGAACCTGAATGCGTCTATTGGACTCGCAGTCAGTCCTGACCACGGGACCAAAGCACAGCAGCTTTTTAATCGAGCGGATATTGCGCTGTTCGAAGCGAAAAAAATGGGCGGCGGTCAGTGCACTCTCTACATTGAAGGAATGGAAGAGACCTTCAGACAGAAGGTTGAGATCGAACAGGACCTCATAGAGGCAATCAAATCAGACCAGTTCGTTCTTTACTATCAACCGCAAATTGATCTTGCGACAGGCCAGGTCATTGGCTGCGAAGCTTTGATCCGCTGGCAACATCCGACTCGTGGACTCGTCATGCCGGACTTCTTTTTGCCCGTTGCCGAAGAAAAGGGATTGATGAGGGCGATCGGAAAATGGGTCATCAATGAATCCGCCCGTCAGGCCGCTGCCTGGAACCAAAGCATTGGACCGGACTTCTCGATTGCCTTCAACGCATCCTTCACGCAGTTACGCGAACCGGAAATCATTACGGTGATCAAACAGGCAATCGAGAGCCATGGCGTCGATCCGGCGAACCTGTCGATCGAACTGACCGAGTCAAGCATCCTTGACGACGAAGAAACCTGCGTGGCCGTCACCTCCGAACTCAGCGAATTGGGAATGCAGATCGCACTGGATGATTTCGGAACGGGTTATTCCTCACTCAGCCACATCCACCGACTCAAGATGGACTGCATCAAAATCGATCGCTCGTTCATCATGCAGGTTGAACGCGATCAGCACGCGCGAGCCGTTGTCGAATCACTATTGACGATGGCCCGATCCCTGCATCTGGAAATCGTTGCCGAGGGAGTCGACAACGAAATCCAGGCGGCTTGGCTTCGGGACGCCGGCTGCGAATTCGGGCAAGGCTTCTTCTGGAGTCCGGCCGTCAGCGCAGAGGAATTTCCATCAGTAGTTGACCAGATCAACCGAGAGGCTCAGTAGCAGATCGATTGGGTAGATAGCCAGCGCACTCAGTGCGACGATCAACGATCGTCGGCTTCGATCAAGGGACCAAGAGTGTCCTACGAAACTTTTGAAGAACAAGTCGGCCAGGCGTGGATGACGATGCGCTTGAGTACCGAGCCATATTGCGACCAGAATCCGGCGCTGTTGTAGTGGATTCCGTAGCGCTCACAGATGTCCTGAACACGCGGGGCGATTTCCGCGTAGCGCGGAGCCGGCATGTCCGGGAACAGGTGGTGTTCGATCTGATGACTCAAGTGGCCGCTCAGGACATGAAACCAGTGCCCGCCTTGCAGGTTGCTCGAGCCTTGAATCTGGCGCAGATACCACTGGCCGCGGGTTTCATCCTTGGACTCCCTGCGTGAGAAAGTCTGCGCATCGCCCGTGAAGTGGCCGCAGAAGATAATCGCATTGGTCCACAGGTTGCGGATCAGATTGGCGGCGAGGTTGCCCAACAGCACGCGCTGCCAGTTCCACAGCGCAATGAGCGGGAAGAACAGGTAGTCCTTGAACAGCTGGCGACCCGCCTTGGCCAGAAAAGGATGGGAACGGGCGGCCAGTTCCTTGCGGCTCATTCGGCCCTTGAAGAAGCGACCCAGCTTTATATCGTGGATGGCGACGCCCCACTGGAAATAGATCGCCAGCAGCAAGTACCACAGCGGCTGCAGCAGCGTGGCCGGTCGCCAGCGCTGTTCGCTAGTCAGGCGCAGCATGCCGTAGCCGTAGTCGTGATCCTTGCCGATGATGTTGGTGTAGTTGTGATGCTCGACGTTGTGCGAGTTGATCCAATGCTCACGCGCGCAGACGATATCCCAGTCGTAGTTTTGGGAGCTGAGGTCGGGATCATTCATCCAGTCGTACTGCCCGTGCATGACGTTGTGACCGATCTCCATGTTCTCCAGGATTTTAGCGTGCGCCAGGGCGACCACCCCGACGATCCAGCTGATCGGCCCCCAGCCGAACATCAGCAGGCCGCGTCCGGCAATGGCGCTGCCCTGGGCACGACGAACCATGCGGCGGATGTGCTGGGCGTCGCGCTCGCCATAGCTCTCGGCCACCTCGCGACGCAGCGCGTCGAGTTCGCCGGCCAGGCTATCGAGCTGCTCAGGGCTCAGCTGGGGCTTAATGGGATGTTTTTCATGCATCGTCATAGGTCTCTCTTGGCGGAAATCAAAGGCTGAGTTCGAGATCGGATTCGGCGACCGAGACGCAGAGCTGGACCCATTCATCGGGCTGCTCCGAGCGCAATCCGGTGATCAGGTTGCGCACCGTCCCGCGCTGCTTCTTGCACAGGCAGGTGCGACACAGACCGGCCCGGCACCCGTAGGCCGGGGTCAGTTCAGCCGCCTCGGCCGATTCCAGCAGGCTGGCGCCGGGTTTTTGAGTGAACATTTGTCTTGAACGGCTTGCAGTGATGTGTTGGTCATCACCGGCCGCTGACTCGGGGCGCGGTGCGCCAAAGCGCTCCCGCTGCAGCCGATCGCTCAGGCCACGCCTCTTGTAAAGGCGGCCAACCTCTGCCATCCAGGCGGAAGGACCGCACAACAGGCAGTGACGGCCTGCCAGTTCGGGCACCAGGGCCGCCAGCGCGCTCGCGCAGAGCCGGCCGCTCTGGCTGCTGGCGTGGACGTGAATCTGCAGGCCCGGAAGCTTTGCCTGCAGTTGGTCTAGCTCGCCGGCAAACAGGCGCTTGCGGGCGTCTCGGCAGAGCTGGACCAGCACGATGTCACCGTCGTAGTTCTCATCGGCAAGCTGGCCGAGCATCGCCATCATCGGGGTCAGGCCGCTGCCCCCGGCCAGCATTAGCAGCCTTTTAGGCCACGGCTGAGGGAGAACAAAATTGCCACTCGGGCGGCTGAGCGTCACGATTTGACCCGTGCGGGCATTGCGATGAAGCCAGTCAGTGACGCCCCCGCCGGGCTGGCGACGCAGGGTTATGCGCAGCCTGCCGTCGGGCCGCTCGGGAGTCGACAACGTGAACACGCGCTGACGCATGACGCCGTCGATCTCGACGCCCAATGCCACGTGCTGACCCGCCGCATGACCGGGCCAGCGACCGTTGGCTTGCAGCCACAGGCTGATCGTCTCGTCATCCTCCTCGACGCGTCGGACAAGACGCGCGCGGATCTCGTTCAGCGACCAGACGGGGTTGATGCGCTGGAGCAGCCGGTTCCAGGCCGGGGCGTCATCGAAGGGATGAAGCAGCCAGCGCGCTCGCGCTGCTCTGGAGGAATCGACGTTTTCGTGAGCGGTCATGGTGGATTTTAAGTGTACGCTTGTTTACTAGAATACATCGAGAGTGTTCATTTGTCGACCGCTGCTGGAATCGTCGTGACTTATTTGTCCGCGTCGGAACAGATCGGAGGGCTGGCAAAGGCGCGCTGAGTTAAACTCGAAGAACGTTTACGGCAATCAATCCATGAGCTCCGATTCAGCCTCAGTCGACGCCAAGAAGCGCCAGCGCGGCAGCCCGACCACCCCGGCGGCCACCACGCGCAGTGAACAGAAGCAGCGCACGCGCGAGCGCCTGCTCGACGCGGCGCTGGACTTGATGGATACAGGTCGGGGCTTCTCGTCGCTCAGCCTGCGCGAAGTCACCCGCGAAGCCGGCGTAGTGCCCGCAGCCTTCTATCGTCACTTCGCCGATCTGGACGAGCTCGGACTGGCGCTGGTCGAGGCCTGTGGTCTGACCCTGCGCCACCTGCTGCGCGACGTTCGCCGACGCGAACTACCGCCGACCCAGATGCTGCGAAACTCGGTGGCGATTTACAAAGACCACGTCCTTCAGAACCACCGTTACTTCCGGTTTGCCGCCGGCGCGCGGGGCGGTGGCTCACCCAGCATCCGCAAGGCCATTCGCATCGAAGAGGCCCATTTCGCCAACGAAATGGCGCAGGACATGCGCGATCTGAACCTGATGCCGCAGCTATCCATGAGCACCCTGCAGCTGATCTGCAGCCTGGTGGTCACGACCATGATGAACGCGGCCAGTGACATTCTCGACCTACCCGAGGGCAACGCCCAGGCCGAGAAGGAAATGACGGAACACTTCGTCATGCAGCTGCGTTTGATATTTCTCGGCGCGCATCGCTGGAAAGCCGACTGATTTTTCTGACCGATCGACCACTCGATCTTTCACCAGATCGTCGCTGACCCTACGCGCAGCGGCATTCCGAGCTCGCTTCTTGCGCTGCGCGCAAACCGCAAGCCCTCCAACGCCGGCGCTTTGGCTCGGCTCGAACCTATTTGTAATGGGTCGGCGGTTCGAATTGAGGAGGTGGCTATTCCTTTGGGAATAGATAATTTCGAGTGCGTTTAGATATGGTGCCGGAGGACGGATTCGAACCGCCGACCTGCGCATTACGAATGCGTTGCTCTACCAACTGAGCTACACCGGCACGGCTTGCAGCGAATTGAGCGCTGCGGAAGACCGCGCATTATAACGGCTGAATTCTCGGCTCGCCAACCTTTTCCATAATCAGGCGGATGGCTGGCGGACGCGAGTCAGCCGGTATTCTGCAGCCCCTGAGCAATACCGTGAACGCTGGCGATCAGGGCCTGCTCGAGTTCGGGATCATCTCGGCCGCTGGCGCGCCAGCGCTTCAGCAGATCGACCTGGGCAAAGCTCATGGGATCGGTATAGGGATTGCGCAGCAGGATGGAGCGGCGCAGGATCGGATCGCGCTCAAGCAGAACCTCCTGCCCTTTCAGTCGGCAGATCATTCGCTCGGTGCGGTCAAATTCTTCCTTGATGACCGGGAAGTAGCGTTTACCAAGAGCACCGGCTAGATCGGCGTACAGGCGAGCGATCTGGAGATCAGACTTCGCCATCGCCATTTCGGCGTCTTCGAGCAGGTTCGATAGGAATAGCCAGTTCGAAGCCATCTTTTGAAGTGATTCAAAACCGACCTCGTCTTCCAGACGCTGGAGGCCGCTGCCCAGCCCGAACCAGCCCGGCAGGGCGTGGCGACTCTGGCCCCAAGCGAAGACCCAGGGAATGGCGCGCAGGCCTTCGATGCCGGCTTTACTGGCCCTGGACGCGGGTCGAGAGCCGATGCGCATACGCTCGATGACATCAATCGGCGTCGCCGAACGGAAATACTCGGCAAAGCTGTCTTCGCCATAGACCATGTCTCGATAGGCTTGACGGGCGTAGTCGGCCAGCTTCGTCATCCACTGTTTCCAGTCCGCATCCCGATCACCGGCGGACCGCGGCTGGAGGGTGGCCTGCAGGACCGCGCCGGCGGTTTGCTCAAGATGACGAATAGCGATCGAGCGAAGCGCGTACTTGCGGTGAATCACCTCGCCCTGCTCGGTCATGCGAAGCCGCCCATTGACCGATCCGGTGGGTGAGGCCAGCACGGCCTTGTGGGTCTTGCCGCCACCGCGGCCCACCGTGCCGCCGCGACCGTGGAAAAAGACCACGTCGATGCGATGCTGCTCGAACAAATCCACCAGAAGCCGCTGAGCATCCTGGAGCGACCAGCGCGAGGCCACCATGCCACCGTCCTTATTGCTGTCGGAATAGCCGAGCATGATGGTCTGACGACCACCTCGCCATTCGAGCAGTTCCTTCCAAATCGGCACATCCAGAAGACCCGTCATGACACCTTCAGAGGCTTGAAGATCGTCGACGGTCTCGAACAGCGGCACCAGGTCCATCCGCCCGTCGTGGATACCGGCAGCGCGCGCCATCAGCCAGGCGGCCAGCATGTCGTCGACGTTACGACTCATGCTGACGATCAGCGTTTCGACGGATCGGCGGCCGAAGCGCTCGTGGGCGGTCGCTGCAGCCTGAAGCAGGTTGAGCACTGGATGATCGCCCTGTGTTTGGCCTGATTCAGCGCCCCCCGCGGCAAAGGTTCCCTTGGTCAACTCCTCGATCAGTCGCCGGGCTCGGTGCGCCGGCGTCCGCTCTGGCCATTCGGGATCGCCGAGCAGCAGGGACACTGCCTGATGCAGATCGCCCGAGTCGATGCGCAGATCCAGCGCGGCGAGGTGGAAGCCGAACATGTCCACGCGACGACACAGGCGCTGAACCGGGAACGATCCGGCCTGCTGGCCGCGGTTGGCCCTTAGACTTTCGATGATCAGCTGCAAATCGGAGCAGAACTGTTCCGGCTCGCCGTATTTTTCCGCGCCATCGGCCAACGTCGCCTCTAATCGCATTTCAACAAAGTAGAGAAATACCCGATACGGCATGTCGGCATGGCGCGGTGGGATCGCTATCTCCGTGTCCGGAAAACGGATGCGGTAGTCGGTAATGCGGGCGGCCAGCTCACCGGAAATCCCGACCCGGCCCTCGGTCTGACTCAGCAGGCGATTGAGCTTGCTGACTTCGCGCAGATAGTTGCCGATGACCTGGCGACGCTGCTCGGCCAGTGTGTCGAGGACCGTGTCAGCATTGACGTTGGGGTTGCCGTCCATGTCGCCGCCGACCCAGGAGCCGAATCGAAGGATTGTGGGCATCTCGCCCGGATCAACAGACTGCTCATAGGCCAGAGAAGCCGCTTCAGCCAGGTTTTCGTGAAATACCGGCGCAATCCGGTAGAGAACGTTGGCCAGGTAGAAATGCGCGTGTTCTGCCTCATCGGCGACGCTAGGGCGCTCGTGGGACTGCTCGGCGGTCTGCCAGGAAATGGTCTGCTCCATGCGCACACGATCGAGCAGGCGATCGGCTTCCGCCTTCGGCATATCCGGATCCAGGCGCTGGATCAGATAACGCGCCATGCGCTGTTCCTTCTCGAGAACAGAGCGCCGCGTCGCCTCGGTCGGGTGGGCTGTAAACACCGGTTCGATGAGAAATTTGTCCAGTCGGGAACGGACCGTCTCCCACTCGACACCGCTTGCGCGGAGCTGGGTCAGGGCATCGGCCAGACTCTCCGGTTGGATGCCCGCATCTTCGGCCTGGTACTGCCTGCGCCGACGAATTCGGTGAACCTGCTCAGCGAGATTGACCATCCGAAACCAGGCCGCAAAGCCGCGCACGAAATCGGTGGCCTGAGCCGGATTCTCCAGACAGGCCAGCGTTTCCAGCGACTCCGCCGACCCATTCCCGCTGCGCCGATCAATCGCAGCAGACCGCGCGGCCTCGATGCGCTCAAACACGGCTTCGCCGCACTGCTCAAGCAATAGCTCTCCGACCATACTGCCCAGCAAGGAGACGTCGACGCGCAGCGGCTCGTGGCGTGTCGGGAAATCAATTTGATCTCGTTTCATCGTCGTTACGGTTCCAACCTACTAGCCGCGGCTAGTGTACCCCGTCATTCATCATGTGACAGCCAGAGTGTGACCGAGTCGACAGTGCAAGGCGCAATCTGCAGCGCAGGCAATGATACGTTGACAATTATAGGCATCAGCCGCAAGAAGCTTGGCCGGGGTGCCTTCGCGCGTCGCCGACCCGTCGGAATCTCAGCCAATTAAGCCCAGGGCGCGCCGAAGCCCCAGACTTAGACCGGTCAGCTCATCGCGCTCCAGCAGACCCTGATTGAGCATGACGTGCAGCATCAGGACCAGATGAGCTCGATCGAAGTCTTCGAACAGCGCTCGTCGTTGTTGTTCATGCTGTTTCATCAAACGCTCCAGCGCGTGCACTCGCGCCGTGTCCTCATCCTCTTCGTTCAAGGCAATGGCCATAACCTGCGCTAGGGTGCCATCAAAAAACCGTCGTCGAGCGCGATCACGCAACTCGCGAAATTCTCGCCAGTCGCCATCGGCAACCGCCATGCGTGGCCGGCTACGTCCAGGCCATCGCGCGTGGGCCTGACCGGAAGCTGTCGGGTGAGTCAGTGGTCTTTCCCCAAGGAACGGAGCTCAGAACAGTAACCGGTTCAGTTCAATTGGGATCACGGGTTTTCGCGGGCAATGCGTTCGTGAATCGAATTGACCTGCATCAGAGCCGCAGAGCCGTACCAGGGCCTGAGCTCCATGGCCAGGCGGCCGGCCCGAACGGCAGGATCAGCCGCTGTCAAGGTCTCGGCTTCGGCCAGGTCGTCAACGGCGAAAACGAAAATGCCGCGCATGTCTCCGCGGTCCATGAACGGACCGGCCAGAACCAGCGTCCCGTCTTCGGCCATCTGTCGGATGTAGGCCAGATGGGCCGCCTGAGTGGCCTGGATCTCCTCTGGATCGCCGCCCTGATTCGGACCGGCTTTCAGGAAGGCAATAACGTATTGGCGCATACCGTAAACGTCGGCGCCCAGCTCGGCGGCCAGCGCGGGATCGATCGGCTCACCGGTGGTTGCTTGCTCTTCGGCCAGCGCAGGCGTGGCCAGAGCCAGCAGCAGAAACGCACAGGACACACTCCATATCGTCTTGATCATTCTCCCAACTCCTGTTTTTTTCAATCCCCGCCTTTTTCGCCGCGGCTCGCGTGATGATACGCGCCCGACGGGTGTCGGTGAGCTACTCTTAGTGGTCATGAGTGAATCGAATCCTAAAAAAACCCAGGCCTTCCTGCCGCCAGAATCGATGCTGGACGAAAAGTTCATCCTGACCGGGGGTCCAGGTGGCCAACACGTCAATCGGACCGAAACCGGTGTTCAGCTTCGCTTCAATCCCCATGAATGGGAACGCCTGGAGACAGAGGTCTGCAAACGTCTGATCAAACTGGCCGGTTCGCGCGCCGACGGCCACGGGGTAATCACGATCGAATCCCGCGCCCACCGCAGTCAGCACCGCAACCGCGAAGACGCTCGCCAGCGCCTGGCTGAGCTAATCGAGCGCGCTCATCAAAAACCCAAGAAGCGCATCCCCACCCGGCCGAGCCGTCGAGCGCAGAAGAAGCGCGTAGAAGCCAAGCGCAAGCACTCGAGAATCAAGGCCAAGCGCAAGCCGCCGCGCCTGGACGAGTGAGCCCCGCACAAGAAGCACTAGATGCTTACCCGCGTGGCTGGAGCTGTCGGAAAACCCCAACCCCTTTTAGGGAACCTCTGAACAATTATGCTCGGGCGCGACAGGACTTTGCGGGAGTCTCCGGCCTGGCTTGGGCGAGCGCGGTTTGGTCATTCCAAATAAGCGAGCCCGTATTGTGATGACAATCTGGCGAAGGCGCCGCAAAGGCCTGTTCCTATGGGCGATTATTATGACAAGCGGCCTGAAACGCGCTCCGAGCATAATTATTCAGAGGTTCCTTAGCACACAGATCAGGCACGGCATCCAATCTGTAGAGCCATCACAAATCAATTTTCAAGTTAATTTCAACCAAATTTCAAGTTAGGCCGCAGCGGAACGGTCACGATAAATCTTATAAATCAATTATCGAAGGCGTTGTCATGAACCTATGGTGTTGGGTGATCGTTTTATTCGTAGTTGCCGCTGGATCGACATCGCCGCGGGCGGCTACGATCCCGGTCGGCGGTCCCGATGGTTGCTCTCTGGCCAACGCGATTAACAGCGCCAACGCCGACACTTCGATCGGCAACTGCTCGCCTGGCAGCGGGACTGACCTGATCATCACGCCGGACGACTGGTCGGTCACGCTGGATTCCCGGCTCCCGACAATCGATACAAGCATGACGATTCGGACCGAGACGGCCAACGGACTCCTGACAATTTCCGGGGATAACGAACATCAGATCATGCGTATCCGGGGTTTAGACACGACGCTTATCTTGCAGGGCGTCGTGTTAATCGATAGTCAGACAGACGATAGCAGCGTCGCAAGTATCGGCGCGATGAACATCCGAGACGCGTCAGTTTCATTAATCGACTCAAGATTGACCGGCCATGTCAATTCAGCCTCATCTTTGCTTGCGGCCTCGGCTATTGACATCGAAGGGGGCGAACTTAGCTTGACCCGTGTCATGGTTCAAGGCTCGGACGATAACGCTTTGGTTATTGCCGAGACGGCCGAAATTTCAATCTCAGAAAGCACCATCGAAAATGTTAATTCGGACTCATGCTGCGGATCACGCTTCATCGTTGGGAATTCAGAATTAGCGATAGAAAAAACGCTTTTTGATTCATCTAGTCTCTTTGTGGATGATAATTCCGCTGCGACGATAGTAAATTCAACGTTTGCACGCAGTGCATTTTCAACCCCGGGCACTTCCATATTTACTAGAGATAGCGTCCTTGAGGTCAGTCATACCACCTTGATCGGGGATTTATTGAACACGAACGCAATTCTCAGTCTGTCTAACTCCTCGATTGGCAGATGCGCCTTGTTCTCCGGTACCGCCGTTGTACTCAATCGTGGCAATTTCAATTACCGTGAAAACTGTTTCGGACCGGACGATGGCAACCAGGGGGTGCTGCCATTGGCCGACAATGGCGGCCTGACCAGGACTCGCGGCCTGACGCTTGATTCTGACATGATCAACGCTGCTGACCAGACACTGTGCGAACCCGTTGACCAGCGCGGTGTCGAGCGAACGGGGCCCTGTGATATCGGTGCCTTCGAAGTCGCGCCGACCGCCGACCTTTCCGCCGAACTCTCAGTCGATCCGGTGGGACCCTATGTCGGAGATCAATTGATCGAAGCGACGCTGGAAATCCGCAATCTGGGGCCCGGACCGGCGACCGACGTCAAGATTCAGATTGACCTGACTCTCGCCAGCATCGAAATTATCGATTCGTCCGTCTGCCCGGCGCTGCCCTGCCAGGTTGCCACGATTGAGGTCAATCAGGCGGTCAACATCCCAGTTCAGCTCCGAATTGCCAATTCAATCAGCAGTACCTTTGAGATTGATGCTACGGCGCTATCCACCACCAGTTCATTGCATCAAGACCCCAATGAAAATGATCCGGGCACGAATAATCGAGCTCGATTTGAATCACCAATTACGGCAAGTGCCGACGTTGCTGTCGCACTGGATCTGCTCACCTCGCCACCCTTTGTCGTTGGGCAGCTTATTAGCTACGAGGCGGTGATTGAAAACGATGGTCCACAGTCTGCCACGGGCCTATCGCTCGCAATCGCCCAAGACAACATCGTCATCCTGAGTTTTACAGGCTGCACCAGCAGCACCGGCCCGAACTGCAACCTCGCCAACATCGCCAGCGGCGGCTCGAGGACGGTGACGTTTACTGCACAGGTCACGGGGGCGCTATTCGACGCGGTCGCAACGGTGGCTGCGGACCAGGTCGACGTCAACCCAACGAACAATGTCGATTTCCTGAACAACGGCGGCGCGGTCGCCGATACGAACATCGGCGTTCTTATGAATCTCCAGACGCCCCCGCCCTATTACAGCGGTCAATTTTTAGAGTACGTCATCGCCATTCGCGCTGAGGACCCAGCCACCAATCTTCAGCTCAGCTACAACTTTCCTGGCGCAGAGTTGATCGGCATCGAAGGCTGCGGGGGCACAGCCCCTTGCGAGCTGCCTTTCGCATTGAGTTCGGGTCAGACCGTAACCCTGTTTGCCCGATTCTTTGCCCCAATCGGGCCCACCGAAAGCGAGTTTGAAGTCACTGTCATTCCGGGACAAGTCGACACGGATCTAAGCAACAATACGGCCCGCATCGAAAGTAACTTCAACGGCGCAGCGGATATCTTCACTCAGCTAGAACTCATGACCGAATCGCCCTTTGTCGCCGGCCAGGAAATTGTCTACGCTCTGCGCGTCGGCAATGGAGGCATCAACGACGTCACCAATCTGGCCATCGAACTCATCCCTCAGAATCTGTCGCTTGAATTGGTATCCGGCCAGCAGTGCCAGGAAATGGATTGCCTGATTGGCCAGCTTGATCGTTTCAACGAGGAAAACGTCACCCTGGTGTATTCCATCGATGCCGAGGGCGCTTTCGATCTTACCGCCAGTGCCTTCGCTGACGAGTTCGACCCTACAGAAAGCAACAACGTCGATGCTAGCGATAACGGTGGGACTGCCGAGCCTGGTGTGGTTTTCGACGTGATTTTCAATGATCGGTTTGCGCCCAGAGAATTCTAGGGAACCATAAAATACCTATGCTCGGGCGCGACAGGCATGGCCGATGTTTTCGCCAAGAATCGCTTGGCGTCACCACGATTGAAGCCAGCGGCTATCGTAAATCGTTCCGCAATTGCGAAAACGTGCGCAAGCGCCTGAACACCAAACGCAGGCGAGGCGACGTTAAAACCAAGCGGGTTCGCCCTCGACTTGTTAACTGACTGGAAAAGCGATGATCATCACCGTTGCGCCGTTAAACGTAGTGCTACAGGCCTGTGGCAGTTCAGGCCAAGCGACGCGAATCAACACTCCGCAGTAATCCCCTGATCGCTTGACTCGAGCGACATCGCGACGACGATGTTCAAAATAATTTCACCCTCATTTCAAGTAATTCTGACGCTCTTCCTGCACCCTTCGATCAAGCTTTGCGAAATTGCTCGCATTGACAACAGGCATTGGATACTCTGACCAGTGACCGCCAACCCACAGACTCGAGACCCATGAGTGCAATGGATAACATGCTCAATAAGCCCTCGTTCCTACCCATTGTCCTCGGCTCCTCAATGGCCTTCGCCTCTGGCGCCCTGCTGGCTGAGTTCTCAGCCGAACCATTGGTCGAAGATTTGACCAACGAGCAGGCCTTTTCTATCTGAGGCGCTGATGAGCAGATTGCTTTTGCCATTGGGGCAAGCTCCATAAGAGATTACAACACCGATGGCTTTGACGACATCATGATCTCTGCTCGTATTCCCGCTTTGATTGAGCTCGGAGATCTCAGCAACTACAGTGGTGTCGTTATCGAAGGTAACGATGCGAACGATCCAGCGGGCAGCGCTATGGGCGGATCGGGCGATTTTAACGGCGACGGAATCAGCGACCTGATTATCGGCGCCGAGGGAGATAACTACCCTGATCGTTTTGGCGAGGCTTTTGTGCTATTGGGAAGCAAAGAAGATTCGATATTTGCCGATCCTTTTCAACAATAGCCAGAACGCGAGGTTGACAGGAATGTTTCCCAAACAGACCGGGACGTGATACGTTTCAACGCTAACGTGAACGGCCTGTCGCCTGTCGAGTCCCTATTGAAATTCTTTCGAGTCATTACCCTTCTTACCTTGTCTACCGTCCTGTTCGGCTGCGGCGGCCATCCGACCGGACAGGCGGGCGTCTCAGCCACCGATACGGCGACCACTGAACGGTTACTAGACCGAGGTGAGATCGCTGATCGCATCCTGACCGGCGGCACGGTCATCACCGTCGATTCGGACCAGCCCGAGGCCAGGGCCATCGCGATCAAGGACGGCCGGATCCTGGCCGTCGGCAGCGCCGAAGAGATCGCCTCACACGCGGGCGAGGACACGGAGGTCACCGAGCTCGACGGTCGGGTGGCAATGCCCGGCTTCATCGAAGGGCACGGCCATTTCTTAGGGCTGGGCCAGGCCCTAATGATTCTGGACTTGATGCCGACCCGAAACTTTGACGAGATCGTGGCGATGGTCGCCGAGGCCGAGCCCGGCGAATGGATAGTCGGTCGCGGCTGGCACCAGGAGCGCTGGGGCGAGTCCGAGCGGCCGCTCTACGACGGCATCCCGCATCACCGCGACCTGAGCGCGGTCAGCCCGGACAACCCG
>Ga0207419_1000874_pt1 | contig 24970 bp, 17 predicted proteins | sample ElkSloMetagenome_4_FD_184723 | JGI IMG/M metagenome (GOLD analysis project Ga0207419, IMG submission 184723) | Hot spring microbial communities from Elkhorn Slough, Monterey Bay, USA - MD2A (version 2) | ecosystem: Environmental > Aquatic > Marine > Intertidal zone > Estuary: Microbial mat ... | reverse complement strand
CGAAATATAGTGGATAATCGTATGTGAGTCAAAAGTAAAATTTATTTATGCCAAATATGATATACGAAGATTAATGATATCAGTAACTGAGCAATTAGTTTCTGCGAGCAAAAATAAAAAGTAGTGCAATCATCCAAATGGCAAAAAATAATCCGGTGGTATATATCCAGACATTGAAAGTTATGTTTCCCCTGGCGTACATATTGCTCATATTGCCAATTAGAATAACTGCAAATATAAACAGAAGATTAAAAACAAATGCAAAACTTAATAACCACTTGATAAGTCGCTTACGTAATGCAGGTGAAGCAAGCCATAAGCTTTGATTGGGTTGAGGAGCTGGAAGGTTACGTAGAATGCGGGCAAACACGTACAGTAAAACATTGATAATAAGGAAAATACTTATGCAAAGATAAAAAAATGAGTCTCTACCTATTGTTATCGGTTCGGCTTCAATATTTATTTTCAACTTTATGGCTTCTTCTAAATTTGCATAAGTGGTTAAAAACGTAATTAAGAATCCGACAAGTGAAAGCAGCCAAAGTACCCTGATTAATTTATACATATATATCAGTATAAGTTTTAATGAACAGGAAGAACCTTCTTTTTAATCCCCCTGTTCATAAAAAATGCATTAATTTAATTTTTTCCTTTTCCCTTTTGCTTTTTAGCTTCTTCCTGAGCTTTCATCGCCTCTTCCAATCTGGCAGAAAACATAGATTTTTTCTTTCCTTTGTTTTTGAGTTTATTTTCTTCCATTATTCTTTTCAGTTTTTCATCATTAACAAATTGCTTAATTACAGCTTGCTGACCAAAAGAAAAGATGTTGGATAAGAAATAATAATAAGTTAGGGCCGATGAAAAGGAGTTTAATACAAAAAGAAAAACTATTGGCATCACGTAACCAATATTTTTCATGGGACCAGACACGGCGGTAACCTGATTGTTCATCCATGTATATAATATAGTAGAAAGTGTCATGAGCACTGTAAAAAGACTCAGGTGATTACCTAAAAGTGGAACTGTGGTGCCAAAGGTTATGAACGAGTCATAGGTACTCAGGTCATCAGCCCATAAAAAAGCTTCTTGTCGCAACTCTATAGAATTAGGAAAGAAGTAAAACATGGCAAACAAAATTGGCATTTGTAATAGCATGGGGATACATCCACTCAGTGGATTAACGCCTGCTTTTTGATAAAGCTGCATTTGATCTGCTTGCATTTTTTGCATGTCTCCACCGTGTTTTTCTTTCAGTGCATCAATTTCAGGTTTTAATATCCTGGTTTTGGCCATTGACACATGCGATTTGTACGACAGAGGAAATAGAATAATCCTGATAATAATTACCAATATAAAAATAATAATTCCGTAATTACCAACTGACTTTTCTAAAAACTGAAAAATAGGTATGATAAGAAATTTATTTACATAGCTAATGGGTGGCCAGCCTAAATTAATATTTTCAGTAAACTCATCCGTTACCTTTTTCATTAACTGGTAATCGTTTGGGCCAAAATAGTAGGTAAAAGCTGGCGATTGATTTTCATCTACCGGTATTTGAAGGGCTATTTCTCCATTTTTTACGGTGCTGCTATCTTCTACATTTACAGTAGTTTGAGCATAACCACTGCTAAAGGCCTCGTTGGCAATGATGGCAGAAGTGAAGAATTTTTGTTTAAATCCTATCCATTTTACAGCTTCTTCTATTGTTTCCTCTTCTTTATCAGTAGAGCTTTCGCTTAATTTTTCAAAATCTCCATTGGCTTGGTAATAGGTTATGGTAGTTCTGTTACGGGCTTCGGTGATGTCTTTTTCTAATGGCTTTATTTTTTCTTGCCAAACAAAATTTATTTCGTCATCCTCAATCATACCCGATAGTCCTTGTAATACTATTTGGTAACCTATCTGATAGGAATCATGTGCAAATGTATATACATGGCTAATGGATCTATTGCCACCAAGGTCGGCTGTAAAAGAGATTGTAGCAGTATCCCCTTCATCTATAGATAGATTCTCAACATCACTTCGATAGTAGAGGTCCGCCATATTAATTTCCTGATTGTTCACTTCTACTTGATAGGCAAATGTGCTACTTTCTTTATCGAAAAGAATCAAGGGTTCCTTTTGATAAGTTTTAAATTCTTTTAATTCAACCAGTGAGGCTGTTCCTCCACGGGTATTAAATACCACGCGCATCAAATTATTTTCAGCTGTTACTTCTTTTGCCTCGCCAGTTGCAGCAGCTGCAAACAAGCCATACTGCTGTTGTTGTTGGGCCAATTGCAATGAGTCAGAAGCACCTTGCTGAGTTGTATCCACTGCTGATAAAGCTGGTGCAGGTGTTATCTCTGCATTGTCTTCCTCAATTGTTGTAGAATCTGGTTTATCTTCAGTTACTTGTTCGGTAGTTGGTTCCTGCTGAGGTTCCAATTCCGTGGGTTCAGGCCCAAAAAAATACATCCAGGCCACGAAAAGAACTCCCATTAACACCAATCCGATTATTTGGTTTCTATCCATTACTAATTAATGTTATCTAAATTTTTAATATTATAAATTAAGCTACAGTTTCTTCTTTTGCTTTTTTATGGTCAAGGGCAGCTTTAATAAATCGAACAAACAGGGGGTGCGGATCTTTTACCGTGCTTTTTAATTCCGGATGAAACTGGGTGCCTATGAACCACGGGTGATCCTGCAATTCTACAATTTCTACCAGGTTTGTTTCAGGATTAACACCTGATGCAATCATACCAGCCTGCTCATATTGTTCCAGGTATTTATTGTTAAATTCATACCTGTGCCTATGCCGCTCCATTATTTTGGCTTTACTGTAAACTGCATAAGCCTTACTGCCTTTTTTCAAACTGCAAGGATACGCACCTAAACGCATAGTTCCTCCTTTTGTAGTAATTTTTTTCTGCTCTTCCATCAAATCGATTACCGGTTCATTTGTTTTAGGATCAAGCTCGGTAGAGCTGGCAGTTTTTAATCCCAGCACATTTTGAGCAAATTCAATTACTGCACATTGCATACCCAGACAAATACCAAAAAAAGGAATTTTATTTTCCCTGGCATATTTAACTGCTTCTATTTTCCCCGGCAGTCCTCTTTCGCCAAAACCAGGTGCTACTAACAAGCCATGATACTTTTGTAATTTTTGGCCCATATTATCCACCGTTAAATGCTCAGATGATATAAATTCAACATCTACCTTACACTCATTTTCTGCTCCTGAGTGAATAAAAGCCTCAGAAATAGATTTGTACGCGTCAGGTAATTCTACATATTTTCCAATCAGGCCTATTTTTACATCATTGGTAGGGTTTTTAAGCCGACCGAGAAATTCTTTCCATGAATCGATATCCGGTTCATTTTTGAATGGTAGCTTCAACTTTTTAAGTACTCTTTCATCAAGCTTTTCTTTGCGCATGAGTAAGGGTACATCATAAATAGTTTCGGCGTCGATAGATTCAATAACAGAATTTATATTCACATTACAGAATAGGGCAATTTTTTTCCGAATATCGGTTGGTAATGGATGTTCGGAGCGACAAATGAGGATATCCGGTTGAATACCTTCTTCCAATAACATTTTTACCGAGTGCTGGGTGGGCTTGGTTTTAAGTTCACCAGCTTTTTGCAAATATGGCACCAGCGTTAAGTGTATTACCAGGTGGTTATTTAATCCTAAATCCCATCGAGCCTGACGCACTGCTTCAATGAATGGCAGTGATTCAATATCACCTACAGTACCGCCTATTTCAGTAATTACTATATCATAATCTTCCGATTCGCTTAATGCATAAAAATTACGCTTGATTTCATCTGTGATATGAGGAATTACCTGCACGGTTTTGCCCAGGTAAACGCCTTCTCTTTCTTTGGTAATTACATTATGATATATCCGCCCAGTAGTTACATTATTTGCTTGTGATGTGTTAATGCTTAAAAATCGCTCGTAATGCCCCAGATCCAGGTCTGTTTCTGCTCCATCGTCAGTTACATAACATTCACCATGTTCATACGGATTTAAAGTACCAGGATCAATATTGATGTAAGGATCAAATTTTTGAATAGTAACTTTGAAGCCTCTGGCAATCAGTAGTTTACCAAGAGATGAAGAAATAATGCCTTTTCCTAGAGAGGAGGTAACCCCACCGGTAACAAATATGTATTTGGTATTGCCCATAAGATGCTGTTAAAGATGATAACTTATGGGATACAAAGTTAAGCCAATAATTTGATTTAGGTGAAGGCTTATTTGATAACTTAATAAAATTTTTAAAAAAGCTATGATAAAAAGCTTAATGGGAAGGATTGATGATGAAAAATGTAAACTATATCCTCATATTGTTGAATATTTCCACAGCAATTATGGATCAAAACCAATTAACTGCTTGAAATAAAGGTAATTCCAATTTTGGCACGTAATTTTCAACAGGTGTAGAAATAACTCACCAAGTTAAAATCAATGACCAAATGGTGCCAGGCAGTGTCTGGTACCATTTTTATACTACCTGAAAATACTGCACACCCATTCTTCGAGCTGCTTCTCCATCCAATTCATCACGATCTCCAATCATCAAAGCTTTTTCAGGTGGGCAATTAAAATGACTCAAAATATAAGATAAGCCGGTGGTATTGGGTTTCATTTTATCAATTTGAGCATCTGTGGCTGATACGATTAAATCCGCATCAATATTCATCGCCTTGATTTTTTCTACGGCAGCATAATCAGACCAAACAGCAATAGGGATGTTGTGTGATTCCAATAACTTTATAAACTCGCGAATTTCAGGGAATACCCATTTGTGCAATAAGGGCAACGGAGCATTTAAAATCCATTGATCTATTACCTTTTTTACTTTTTCTTTTTCAATATTTAATTTATTGGCACAAACCTGGTATTGTAAATCCTGCAAATTTACCATGTCTTTTTCAAAAGCAAGTTTTTCCCGTTCTCTTCTAAAGGTATCTATTATTTTTAAATCAAACCACCGAAAGGGCCTTAAGCAGTAGTAGCTTAAAAGCTTTAGTAGCATGGTTTTTCGCATTTTTTTTTGATTATATAAGGTGCCATCTAAATCAAATACTACTAATTTATATTGGCTAAGATCGATTTTAGTTAAATTTGAAATCATAAAAATACTTGGGCAAACTTTTATATTTTTACAGTAGTACAATTTACAAAGTTAATAAAGTATTGTCTATGGAAATAGTTTTAATTTTGGGAGCTACATCAGATATTGGTGAAGCTATCGCTTATCATTTTGCATCGAAGGGTCATCCAGTTTATCTGGCCGCCAGAAACCCGGAGGCTCTTACATCCATCAGAAGTGATTTGGAAATACGCTTTCAGATTGAAGTGCGTATTTTTCAATTTGATGCTAACCTGTTTGCAACTCACTCCCAATTCTGGCAACAGTTACCCCGCACTCCTGAAATAACCATTTGTGTATTTGGCTACCTGGGCGAACAAAATAGGGCGCAGCTAGAATGGGAAGAAACAGAGAAAATTATCAATGCAAATTATATCGGTGCTGTATCATTGCTCAATCCTGTTGCTAATCAATATGAGGAAAACAAGCAAGGAACAATTATTGGAATAAGTTCGGTAGCGGGTGAACGTGGTAGGCAAAGTAATTATATTTATGGAAGTGCCAAAGCAGCATTTACCGCATATTTATCTGGCTTGAGGAATAGATTGGCCAAAAGTGGTGTACATGTTGCAACCATTAACCCGGGTTTTGTAGACACAAAGATGACAGAAGGCTTACCTTTGCCTAAGCCCTTAACAGCTCAGCCTAAGCAAGTGGCAACGGCAGTTTATAAAGCCTACCGGCATAAAAAAAATGTAACTTATTCGCTTTGGATGTGGCGTTGGATTATGATAATAATAAAAATGATTCCGGAAAGAATATTTAAAAAGATGAAATTGTAATTTTTGTTTTTTTCAATAAAAAAGCCGTTAATCACGACAATCAACGACTTTTTGAAGTTATTTGCTTTTCATAATTAAGTTACCAAGTAGTAGCTTCTATTGAATTGGCAGCTTTTAAGATATCTCTTCTACTTACCTGACCAATTAATTTCCCGTCATTAACAACAGGAAATCTGCGGAAATGAGTCTTGAGGAATGCATTAGCTACATCCAGTACATCATTTTCAATAGAAACTGTTTGTACATCTTTAGTCATATAATCCTTTACTTTTCCTTTGCTCAAGGGTTGATTATGATAGTCAACATCTATAATAGCCTTCAGGCAATCCTTCTCAGTAATTATTCCAACCAGGTTGTTGTTATTATCCAAAACGGGTGCGCCGGAAATTTCATGAGTAATCATACTATTGATAACTTCCTGCAGGTCTTGATCTAAACCAAAGGTAATTAAATCAGTAGCCATATATTTATCAACAGATTCATATTTTTTTTCTTTTTCTGCTATTGGTATTCCGTTTTCATCTTTTGTAAATGTAAAATTTGGTCTAAAGTTCATAATACCTCCTTTTTTTGGTGAATAATAATATAACTGGTTAAATTGGCAAAGTAGGTTACCGATTTCATGCGTATTAAAAAAGTTCTATAAATGTAATAAAATATTGCGACAATGTCAATATTAGCATCTATTTTTAAAAATAAAGAAACGAATTTTGTGGCAATATTATGTTATTAAAAGAAATAATATTGCATTTTGGTAGGTGGTAATCCGAGATTTCATTATCCTCTTTGTGCCCGTTCCCAGGTTACAGGCTGGCTTTTCATTAAAAATCTAAAAAAGCCAAGGAAAACACACAGGTTCATAATGAAAAAATAATAAGGTACGAAAAAGATTTTAATTTTAATTTTTTTAAACTGTAATAAAAATCCAATTAAACTACAAATATAAAATAGAAGTTGCAATAAAAGTAAAACAGCGTATAAATCACCCACCTTTATTGCCAATATAATATTTATAGTAAAAACCATTAACAAAGCAATTGGAGCTAACGTCCATCGCAGCACCCGGTGAGAGATGTATTGAAAACTTAACCAGCCATATCGGAAGATATTTAATAATGGCAGCAAACGTGAAATAGCTTGCAACCCTCCCGCGGCAATGCGTATCTTGCGTTTCATCTCCTCTTTCACTGATGCGGAAGGTCCTTCCATGGCATTGGCGGAGGGTTCATAAGCTACCCGATATCCTTTATTTGCAATACGTAAGGTCATGTAGAAATCCTCGATTATAGTATCGGGGGGGATTTTTTCGTAAAGTTTAGTGCGAATGGCAAATAATTCACCTGCAGCACCTACCACTGTATTAAATTCCGAATCCCATTGCTTGAGCTTTGATTCGTATTTCCAATAAATACCTTCTCCTGCTCCGCTCGCGGCATCTTGTTTTTGGCTTAAAATTCTTTTTTCACCAGCTACTGCTCCTACATTTTGATCTTTAAAATGCCTTGCCAGATTAAATGCGGCTTCGGAATTGAGAAGGGTATTGGCATCGGAGAAAATAACTAACTCTGAATTGACCTCTGCCATGGCCCTATGAACGGCAGATATTTTACCTCGACGCAGCGGTTCATGCAATAACCTGATTTCCTTAAAATTTTTAATCAATTGAGGAGTGTTATCAGTAGAGCCATCTGTTACTATCATAAATTTAAATTTATCTGACGGATAGTTTAATTCAAGGGTGTTTTTAATTTTTTCAAGAATAAAATCTTCTTCATTGTAAGCTGCTACTAAAAAGGTGATGGTAGGTAATTCATCGGCAGGGTGGTAAAATGCTATCTGACGGTATTTAGTTATCTTTTTTATTTTCAGCAAAACCCAAAGTAATAAGCCATAGCCTAGATAGCTGTAAAAAATAAGGATTAAGCTCGTCCAAAAAAGTATTTCAAAAGTATTCATTAAGGTTATGAATAGTTAGGTAAAAAACAATATTATAATGGCTGCAATATTTTGTATTTATGCAAGATTAAATATAGATTTTCAAATAAAAAAATTTATTTTAAATTAATCAAGGAACCGGATCGTAACCACTGCCGCCCCAGGGGTGACAACGGGAAAACCTTTTTATTCCAAGCCAGGTGCCCTTCAATATGCCATGCTTCATGATAGCTTGCCGGGTATATTCAGAACAAGTAGGGGTGTACCTACAACTAGCAGGAAAATAGGGCGAAATACCATACTGATAAATAATTACCGGGATTGTAAATATTTTTCTGAGGATATTTTTTATCTTCATTTCATTGCAAAGGTAAGTAAATACAATAAAAATATGGTTGGCAACTTTAATAGTTTACCTTAATTTGCAAAATATTTAATTTTATCATTCTCAACACCCTGAATTATCCCTTATGAAACGCAGAAACTTTGTAAAAACACTCGGTGCTGGAATCTCGACCGGCTATATTATTCAAAATCAATCCTGGCAAAATATCAATCCTTACCAGGAAAAAATCAATACTTTAGAGGAGGCACTGTCAAAAGAAGGCTTACTGGTGGTTCGGGTTGCTATAACCGGAAAAAATGCTAATTTGAAAAATCTTAACACCAGAGTAAAAGTAGATAATGGTAAGATCGACCGCATGAAAACCTACTTTTTTGAAAATAATGAAGATGATTTTTCTAAAAGTAAAAGTTTAGCTGAAGTTAAAGTAAATAAACATGACGAGGATGTATTGGTGCTTTGGCTTAAAAATGTAGAAAAGGACACCGTGCTAAGAATACAGGCAGATGTAGAGCGAAAGATAAATTTACCACAATTGCTGGAGGGGGAGCAAGGGATAGATTTAGAAGATGGTACTATTGTAATTAATCTGCTTTTTGATAAGGAAATAGGAGAAATTAAGCCTGAAGAATTAGGAATACCTACCGGTAACAGTGATTTTCGGTTTACCATATTAGCCGATCCGCAGGGAGGAAACCCCAAGGTAGATAATACCGAAAGCCCTACCAGGATGAAAATTCACAACGCTTTTATTGAAGAAACAATTGAACTGATTAATAATCTAAAACCTCAACCAGTTTTCAACCTGGTATTGGGTGATTTTGTAGACAGTAAAGGGCAGGAGGGGCATTTTAAGCAAATGCTGGAATATCACGATAAGCTTAAAACTCCTTACTTAATTGAAGTGGGTAATCATGAAACAGCCTATAGCGCCAAGTTCCGTGCTTACGACATGTCTGCTTTGGATAATTTCTTTGCGGCTCAAAAGCAAGCCAATGGTATGGATAAGATTCTATATTCCTTTGATCTAGGTCAGTGGCACTTTATAGTGTGGCCCGATCCGTTACGCAGTTCTTTTTTTCCTACGCATCCTCATTATTTCGATTGGCTGGAGCAGGATTTGGAAAAAAATAAAAAAAGGCCTACCATCTTTATGCAGCATATTCCGATTCATCCTATAGGTATAAATCCCTTAATTAATTATGCTGAGTCTCCGGAGGTAAAGAAGTTACTAATGAAAATATTGACCGGGCATGGCAATGTGAAATATGTATTCAGCGGACATGTGCATATTCCGCTTAAAGCATCTGTGAAAACAGCAGTAGAGTACGAAGGTATAAAGTTTGTAAATTTACCCGCCGCCGGCTTCAGGCCAAGAGCTTTTGGCGAAGCTGATTATTATGGTGGCCCTTCTCAGGGAATGGCTGTGCTTGACATTAAAAATGAAAATGTAAAATTAAGCTTCCATACAGTATCCGGCGAAGTATTTCAGTATCCTGAAAAATTTGAGCAATTTGATCCGGCTAAATACCCACTTTGGTTAAATTATACCTGGGAGCTAGAAGCCAATAAGGAATTATTGAATGGAAATTTTTCGGCAGGTTTGGCAGAATGGCACAAAAGATTTGTACACCAGGAAGATAAAAGCCCCTCCAATATTTGTGAAGTCAAGTCTGGTGCAGGGAAAAATGACTCCCCTGCCTTGTACCTCTACAGCCGGGAACGAGGATACCCTATACCAGGCCAGGATCGATTACCTCAGGATATCAATAGGGTCTGCCAGGTTATTGAATTGCAGTCAGAGGCTTTACCAGAAATATCAATCGACTTTTTGCTTGAGCAAGAACACTTTCACCCGGGAGCGTTAAGTAGTTTTTACATTTGGATTGAAGGGTTTGCCGGTTCTCAAAAGAAAATGAATGTGGTATATGCCCCAGGTAAAATGATGGGAGGAGTAGGTGGCAGATATGCTCAGAGCAATGTAGTACATCCAATGATATTTGACTTGCCGGCTAAGCCCGGGCAATGGCAAAATGCATTGTTGAACCTTAGCAATGATTTCAAAATGCAGTCAGAAGAGACGCAAAGAGAGGTAGGTATGAATAAGCTGGCTATCAACCTGGGCGTATGGACCATCAATGATGGATTAAAGCAGGAAAGTGGTGTGCTGATTGATAACGTAAAAATAACTAAGAGCCGGGACGCTTCTAATGTGGGAGGAACGCCGGTTACTAAAAAGCAAGATGAGGATATTTATTACAGAAAAGTAGATCATGTAGCCGGAGAACATATTATCGCTCCACAAGAGACTATTTGGCCTTATTGATATTTGTCAAAAATATAGCTAATTGTTTTTCAATAATGTAATAAATAAATTAAATGTTATTAAATACTCATTATCAATGAGTTGAAACACACGGGGCATTGCTTTGTGAGGAAATTCAGTATTTATAAGTAATTTCCGGTATTTTCAAAGGCAATAGTACGATAGATTTTTACAAAAAAAACCAGATATAAAACACTTATTATTCTGTAACCTGCTGATTATCATACTCATTTTTGTGTAGCTTGTTTTTCGTTTATTTTCAAATAAACATGAATAGCCTGTAGTTGCATAAATGGAAAGCTAACTACATGTGAGCTAATGTTTTTACCAGAAACTTCCGGTAAAAGTGCAAATTGTTGAATTTTCCAAATTAAAGAACCTGCCTGACTTTCAGCCTTTTATTCATCTGCATATAACTAAACATAATATCAATTTAGCAACAGAAATATTTGCTAAATTAAAAATATAATTATGTTGAAGTTAATTGACCAATGAATGCACCTTTGGGTCCTTCTGGTGCGCCAGTGCCATTCGACGGTGGACTAGCCAGGAAAATACTGATAGAATTGAAATACAGATCATAATAGTCAATCTGTAATGATTACCGAATAGATCGCAGGTGTTTGTTTAAAGGTAAAAACTGGAATACGGAAATTGAGGAAAGTAGGTGATCAAGTAAAATTTGATCTAATAACCAAACCTACCAACTTAAAATCTAATTCCAGTTTTTTTTCCTTAGATTCTAATTATTTGACTTACTGCTCCTTAACTCGAATGATGTTTGCATCAGATTAGAGATTTACCACACTGACCAACCAAGGCAGGCCGTATCACAAAAAAGTTATTGTGAAATCACTACTTCAAATAGGGTAATTCTACTACCTTATCTTTATTCTTCACCAAGATTTTACGCATATCATCGAGCGTGCTCCAAAAGCTATTGAAAACTAGTGGATCGGTAATTAAGCGAGGAATAACCGGCTTCGAATTGTTGTACATAGAGTAGGTGATTTTAATGTTACCATTGTGCAAGGGTTCCATTTTCCAGCCTCCTTCAAAATGCTCTATGCGTCTAATGCCATCTTTCACCGGTACTTGTTCTGAGGCCCCGCTCAACACGACTTCTACTTTTCCGTTCTTGTAAATTTTTAATTCATTTTTTGTTACCATGTCCTGATTGTCCATGGGCCAGGGAATGGCCATTTCGCTGTAAGAATACCAGGTAAAGTCATCAACAATTCTTACATTTTTAAACACTTTTACCCGGTTAATCCATTCTGTAGCTTTTTTATCATCTTTTATTAAATGAATAATATTGCTTACCGGTACATCTACAATCATTTCTCCCCGAAGCTCTCTTGCTTCCCTGTCTTCTTCTACAGGTCTCCAACGGGTAAAAATCTTTATGCCTTCCTTTTCTTTTGATAGTTTCCATTCACTATGGGTCTCAGGCTCTTTTTGTTGAGCAATAGTAGCTAAATTACAAATGACTAAAATGAATGATAATAGGATTTTCATATTTGCGAAATTTATCAAATATAAGTAATTGAATGGAGTTTTATAAAATGAGATTAAAAAAACTTAGATAAGTAGAACTTTAATACTAAGTCAATTTTAATTCAAGCTACACTAGCCAGTAGGTACAATGCCGCCATGCGCACCGCCACGCCATTTTCTACCTGATCAAGAATGATAGCATGTTCCGAATCGGCTACATCGCTGTTTAGCTCCACTCCCCGGTTGATTGGCCCTGGGTGCATTATTGTAATTGGTTTATTTAGCTCCGCGAGCATTTGCTTAGATATGCCAAAGTAAAGAGAATATTCTCGCAAAGAGGGGAAATACTTCAATTGCTGTCTTTCTAGCTGGATGCGCAGCACATTGGCTACGTCACACCATTGCAATGCTTTTTTTACGTCCAATTCTACCTTTACCCCCAATTCAGCTATGTAGCGAGGCAGCAAGGTGTTGGGTCCGCAAACCATGACTTCAGCTCCCAATTTTTGCAAGGCAAAAATATTGGACAGGGCTACTCTTGAATGTAAAATATCACCGATAATCGCCACTTTAAGTCCATCTACATGGCCAAATTTTTCGCGGATAGAATAAGTATCCAGTAAGGCTTGCGTTGGGTGCTCATGGGTGCCGTCGCCGGCATTGATAATGTTGGCTTTGATATGCCTGGATAAAAAATGAGGTGCACCAGGGCTGGCATGTCGCATCACGATCATGTCTACTTTCATGGCCAGGATGTTATTCACCGTATCCAGCAGCGTTTCTCCTTTTTTTAGCGAGCTGGCACTGGAAGAAAAGTTTATCACATCGGCCGAGAGTCTTTTTTCGGCAAGCTCGAAGCTAAGTTTAGTGCGGGTAGAATTTTCAAAAAAAACGTTTGCAACGGTAATATCGCGTAAGCTTGGCACTTTTTTAATCGGGCGATTTATTACTTCTTTAAAGTTATCGGCTGTTTCAAAAAGAATTTGAAGGTCATCTGGCGTGAGATTTTTTATACCTAGTAAATGCCTGGTGCTTAGCTGGCCCATAAATTACGAACTAAAATGGTAAAATAAATTGCACAAAGATAAACTGCAATTGGTTGAGTCACAAAATATATTACTCATCTTCTTTGGTAAATAAAATAACGTTGTCACTTTCGTGTCCTTGCTCTTTCCATTCAACCAGTACTTTTTGAGATTGAATCGAATTTACATGCTGACCTACAAAATTTGGTTCGATAGGCAAATCGCGACTATATTTCCTGTTAATTAAAACCAATAAATCTACTTTGCTGGGGCGTCCAAATGTAATCATTGCATCCATGGCAGCTCTCACAGATCTACCAGTATAAAGTACATCATCAATTAAAATCACGTTCTTATTTTCAATTTCAAATGGCACATGCGTTGTGCTGGCTTTTATTGGGGTGTCTCTTCTTCTAAAATCATCGCGATGAAAGGTGGCATCGATGTAGCCAATCAGCAGTGATTTTTGTAAGATATTTTCAAGATTTTTGCTTATTCTTTCAGCAAACAAGGTGCCTCGTGGCTGCAACCCAATGATCACAGTATCATTGAAATCGCCATAATTTTCAATGAGCTGATGGCATAGCCTGTCGATAGTAATTTGTAGCAGTTCGCTATTCAACAATTTTCTTTTTTGCATCATCGTACAAATATAATTATTGCCTTCAGCATCAGGCTTATTGGTAGTTAATTTTATTTACATAAAAAACCTTTCGCCGTAAATTAACAGCATCTTGATACTTATTGCGGATGTGCTGTATCCCGTAAGCATAAAAATTATCATCGTACCACGATTTTAAACCACCCATTTCATTGTCTTCCTCTTTTGCGACATCATCTTCAAATTTTAAAACTATATCGTCAAATGATTTTCCTTCTATCACTTCATTTCCTTTTATTATTTTACTACGGATCACGTTTTCAAAATTGTACAGCAAAACCAATTTATCTTTATGCTTATCTACGTGTACATATTTTTCTAAATTATAGCTGGTTACATCATTTATTTCAAAGCTGTTATCCCAAAGGTGATTTCCTTTTTCATCAAAACAAAATAATACCGCATGAGTGTATCTAAATCCTGATAAGTTGGCCCGAGTAGATGAACCTATGAGCGGGTTAAAGCTTTGGTTGGAATATACCGGGTAATAAGCTTCACCTAAAAGAATGTGATTTCCATCTTCGTGATTAATAATGTTACGTACTATTAAACGATAGTTAAATCTGAGCTCTTTGCCCTTAATTTTCCTTCTCTCTATCTTTCTTTTGATTCGCTTTTGTTTTCCCGCTTTCATATAATTGAAGAAATTGTCCAGATCGGCATAGTTGTAATAATTTATAAGCTGTTCGCCATTAGCATCCAGTCGGGCTACGTATATTCCTATCGAATAGCTTTCTTTGCCTTTTTTGGCCGATCTTATTTGAGAGTAAGTACCTGCTACGTATTGTGAGTTTTGGCTGATGCCTGTAGATCGACCATCTAATAAGTTTACATCTTTATTGGGCTTCAAAGTGAGATTAATTATCAATTCGCCACTTTTATCAAAAGTTTTAATATTGATCGTATTATTTTTATCCAGCGTTCGGGTGGTAGTTAGTACCCGAAATATTTCTTTGTCATCATCAATTTCAAGTTGCAAAAGTTCGCTCCGATCCATATAAAACCCAGGCAGCACTTTAAATTTTTTGCTTGGCAAATGGTATAAGATTACCGTAGGTCTATAATTTACATATCCCCCTAATAATACCGACTCACCTACCATTTCGTATTCGGTAAGTTCAATGGCAAACTCTTTAGGAATTTCAATAAAATCAGGTGTTTGTGTTTCCATGTCTACTTGCATCAAGGTAAGGTTATCCTTTACATATGGGCCATTGTTGAAAAGTAGGTAAGCCTGTTCATCGTGATAATCGTACCCTGTAAAATGGAATTTTGTATCTACATAGTATTTTTTTTGCCATTCCTCCTGTAGTGCCGTGTCCAGTTTAATAAACTCCCACTCGTTTTCTCCCAAAGCATTTGTTTCATTGGTAGGCCTTACCATTAATAAGCCATCTTCGCCAGCTGGTATTATTGTAAAATAATTGTCAAAGGGCTCCAGCTTTACTTCATATCTTCCTGGCTGCACTATCTGCGCTTTTGCAGGCAATACAAAAATCAATAGTAAGCTTAAGAGTAAATATCTCTTTCTCATCAATACGTATTTATTGTGTACCTAAAGTAATTATTATGTCAAAAGCACTTTCGTTTAATGGCATTACTGAAAGTCTCGATTGCTTCAATAAAGGAATTTTGGCTAATTGTGGTTCCAACTTTACTTGTTCAAGCGTTACAGGGTTTTTCAATGCTTTAAGTGCCTTTAGATTCACAACTACCCATCGCTCATCATTGGCTGTAGGGTCCGGATAGTGCTCCCTGCTTACCATTGCTATACCTACTATAGCTTTTTGCTTTCCACTATGGTAAAATAATACTTGATCCCCGTTTTTCATGGCTTTCAAATAATTACGGGCCTGGTAGTTTCGTACCCCGTTCCACATATCACTTTTTTTATTTTCAAAATCTTGCCACGAATAAGTTTCCGGTTCAGATTTTACTAACCAATAGTTCATTTACGAAATTAAGTTCTTGATTGTAAGGAGTCTAAGTTAGTAAAAGTTACCTAAGGAATAAAGTTTTCTGGCTTATTTTAAGTCTTTTGAAAAACGCCTCTTTAAAGATAAATCACACTTCAATTAATAACAATTCGGGTACTGGTATTTTTGTCATTGCATTGCAAATGCACCACGTAAACCCCAGAAGTTTCTTGCGGCCATTTTAAATGATGGGTTCCTGCAGTTAGTAATCCTAATTTTTTTTGCCACACTTGCTTTCCAGCAATGTTCCAAATTTTTATTTGTGTATCGCCAGATGTTGGTAATTGAAACTTAAGTGTTGGCGAAGATCGTGCAGGATTGGGGTAGCTACTGAGTTCTAAATTATTTTCAACATTTTCGGCTACACTCACCGTGGTTTCTGTCTGAATAGCCAGTTCATCAATTGCCCAACCCCAACTCACAGTTTCCGAATCAGAATACAATCGGAATCTAAATAAAACTGTATCGCCGTGAGCAAATGTATTAGTTAGATCAAAGTTTTTGCCTTCGAATAAATCGGCATCTCCATCAGCATTATTTCGGTAAGCTGACAGCCAATTATTATTAAAACGAGAATCGTATCCCGGCGTTACATCAAACCAATTGAAGCCATCTGTAGTGCCCTCCACAATTACATAATCCCAAAATTCATCGTTTCCAAATACGGTATTGGGCTCTCCCGGTTCTACAATTACCACATCCTTGTAGGCAAAATTGCTTTTTTCTTCATTTACAATTATAGGATGCTTCAATAGATAAGTATTATTACTATTTCTTAAGTATGGATGTGGGGAATGAATAGCATCATTGTTAAACCCTGAAGGTTGTATTATGGTAAAATCTCCTGTAAAATCAGATCCATCACTTTGATTAAAATTGTTTTCGTATTGATGGACTATATCGCCGATTTCAAATAAAAAAGCCTCTCCCGTGTTAGATAAATAGCCTCTTTTATTGACAAAACCTTTGAGGTAAACCTGATAATTTTGACCAGGCGGTAGACTGGTAAGAGTAAAAACTACCTCTCCTTGCTGTTCAAAAGCTTCAGAACCCACTAATTGTTGATTTACAAATAATTGTACTGAATCGTAAGATGATCTTAAATGTACACTGACAGCTAAATTGCCCTTCGGACTTACACCAATGCCGGTAATGGTCGGCGTTAATATTATATCAGGACTTACCGGCAGGTCCAGCGTCCATATTCCCCGGCCATGTGTACCTACTACCAGTTGATCGTTGATAAGCTTCATATCCCAAATAGCCGTGTTAGGCAATTCGCTTTGCAATAGATGCCAATTATTACCATTGTCAGTAGATTCAACGATTCCAATTTCAGTACCAGCCCAAAGTCTGTTGGGCTCATTAGGAAAGATGAATAAGCTGTAAGTAGCTACATCCGGATAACCCCTGGAGCTTTCATCATTATTCAAAAATCCGGTTATGTCTTCCCAGGTTTCTCCAAGGTCAGTTGTACGTAATATCTTGGGTGCATCGGCAAAAGAAAACAATGCAAATGCGGTCGAGTCTTGCAACGGGTGCGTTTCAATTCCGGATATGGCTCCCATCACTGTTTCATCATAGTTATTTACAGGCTCAAAGGACAAACCACCATCAGTACTTACATGCAGTGATAAAGCAGAATTCATGGCAGTACCGGTCCATACAATACTATTATTGGCTTTTGAAACTTTAATATCAATAAAAGGTGCCAGTTGCCATTGCTCATTAATCGGGATGCTAGTCCAGCTTTCGCCAAAATTGTCGGAGCGCCACACGCCGGTTCTTCCCACGGTAAACAATACTTCCGGGTTGTTTTTTGAATTTACTAATTTACTAATAAAAGGTGCATCATCAGCATCAACATCAGTAAGGCCAGTCATGGCAGGCTGCCAGGTTTGCCCGAAGTCAGTACTGCGAAAGAAAAAATTAAATTGAGAACTTCCAATTAAAAGATTGGGGTCGGCGGTGTTCCAAATGGCATCGAAGCCGTCACCACCTATTTGAAAAACATAATCGGTATTTACACTTGCTTCCACGCTTTTTGGAGAACGCCAAGAGCCATGATCCTGCAACCCACCAAAATATTCATCTTTACCCGGGCGTTTTGCTATTCCATAAAATTGACCTGTTACATACCCCTGGCCTGCAAATGTCCAGCTTCCTTCTGGTATGCCGGGATCTTTTTCTGTATCGGAATAATACAAGCCGCCATCGTTGGCCGTTACCAGAAAAAATGTTTCTTGATTTTTATCAACTTTGATTGGTTGTGCATTATGATGGTCTACATGCACAGTACTATTTCTTCCATCTATGGCATTATATACATCTGTGATATTGGTTGTTTCTCTTTGCTCAGGGCTGGCCACGTATACTTTGATCATTGATTGAGGCAGGGTGTTAGGAGACCATATTTCACCTGGTGGTAGTACTGGCCAGGTTGCATATATTGTTTTATAACCTATGCCGCCATTTGTAGCAATTTGTTCATCGGGTTGCGCGGCATAAGGTACTGCATGAATGTAAATGTACTCCCTGGGTTGAATATCATTTCCTACAGTTTCCGGTTCCAGATCAAAAAGACCATCAGCCTCCTGATCTCGAAAGCTAACCATCAGCTGCCGGTTATTGGTTACATCCCATACTTCAAATGGAACATCTATATATTCATCGTAAAAATGATCGCTGGGCGGTACTCCAGCTTGAGCCCCGGAGGGTACGATAAAACGATGAGCTTTTTGTGTACGACCAGGTCCAAATCTTATTTCGACACTAACATAGTCCGTTTCGGCTAAATCGATGGGATATGCTTCATAATCACTAAACCAATCTTCACCAGTGGTAAAACCACCATTAAGAAAAAGACCAGAAATATTGACGAATTCCATAAAGCTACTGGTATTAAAAGTATCTACCGCCACCGGAATATTTATCGTGGGAGTTGATTGTGGTAGAAGTTCTATTTTCCACAAGTTGATACCTCCTACATAAACTATATCATCACGGTAGGGATGTACAGTAATTGTGTTGTTATACCAGCCCTGGCCTCCTAGCCAGTCGTATGCGGGGCCGCTGGCTTCATCTACCAGGCTCCAGCTATCACCGCCATTTGTAGTCACAAAAAGATCGGAGCCTGTGCCTGAAAGTTCACCCTCCACCGAAGCATACAATATATTGGTATTATTATTTCCAATCGCTATTTCTATTCTACCGGTTGATTGCAACCCTGCACTTGCACGTTTCCAGGTAAGTCCGCCATCGGTCGATTTTACAATACCCAATGCGTATATGGTGGCATATTGGACATTGAAATTTTTAGGATCATAGATAATTTGTTGAATACGATTATTGGCTGATAATACTTGTTCCCATGAGTTTCCTCCATCGGTGGATCGATAAATTCCGGTAGAGAAATTGTCCCGTCTGCCATTGTTAGAGCAAAAAAGAACTACATCAGGATTATTAGGGTTTACTATAATCCTATTGATATTAAGGTATTCAGTTTCTATTATTGCTTGGTTGAGCGGCAATTGTTCCCAGCTTTCTCCGGCATCAGTAGACTTAAAAATGCCTGTTCCGTTGATCGCATCTAAATTATAAAATCCCTCGCCGGTGCCTACATACATTATTTCTGGCTCTGACTGACAAATGGCTATGGTACTGGTAGCCATATTGGGAAAATCAGGTGTCAGAAGTCTCCAAGACTGGCCTCGGTTGGTGGTTTTCCATACTCCGCCTGCCACAGAACCTGCGTACCAGGTATTGGCAGAGTCTTCGGGCCATAATACCAGTCCTCGGGTACGGCCTGCTACATTAGCAGGACCGCGAGGTACCCATTCCAAGTCAGTAGTTCGCGCATTCCTTACAGGATTCCGTCTTCTGGCTTTACGCAATTCCTGCAATCGATAATTTTGTGGGTATTTTGGAGAGGTGGCATTGGTGCGGGTTCGAATACGGTTGTGAAATAAAACATATTGATCTGGGGAATCTTGTTTTTTAAAGCCCATTTGATGCTTCTTTTTCTTCTCAGCTGTTTCAATGGCTTTTAATTGTGACGGTGTGAATTTTAGTTTTTTGTCTGTCGGTAATTCCCATTTATTTTCTGAATTATTCAATAAGAAAAATAGACTTAATGTGGCTATTAACAAAAAAATTGAAAAAAATAAATATCTTTTCATGAAGGGTAATTTGGGGAATTTACTTCAAGCAAATTCTTTTTATAAGGGTACTGTATATCTTCTACTTGTTTTTAAGTAAAAAGTTACGGCTCAAGGGCATCGAACTAATAGTTAAAATGATAGAAATTATTATTAATCATTGAAAATCAGGAACTCCCTGGCTGTAATCTACCTGGTAAATTTCATCATCAAAATTAATAGTTAATACTTCATCTACCAGTGAAGCATTGGGTCCTTCCATAATAGGCCAATTTTCAGTAAACTTCCATTTTTCATTGTCAAAAACAATTTCAGGAACCCTTCCATAACCATTTCCGGATGGCCAGGCTGGTCCATAAAAAGGAGGAGAAGTAATTTGGGTGTGCCTTTCAATTGTGCCATATCCCCAATCATAAAGTGGCTCCTGAAATTCTCCGGCAACCGAGAATTGAAAAGCAAATGCTTTTTTATTGCCCGTGAGGCGTAAGATATAATCTTCCTTGCTAAAAGTTGATTTTTGTAAATAAGTTACAGCGGATTGTTTATTTTCAAAAAACTGCTGGTCGTAAGCACGTATAATGAAACCGCACATCTGGTTTCTTTTGGCTTCATTTTTTATAATAATCCTGCCGGAAATTTGCTCCCGGTCAAAAGCGGTTTTCGATGCTACAGGATAAATGAAAAGATAAATATCGGACAGGGAGACCAGATAGTAATTATTGACCTTTTCAAATGAAGCTTGCTCAGGTAAATTGATATAGCTGGTATTTTCAAAATTAACTTCTTCAGGCTTATGGTATACATTTTTATCGCGATCTGCAGGGAACCGCATCAAAAAGTCTTCCTTCCAATCTTCGTTCCAGTCAATAGCCATCGATTCCATTTTTTCATAAATCATTTCAGCAGAATCCGGAACCAGGGTAATTTGTGCCAGCGTGTTTTCGTGCTGTGCATACTGGGTAAATGGGTCCCTGGTTTTACCTTCATAATTCTGCCAAAACAGACCATTGCCACTCACCTGGTGTGGTAAACCAGTTTCATCAGAAGGCGTGACTAATTTCCAGTTGATGATTTGATAGCTGGCTCCGGTCCAACCGCCATATCCACTGATCTGGCTTCCCAAAGTAAAATTTTTACCCGTGTAAAATGGAATTTTAACAAAGGAAGGCTGTCCTAATAAATAAGTGGGCCGGCTGGTAAGATAAAAAGTGGGACTATCAAAATCTTTTTGCGCTAGTTTTACAATCAAGGAATGTGGTTGGTAAGTACTGGTAATAGCGTGCATGCATTGGATGTATTGGTTACCCTCTAATTCCATCGTAAAATGATTAGTGTCACCAAACCACAACCAAGCCAAATAAGTGGAAGCATTATTATTGTTGCTCAAAATTCCGCTGCCTCGCATTTCTGCACCCCCTGGTATCCCGTAACTGAAATATAGCGCTATTTCGGTAGCATAAAAATCAAGTACTGCTCGTGCCATAGCTTTCACCTGCCGGTCCTTTGCAAAATCGTATAAATTGAGCCAGCCAATCAGGTTGTAAGTTTCATAAATGCCGGAGTGCCATTCACCATTGCCTACTTGATAAATCCGCTTAGACCAATAGCTGATCCAGTCTTTCATTTGCGCGAGTCTTTGTTGCGCCTCCGGAAATTTTTCGGGATAATTTAATGCTTCCTGGGCAAATAAATAGCCACTGGTGCGGGCCATGCTGATATGGTTTTCTGTACCTTCACTGGTCCAGGCATTGTAACTATCACTTCTTTCAAATACTTTTAGCAGCAACAATTCTTTGTTTTTCTTTATGGCCGGTGCTTCAGGATATTTTAACATCAGTCGGGCCATACCTACCAAAGTGAAATGAAAAGGCGAGTTGTTTTTCATGGCCTCGATGTAGGCATTAGCAATAGAATCCTGAAGCCCGTATTTTTCAAACCGGGACATGGCTTTGGGCCAGTAATATTTTTCAGGGTCACCTATATTCATGCTAGGTGGCTGGTAACTATCAGCTATTTGGTTAGTCAGAATTTTGGCTTTCTCAGTAAAAAAAGTTTCCTCCTGTGCCAGCACAAAATGAAACAATAGTGATAATGCAAAAATCAATAGGCTATTTCGAATCATTTTAAGTGTATTTATTCAGTTTTTATTGCTGTCACTTATTCTTATAATAATCAAGATTATCCATGCCTGAGTTACTGTAATAATACTATTTTAACTTAAGCTGGCTATCTTAAAAATAAGGTTTTATTACCTTTAGCTCATATCCTAAATTCACCAGGTATTCACATCCGTACTGTATGCCAAGATTGTTTTCTCCGGTCCAGCCTTTTTGTTGTCCTAGCAAAATTAAGTCTTTAATATATTGCGGCTCGTTAAGATTAATCTTCACTATCTCGTGAGTTTGCTTATGCAAAAGTAAGACACCAACATTTAACAGCTGCCCCAGAAGATTGTCATCGAAATTAATAATTAGAGGAGTGTTCTTGCGGCCATTTAGAAAAATCTTTACTTTTAAATGATAGGTGTTACTTTCAAAATTGTACCTTTTTCTCACCGAATACAAATACACTTTATTATCTACATTGATTTGTCTCAGTTTCTTTTTCATACATTACATTATCTTTTTTCAAATGTTTCTAAATGGACTATTGCTTTATATAATTCTGCTGGTGATATATTTTTTTTGATTTCAATATCAGGCATATAGTCTTTTTTAAAAAAGTATTGACATTTTTTAATAAAAGCATGTAATCGTTCGTCATTAAAATTCTCATAATCACTGTATGAATCGGGATAAGCTTCTTCTTGCAATTCATTTAATATGTTTTCAGAGTCAAATGCTGATGAGGTATACCAATTATTGCCCAATTCTTCCCAAATAGTAATCATGCCTATTAGTCGTAGCGGATCCTCTGCAAAAAAATCACGGTTTTCTTTGCTTGCGATAAAGGTGCCTAAAGAATTTTTCTGCTGTGTCGGCCATAAAATCAATTGATAGCCTTTACGTTTTATAATTGTTAATGCTTTTTTGTATAAGTTCGGATGGTCCGTCATACGAACCCTGTTATTGGAATGGATCATCGAAAATAATTTTTAGGTTGTAGCATATGAGTAATTATATTCATTTTATAAACCCCAGGAATACAATTCAAGTCATTATATTTTGATTAAATTTGAAAAGTAAAGTATAAAAATAGTGAGTAAATGAAGCTCTTGAACATCTTTTTAATATTATTTTTTATTGTACAATCGGTTTTCGCTCAGAAAGTTTGGTTGGAAACCTCATTTCCTGCTGAGTCAGCATTTAAAACCCGCACTGAAGGAATCATTGAGCAACTAGCTACCACACCGTTTGGTATTCGTAGCAGGTCAGTTTCCACTTGTCCTGATACGGGGCTGCCAGTGAGCACATGGGCAGTGAAAGGAGACAGCATTATCTCTCCTTATACCGGTAGAAAATACATTCAAGGGCCTACAGGCTATTTTGGGCCAAAAACACGAAATAGTAAAGGTGAAATTATTGCCTTTGGTGGAGATCCACTTAAGTACGATTTACAACCAGCAACAGCTTATTTACTTTTAAATCCTAAAGACGAGAAGACCAGAGCTTTTCTATCCATACCCGGTAATATGAATCAGCAATATCACTTTGCTGCTAAAAACTGGGCGCGCTTTTATCCACTTTTACATGAAAAAATGGGGGAGGAGTGGATTAGTAAATTCACCAAGGCGGTAGGCAAATATGCCGAAAAGAGACGACCCTCCGATGGGCCTGACCGGGAGCACAACTGGCTTTCACATGCCCATACCCTGGTAGGAGAGTCTGGCCATTTGCTTGGTGGACCCAAGCTGGATGGCGGAACAGAAAACCATAAAACCATGTGGCGAACCACTGCTTTGCTTTATTCGCAATTGTTTCCTGAGGGTTCCAAAATTTCAGGTCATTCTTTAGCGGAAGCGGAGGAAATGACCACTACCATGATCCGGGATTATTTAAAACTTTGTTTAAAGGTAGGCAATGGTGAATATGACAGCAGAATTTATTATCCTCATTCGATCGAGGCCTTTCTCAATCTTTATGATTTTACTCCCAAAGTTTCCACAAAACTATTAGCCAAAACCGCCCTGGATTTTTATCTGGCCACAGCCGGGTTAAAAATGATTGACGGCACCCTGGCCGGTGCTTCTAAAAGAGGATATTTTCCCGGTACCGAGCCTAACGAATTGGAATCTATGACCTGGGCCTGGGGAGCGGAAACCAGCCGAAATATGGAAAACGCTGAAATTACTTTGCACCAGGCCACCAGTAGCTATCGGCCTAATCAGGTCTTGTACAACCTGATGAATAAAAATGTTCCTTTGCCATTTGAAGCAAAAATGGCTCGACCATTTTATCACATGGATTCAGCCAATCGTTTTCAGGAAACCTTTTATGCATCTGAATCATTCGGGCTGGGCAGCGTAGCCATGACAGTAGTTGATAATCCTACCCAGCAAATCGTATGGTCGTTGATTGCTGAAGGTACAAAAGGCCCGCTGGCCTTTGGAGGAGGGCATCCTCGCTACCTTAGTGCCAACGGTCATTCACCTTACCAACAAAATATACAATCAGGGTCGAGTGTAATTATAATGGTAGGACAAACTGGAAACTTACCTGATAAGCCCGATGCTTACCAGCAACAACGAGCAACACATGCAATAGAAAAATTAGTGAAAATTTCTCCACCTGATATGCAAGACAGTATTTCAATTGACAGGTTTTTACAAAATTCTAAAATAGGTGCTGCTGCCTGGCTGCTGTTGCCAAAGTCGGTTGAGGTATTTGAAAAGCACGATAAAGTGTTCATTGAAGCCAATCAGACATTAATTGCAGTCCATCCTATGGCAGATTATTTCTGGTTCGACTGGCAACCACCCGGAGACGAAAAAGCTTTCCGTATGCTGAGAACCCATAAGGTATTGGTGATACCCGGAAATAAAACCGGATTCGTGTTAGAAGCTGCAGAAAAAGAAAAATACGGCAGCCTGAATGTATTTGCCGAGGTTGTGCTGGAAAATGCATCACTAGATTTAAGTCAGCTCCAAAAAAACTTGAAGGTAATTTATACCTC
>Ga0207419_1000873_pt1 | contig 24991 bp, 15 predicted proteins | sample ElkSloMetagenome_4_FD_184723 | JGI IMG/M metagenome (GOLD analysis project Ga0207419, IMG submission 184723) | Hot spring microbial communities from Elkhorn Slough, Monterey Bay, USA - MD2A (version 2) | ecosystem: Environmental > Aquatic > Marine > Intertidal zone > Estuary: Microbial mat ... | reverse complement strand
TGGAGGGCCACGGTCAGTTCCACCACGCCCAGCCCGGCGCCCAGGTGCCCGCCGGTGCAGGAGACGGCGTCGATCACCTCGGCGCGCACTTCCTCGGCCAAACGGGTCAGGTCATCCAGCGACAGGTGGCGGATGTCCTGGGGGAACGTCACGGTGTCCAGCACCGGGGTCTCGGGGCGTTCTGGCAACGCTCTGGTCCTTCTCGTTTACTCACACAACCGACCCGCAAGGAATCCGACCCGTGGGGAGCTGTCTATCTATTTGTCTCGTTCCACGACGAACCGCGCCACCGCGCGCAGCAGATCGGCCTCGCGGCCGAACACATCCAGGTGGGCCACGGCCTGGTCCGACAGCAGCCGCGCCCGCTCGCGCGCGCCCTCCAGGCCAAGCAGGGTGACGAACGTGGTCTTGCCGCTCGCCGCGTCCTTGCCCGGGGTCTTGCCCAGGTCCTGGGCGCTGCCGGTCTCGTCGAGCACGTCGTCGGCGATCTGAAAGGCCAGCCCCAGGTCCCTCGCGTAGGCGTGCAGGCAGGCACGCATCCGGCTGGAGGCCTTGCCCATGATCGGGCCGGCGATGCCGGCGAAGATGATCAGCCGGCCGGTCTTCATCTGGTGCATCCGGGTGATGCTGGCGACATCGAGGCCCGGGTCGCCGATGCCGCGTTCAGCCATCAGGTCGACCATCTGGCCGCCGACCATGCCGCGTGCCCCGGCCGCCGCCGCCAGTTCGCGCACCAGTTCGCAGCGCACCGCCGGATCGGCGTGGCTGGCGGGATCGGAAAGCACCTCGAAGGCGCGGGTCAGCAGGCCGTCGCCGGCCAGGATGGCGGTGGCCTCGTCGAACTGCTTGTGGCAGGTGGGACGGCCGCGCCGCAGGTCGTCGTTGTCCATGGCCGGCAGGTCGTCGTGCACCAGCGAATACGTGTGCACCATCTCCAGCGCCGCCGCCACCGTCAGCGCGGCGCTGGGCGAGACGTTGAACAGCGCCGCCGAGCGCACCACCAGGAACGGCCGCAGCCGCTTGCCGCCGGCCAGGGCGGAATAGCGCATGGCCTCGATGACGCGGCCCTCGGGGGCGTCGGCCTCCGACAGCAACTCGGACAGGCGGGCGCTCACGGCCTCGCTGGTCTCGGCCATGGCGGCGTTCAGGGCGGGGCCGGGGCGGTCGGTGGCAACTTCGGTCAGGGTCCCGGATTCGGGCATGAGGTCTTCCTTGGTCAGTGTCCTGGGTCCGGGCCGGGCCGGGGTGGGGCAGGGCGGGGCGCCCGGGCGCCCGTGGTGACGGCGCGGCGGCCCTTACTCCACGTCCAGGGGGGTGGTCGACGGACCGCCGTCGGCGCCGATGCCGATGCGTTCCACCTTGGTTCTCGCTTCGCCCAGGCGGGCTTCGCAGTGCTTGCGCAGCCAGACGCCGCGTTCGTAGGCCGCCACCGCCGCGTCCAGGTCGACGCGGCCGGTCTCCAGGCGCTGCACGATCTCCTCCAGAGCCTTGAGCGCCTCCTCGAACGACAGGCGCGCGATGTCGTCCGGAACCTGCGCGGCCTGCGCGCCGTCGGCGGCGGGGGCGGCGGGCTGTGAGGTCTTGGACGCCATGCATACCTTCGGTGGGGCGGTGAGGGAACGGCCGGCGGCCCGGGCATTCGTCTGGTGGGGCGAACCGCTCCGGTCCGCTCCCTTAGCAGGAAACGCCGGTGCGGGGAAACGTCCGGCCGACGGATAATACCCCGCCGTCACCGATTCGCAACAGCGCCTGGCCGCGCGCAAGGTCTGTGCCCGGTCGGGGAAGTCCTGCTAGTGTGAGGGTCTCCTGTCCCGTCCGAGGTCCCCATCCCATGGCAGACTATATTCTCGTCATCGGCAACAAGACGTACTCCTCCTGGTCGCTGCGCCCGTGGCTGGCCCTGCGCGTCGCCGGCATTCCGTTCCGCGAGGAGGTGATCCCGCTCGACCAAGCGGACACCCGCGACCGCATCCTGGCGCATTCCGGGGCCGGGACGGTCCCGGTGCTGCGCCACGGCGACCTGACCGTGTGGGAGTCGCTGGCCATCCTGGAGTACATCGCCGAACGCCACCCCGATGCCGGCCTGTGGCCCGACAGCCAGGCGTCGCGGGCCGTGGCCCGGTCGGTGGCGGCCGAGATGCACGCCGGCTTCGCCGCCTTGCGCCGGGCGATGCCAATGAACACGCGCCGCGACCGGCCAGCGATGGATGCGGCGCCGGACGTGCAAGCGGACATCGATCGAATCGCCACCCTGTGGCGGGACTGCCGCGCCCATCACCGCGCCGGCGGGCCGTTCCTGTTCGGCCGCTTCACCATCGCCGACGCGATGTTCGCCCCGGTGGCCAGCCGCTTCCGCACCTACGGTGTTCCCCTGGACGAGGTCTGCGCCGGGTACGTGGAGGCGGTTCACGCCCTGCCGGCCATGATCGAGTGGTGCGCCGACGCCGACCGCGAGCCCTGGGTGGTGGACCGCAGCGAGGTCTAGGTTCGCACTCTCACACCATCACGAAGGACACGGTCATGGCGATTTTTGCGAAATACGGCACCGTGAAGGGCAATGCGACACACGGCACCCACAAGGACTGGATGGATATCCTGACGTTCGACTGGGGGCTTGAACGCGCGATCAGCACACCGTCGCAGTCGGCCGCCAAACGCATGGCATCGGAAACGGTTGTTTTTGACGTGACCCTGACGAAGGCCCTGGACGAGGCCTCGGCGTCGCTGCTCATGGAGGCGTTCACCAAGAAATCGAGCGCGCATCTTGAAGTCCACCAGGTCGCGACTCACTTGGACAATGTCAACGTCGCCGAATATATCTTTCGGAATGCAATGGTTACCCGCTACACGACCAATTCGTCCGGCGACCGTCCCATAGAGACCATTTCGTTCAACTTCACGAAACTCGAGTTCTGCTTTACGATCATGGACGAGGACGGTAAGACGAAGCCGGTCACCGGGGAGTATGATTTGGCCCTCGCCCGCCAGATGGGCAATCTCTGAACTCACGGGAGTTGAAACGCGCCGCCGCCGGTCAGGCGCCCGCTTGGGGGTGACAAAATCGCCATAATTCCCCACTATGCAACTGTGAAAGGGCTGAAGGTCGACGACTGCCACGCGCCGGGTCCGGCGCGCCCCAACGGTCCCTCCCATGGCCTCTTGGGGGCGCTGCGGCGCGGCGAGAGCACGATCCTTCGGATCACACGACCTCGGATCAAACGTCTCCGGATCACAAGGAGTGCAGCCATGTTGCCGCGTGCCATTGCCATGGTTCTGGTCGTCGGTCTGGCGACCGCGACAGGCGCCACCCTCGGGCCCGCCCAGGCGGCCGACGACAACCTGATCGATGTTCCAGAGGCGTCCGGCGCGGAAATGGACTCCGACGACATCATCCGCATGTTGTCGCCGCGCACGCGCGGCCTGCGGGTCCATTCGACGCCAGAGGCGGAGGAACCGTCGCCTGAGGAGGGACTCGGGCAGTTGTCGGCCTCGTTCGACAGCATTCTGTTCGCGTTCGACTCGGCCCGCATTCTGCCGCAATCGATGGCCACCCTGAACCAGATTGGACGCGCCCTGTCGTCGGACGAACTCAAGACCTATCGGTTCGGCGTCTACGGGCACACCGATGCCTCGGGCCGGGAAACATATAATGCCGACCTGTCGCAACGCCGCGCCGAGGCGGTCCGGTCGTACCTGGTGGAGAACTTCGGCATTGCGCCGTCGCGCCTGCAGGCGCGGGGCTTCGGCGAGCAGCGGCTGAAGGACCCGGCGGCGCCGAACTCTCCGGCCAACCGGCGGGTTGAATTGGTCAATCTCGACTCGTAAGCGACGCGCTACGACAGCGAGTCGGATCAAGCCTGTCCGCACACGCAACGCGCCTCGGCAGGGGCGCCGCACGAGAGGACCCGCGATGAGACGCTTTGCGCCCGCGCCATTGGCCTGCCTGATCGCGGTCCTCGTCTGTGGGGCCGGTGTGGTCGCCGCGTATGACGCGGCGGCCCAGACCAGTGTTCTGCGCAACAGCACCCGGTCCGTCGGCCGCGCGGTGCAAAGCCAGACCCGCACAATCTTCCGGCCCACGCTGCAAATCCGGGGCAACCTCGGGGCGGTCCGCGGCCTGGATATCGACGCCGGATGGGCGCACGCCGCGACCGTGCTGGGCAATGGGGCCATCGCCCTGTGGGACCTGCGCGAGGGCGCGGAGGTTCAGCGCCTGACCGCCGCCGGGATGGGGCCGGTGCGCGATATTCATGTGGGGCCGAACGGCGGCTTCGTGCTGCTCGGTTCGACCGACCGTCAGGCGCGTGTCTTGCCAGCGCCGGGCGGGCGGCCGGTCGCCGGCCTGCCATCGGCCGCGTCATCCAATGTCCAGTCGGTCAACATCTCGCCGGACGGGCGCCAGGCGATCTTCGGGCGGTCGGACGGCACCGTGCTCGGTGTGACGCTGGCCAGCGGCCAGGCGCAGTCGCTGCACCGGGGCGCGGGCGCCGTGACCCACGTGGCACGGGATGATGGTGGCCGGTTCGCGGCGGCCTTCAGCGACGGCTCGCTGGTGATCGGGGCGGCCGGAGCCGGCCGGAGTGTGCGCCCCGCCGCGCCGGTGAGCGCGCTGGCCATGTCCGCCGACGGCCGCGTCGTGGCGGGTCTGTCCAACGGCACCGTCGAGATCTGGGACGCGGCCAGCGGGCAGCGCATCGCGCAGGCGCGTGCCCACGATGCCGAAGTGACGGCCGTGTCGGCCGCGCCCGGCGGGCTGGCCGTCTCCGGCGATTCCAACGGTGGCCTCGCCAAGCATTCCGGCGGGCAGGCCACCCGCCTTCCGACTCCGGTGCCCGGGCCAGTGACCGACGTGGCCATGCGCAGCGGTCCCGACCGCATCCTGGCCGCCAGCGGCGACGGCACCGTCCATGTTCTGGATGGTCAAAGCTTCCGGCTGCTTGCCCACATGATCTCCAACGCCGGCGGCTGGGCCGTGGTCTCGCCCGAGGGGCGTTACGACGGCGCCATAGACACCTACGAGGATGTGGTCTGGAGCACCCCGGCCGGCGACCTGCCGGTGGACCGCTTCGCCAAGACCTATTTTGAACCCGGCCTTCTGACCAAATCCGTACAGCCGGGCATGGCGCTGTCGACCAGGCCGTCGGTGGCCATCCAGCAGGAGGTGCGTCTGCCGCCCGAGGTGACCGTGTCCGTTTCGCCCTCCGGCGGCGTGGCACCGGGCGAGACGGTGACCGTCACCGTCAAGGCGGTCAACCGCAGCGACGGCACGCGGCCCGACGTCCGCCTCTACAACAATGACAAGCGTGTGCCGCCCGAGGCCATCGTCGCCGACATCAACGAGTCCGGCGATGGGGTCGGACGGACCGTCACCTTCGCGGTCCCGGCGGTGCCCGGGCGCAACGCCTTCTCCGCCGTCGCGCTGGGCTGGCAGGGCGTGGCCAGCGACCCGGCCACCGCCAGCGTGCAGGCCTCCGGCGGCGGCGTCAGCGGCGGCCAGCTCTACCTGACGGCGGTGGGCATCAATGCCTATCAGGCCGCCGGGCTGGGCGCCCTGACCTTCGCCGTGGCCGACGCGCAGTCGGTCTCGCAGCTCTTCCAGCGCGGTGTGCGGACGCCCTATTCGGGTGTGCGGCAGACTCTGCTGACCAACCGTCAGGCCACGAAGAGCGCCATCCGCGCTCACCTGCAAAGCCTGCAGACCATCTCGCCGTCCGATGTGCTGATCCTCTATCTCGCCGGTCACGGCAAGGCCCTGGACAGCGACTGGTATTTCCTGCCCGCCGACCTGTCGCAGGCCTCGGCCTCCGGCGTGCGAAGCCAGGGGATCTCGGCCGAGGAACTGGCCGACCTGCTGCGACGCATTCCGGCGCAGAAAATGCTGCTGCTGGTCGATGCCTGCGGGGCCGGCGCGGCGCTGAGCCAGTTCGACGGCTTCGAACAGCGGCGATTCCTCGACTCGCTCAGCCGCGAGACCGGGGTGCATGTTCTGACCGCTGCCCGGGCCGGGCAGGAGGCGCCCGAGTACGACATCCTGGGGCACGGCCTGTTTACCTACGCCTTCCTGGAAGGCTTCGGCGCCGGCGGCGGGGTGCGCCGCGCCGACCGCGCGCCCCGGGACGGCCAGGTGACGGTGGTCGAGATCAAGAGCTACGTCGAGGATGCCGTGCCCGTGGTGGTGCAGAAGCTGGAGGAGCAGTTGCTGGCCCACGCGGCGACCCGCGGCGGCATCGCCGGCCGGACCATGGTGACGCCGGTGGGCATCAGCCGGGGCACGGACTTCGTGCTGGCACGGTAAGCGCCCCGCGCCGGGACCCTCAACCATCGTCAGTGTTGAACGGGACACCGTCCCGCGCCACACTGGCGGTGCCGTAAGCGGCACCACCACCACCAGGGTCGAAGCCCCGGTGGGAGGCTCATGGGACGAGGGAGGCGAAGACGTCAGAGACAAGACGCGGAGCCGGCGAATCCGCCCCGCCCGATGACGACGGAACCGTCGTCTCGAAGCCGGGTGTCGCCGGCGGGGGCCGTGCCCTCCGGCCGTCCGGTGGCACCATCCCCATCGGCACCATCCTCTCCCACACCTACGTCATCGAACGCCTGGTTGCCACCGGCGGCATGGGCGAGGTGTACCGTGCGGAACACCTGTTCAATGGGCGCCCCTACGCGCTCAAGATGATCAAACCGGAGTTCGCCAGCGACGAAAGCATCATCGAACTGTTCCGGCGCGAGGCGGGGATCCTGGAGTCCATCAAAAACCCGGTGATCGTCAGCTACCGTGGCCTGCTTCTGGATGAGCACAATCACCCGTTCATCGTCATGGAATACGTGGACGGGCCGTCGCTGAAGGACCTGATCGGCGAACGGACCTTCACGGATGACGAGATCCGCCTGCTGCGCGACAAGCTGGCCGCCGCCCTCGACGAGGTCCACCAGCGCGGCGTCGTGCACCGGGACATCTCGCCCGACAATATCCTGTTCCACGAAGGCAAGCTCGACCAGCCACGCATCATCGATTTCGGCATTGCCCGTCAAGAGGCGGTGGCCACGGTGATCGGCGGCAGTTTCGCCGGCAAGTACCGGTACGCCTCGCCCGAGCAGTTGGGGGACCACGGCGGCCAGGTTGACGGTCGCTCGGACATCTACAGCCTCGGCCTGGTGCTGGCCACGGCGGCCCAGGGCGAGCCGATGGAGATCGGCGGCAGTCTGACCGAAATCCTGGACCTGCGGCGCGAGGTCCCCGATCTGAGCAAGGTGCCGCGCGCGCTCCGTGCCGAGCTGGCGTGGATGCTGCAGCCGAACCCGGACGATCGGCCGGCTCGGGCGCGGGACCTGATCGGTGCGGAAACCCGGCTGGCCACCGACGAGCCCCGCCGCAAGCCAAAGAAACGGGAGCGCGGCGGCGGCGGTGGCCGGGCCGGCGCGGTGATCGTGGTGGCGCTCTTGCTGATCGGGGCCATGGCGGGCGGGGCCGTGTGGTGGGTATGGAGCGGCCGGGCGATCCCCGAGCCCGTGCGCCCGCTGGTCGCCATGCTTGGGCTGGAGGTGGAGACGGGCGAGATCCCGGCGCCGGACGCGGGGGGCGGTTCCGCCACGTCCGGTTTGGACGCGGCCGTTGATCGCGACTCGGACCCGGACACCGATACAACAGACGTGGGGACGGCCACGGACACGACCCCTGACACGACGTCCGACGCGGACCCGGCGCAAACGCCGCCGCAGGCCAGCACCCCGGACGGCGCGAACACGGATGGCGCGGATACGAACGGCGCGGATACGGGGGGCGATCCTGCCTCGGATGGCGACTCCACCGATCTGGCCGCGCGTCCGCCCCTGCCGGATCTGAACGACCTGGCGGCGACGGTGCCGTGCAGCGGGCTTTCCGTCGCGCGCGGCCCCGGCGGCACGGCGCGGGTGACCGGGTACGTCGGCAGTGCCACCGACCTGGATCGCTTGCGCGCGGACTTGGCGGACGTCCGTGGCGTGGAGGCCATCGACACCACGGCGGTCGAATTCGCGCCGCCGCCCTTGTGTGCCACGCTGGGGACCCTCAACCTGTGGGGCTCGTCGGACGGCCCGGGCATCGACCTCAGCAAGCCGGACGGCGAGTACAGGCCGGGCGAGTTCCTGCAGGTGACGGTCCAGCCGACGTTGCCGCGCGGGTATGTGCATGTGGCCTTCATCGACGCCGACGAACGCTTGGTGTTCCACCTGCTGCCAAACCCGGTGCGGCCCGACGCGTCCTCGGCGGCCGGCCGGCCAGTGCACATCGGCGCGCCCGACGCCAGCGGCGCCTCCGGGGAACGCGTGTACGAGGTGACGCCGCCGTACGGACGCGACATGATTCTGGCTGCCGAGTCCACTTTTCCGATCTTCCCGCAACAAAGGCCGGAGATCGAATCGCTGCAGGAATTCCTGGAGGCCTTGTTGCGGCGCCGGGATCAGGCGGGCGAGGCGATGCGGTTCTCGTTCCGCTTCGTCGACATCGTGCGGTGACACCGCGCGCGGGCAGGCAGAGCGGCGACGGTCGATTCCCGTGGCGGGCCGTGCTGGTCCTGGCGGTGGCGGCCGTGTTCGGCGCCTGTGCCGGCCCCGCCGGGCCGACGCGTGCGGTCCTGGAACAGCGCGCGGCAGCGGCCGGGTTCATGCGCCAGCGTCTTGATGCCGGCGACATGACGCTGGTCGGCTGGATCGGGCCGGATCGCGCGCCGGTCGGCGCGGCGTCCGGGCATCTTGCCGTGTTCATCGAGGGCGACGGCGCCGCCTGGCCGGATCGCGACCGGCCGCCGGCCGACCCCACACCGCGTCATACGGTGGCGCTCGATCTGGCCGTGGCGTCGCGCCTGCCCCATGTCGCGGCGCTGGCCCGTCCGTGCCAGTACGAACGGGCTGCAGCCTGCCGCGTGAGCGACTGGACCGTGGACCGGTTCTCGCCCCAGGCGGTGGCGCGCATGGACACCGCCCTTGACGACCTCAAGCACCAGACCGGGGCGGAGACGCTGGTCTTGGTGGGGTATTCCGGCGGCGCCTTCCTGGCCGCCCGGCTGGCGGTGGCGCGCGCCGACGTGCGCGGGCTGGTGACCGTCGCTGGGGTGATCGATCCCGCCGCCTGGACGCGCCATCACCGGGTCACTGCGTTGCCCGGCCTGGACCCCCGCACGGCTCGGCGGTTGGCCCGTCTGCCGCAGGCCCATCTTCTGGGAGAAAACGACCGCATCGTGCCGCCCGCCTGGGCGCGCGGGGTGCTGGAGCACCATGGCTTGGGCGCCCCGACGCACCGCGTGTCGGTGCTGGAGGGGCAGGCCCACGCCTGTTGCTGGGGCACGGCCTGGCCGGCCCTGGAGCGGGACCTGGGTGACGTCCTCTCTCCGGAGTGGGGCAGGTCGGTGGAAGAGTGATACCAGCCGACCGAAGTCATGAATCCTCCCCATTCGCCGGGCGCGGTGCCGACGCGGGAGATCCCTCGGCTCGCCCCCGGCGACGCTTCGCGTCGCCGAGATCATAGAAGCGCGACCATCGTCCCGATGGTCGCGGGGGCTCGCTCGGGATGACGATTTTCTTTAGAAAAACAAATACATAGGTCATCCCGAAGCGTCCGTTAGGACGCGAGGGATCTCCCAAGATCGTGTGTCGACGGTCCGGAAAACGTGTCACGATTTCCGTCGCTTGGTATGACGGGTTGTGGAACGAACGCCTCCGAGTCATAGCCAAGCGGTCCTACACCACGCTCCGGCGCTGTTCGGGGTCCAGATCGGTGTGCAGGTCGTCAGCCAGCCCATATGGCACTGCCCCCTCGTCATCGCCATCCGGATCGGTCATCACCTCCAGCGACAACGGCGCCGGGGCCTGGACCGCCGGGGCCAGCGGCAGATAGACGTTGAACGTACTGCCCTCGCCAACCACGCTCTCCGGCACCAGCAGACCCCGGTGGCGCGCCAGCACGTGTTTGACGATGGCCAGCCCCAGGCCGGTGCCGCCCATCTGGCGCGAGCGCGCCCGATCGACGCGGTAGAAGCGCTCCGTCAGGCGTGGCAGATGCTCGCGCGGAATGCCCTCGCCCTGGTCACGCACGGCGATCCGCAGACACGGCCCGCGCGGTCCCGGCATCCCCACGGGTGCCCGCGCCACCACGCCGCCGGAGACGGTGATGGCCGTATGCGCCCGGCCGTACTTGATGGCGTTGTCGAGCAGGTTCTGGAACACTTGGTTCAACTGATCGCCCTCGCCGATCACTGGCGGCAGATCCGGGTCCAGGTCGAGCACGATGGTCATGTCCTTGGCCCGGCACTTCAGCTCCAGGCCGGTGGCGATACCCCGGATCAGGTCGGGCAGCAACACCGTGTCCGTGGGTGGGCTGTGCTCGTTGATCTCGATGCGCGACAACGACAGCAGGTCCTCGACCAACCGCTGCATCCGCCGGCCCTGCTCCAGCATGATCGGCAGGAAGCGGTCGCGCGCCTCTTCGTCCTCGCGGGCCGGCCCCATCAAGGTTTCGATGAAGCCGACCAGGCTGGACAGCGGCGTGCGCAACTCGTGGCTGGCATTGGCGACGAAGTCGGCGCGCATCCGCTCCAGCCGCACCAGCTTGGTGACGTCGTGCAGGGTGACCATGGCCTCGGCGCCGTCGCGGTCGCGCTGGGGCAGGGGGCCGACGCGTACCTCGCACTCGCGTTCCACCGGACCGGCCAGCATGACCTGCACCATGCGGCCACCGCCACCGGCCAGCACCGCCTCCACCGCCTCTAGCACGCGCGGGTCGCGCAGCAGCACGGTCAGCGGCCGGCCCACCCCGTCGCGGCCGAACAGGGCGCGGGCGGCGGCGTTGACGCGCGTCACCATGCCGTTGGGATCGATCAGCAGGATCGGATCGGTCAGGCCCTCCACCACCAGGGCGTCCGATCCGGAACGCGCGGTCAGCGCCGCCAACCGCTGCTCCCAGGCGCGACGCAGGTCCTGGACCGCCGCCATCTGCCCCCGGGCCACCTTGGAATAGACGATGTCCGGGGTTTCGGCGGGCGGCCGGGTGGGCTCGGCGAGGCGGCGCATGGTCCGCTCCACCGCCCACAGATCGCGCAGATACGGGCGCACCATCAGCGCCGTGCCGGCCAGGATCGCCAGCACGGCGGGCACCACCAGCCACAGCGGCGACAGACCGCCGAACACGGCGATTGCGGTCACGACCAGCACGCCGGGCGCGGACAACAACAGTGTCGCCCCGAACAGACGGCCGGGGGGCAGGGGACGACGGTCGATGCTGGCGTCGCGGACCATCAGCAGGGCACTCCGCGCCGTCCGGAGGGGTCGCCACCGATGCCCCGGCCGGCGCATGGATCACCGCCAAGCGCGGTTGGGCGCGGCTGTTGGTCCCTTAGCCGCGCCGCAGGGCATCGTGGGCCGCCATCACCGCCATGTGCACCATGTCGGACACCGTGGCGTCCATGGCCGTGATCTGGACCGGTCGGGACAATCCCAACAACATAGGACCAATGACAGTTCCGCCGCCCAATTTCTGAAGAAGTTTGTATGAAATGTTGGCGGAGTTCAGGCCCGGCATGATCAGCACGTTGGCCGGCCCCGACAAGCGCGAGAAGGGATAGAGCGTTAGCAGATCGGCATCCAGCGCCACGTGCGCTCCCATTTCCCCCTCGAACTCGAAGTCGGGGTGGCGGTTCTCCAGGATTTTCACCGCCTCGCGGGTGCGAATCGGGTTCTCGCCGGCCGGCGCGCCAAAGGTGGAGTAGGACAGGAATGCCACCCGGGGCTCGTGGCCGAGTTGGCGCGCGGCCTTGGCCGCCTGCTGGGCGATGTCGGCCATCTCCTCGGCCGTGGGCGCCTCGTGCACCGTGGTGTCGGCGATGAACACCGTCCGGCCCTTGGACACCACCATGGTCAGGCCCATGACCAGCTCGCCCGGCGTCGGATCGACGCACATGGTGATCTGTTCGAGCGCGTGGTGCTGGTGACGGGTCAGGCCGGTCACCATGGCATCGGCATCGCCCTGGGCCACCATGCAGGCGCCGAAGACGTTGCGGTCCTGGTTCACCCAGCGCTGGGCGTCGCGGTACAGCACGCCCTTGCGGTTCGTGCGCGCATAAACGTAGTCGGTGTAGCTCTTGTTGTGCGACGAGACCCGCGCGTTATAGATCTCGATGCCCTCCAGACTGCCCAGGCCCAGGCGCGCGACCGCCTGCTCGATACGGTCCTCGCGCCCCACCAGGATCGGCGTGCCGTAGCCACCGTTGCGGAAGGCCACGGCGGCGCGGATCGATTTTTCCTCCTCGCCCTCGGCGAACACGACCCGTTGCGGGTGGCGGGCCACTTCGTTGTGGATGGCCTGCAGGCTGGCCGCCGTCGGGTCGAGCCGCGCCGACAGCGCTTGGCGGTAGCCGTCCATGTCGACGATCGGCATGGTGGCCACCCCGGTCTCCATGGCCGCGCGGGCCACGGCCGGCGGAATGGCGAAGATCATGCGCGGATCGAACGGCACCGGAATGATGTAGTCCGGCCCGTAGCGCAGTCGCCGGCCGGCATAGGCGGCCGCGACCTCGTCCGGCACGTCCTCGCGCGCCAGCATGGCGATGGCCCGGGCGGCGGCCACCTTCATCTCCATGTTGATGGAGCGCGCGCGCACGTCCAGTGCCCCGCGGAAGATGTACGGGAAGCCCAGCACGTTGTTGATCTGGTTGGGGTAATCCGACCGCCCGGTGGCCATGATGGCGTCGGTGCGCACGGGGGCCACCTCCTCCGGCGTGATCTCCGGGTCCGGGTTGGCCATGGCGAAGATGATCGGTTTGTCGGCCATCGACGCCACCATCTCCGGCGTCACCGCGCCCTTGACCGACAGGCCCAGGAACACGTCGGCGCCCTCCAGCGCCTCGGCCAGGGTGCGCCGGTCGGTATCGACCGCGTGCGCCGACTTCCACTGGTTCAGGTTATCGCGCTCGCGGTGGATCACCCCCTTGGTGTCGCACAGCATCACGTTGTCCGGGCGCACTCCCATGAACTTGATCAGTTCGGCGCAGGCGACACCGGCGGCGCCGGCGCCGTTGATGACGACGCTGATCTCGTCCATGGCCCGCCCGGTCAGGTGGCAGGCGTTGATCAGGCCGGCGGCGACGATGATGGCGGTGCCGTGCTGGTCGTCATGGAACACCGGAATGTTCATCAGCTCCTTCAGGCGCTGTTCGATGATGAAGCATTCCGGGGCCTTGATGTCCTCCAGGTTGACGCCGCCGAAGCTTGGTCCGAGGAAGCGCACGCAGTTGATGAATTCGTCGACGTCGCGCGTGTCCACCTCCAGATCAAGCGCGTCGATATCGGCGAACTTCTTGAACAGGACGGCCTTGCCCTCCATCACCGGCTTGGAGGCCAGCGCCCCCAGGTCGCCCAGGCCAAGCACCGCCGTGCCGTTGGAGATCACCGCCACCAGGTTGCCCCGGGCCGTGTAGTCGTAGGCGGTGGTCGGATCGCGCTCGATCTCCAGGCAGGGCGCGGCCACGCCCGGTGAGTAGGCAAGCGACAAATCGCGCTGCGTCGTCAGGGGCTTGGTGGGCGTGATCTCCAGCTTGCCGGGGCGGCCGGAGGCGTGCATCAGCAGCGCTTCGCGCTGCAGGTTCGACGTCGGGGTCTTGGTCTCGTCCATGCCAGTCGTTTTCGTCTTTTTCGTCAGTGAGTCGGGGGCGGGGCGCGCGGCACATCATGACGGTTCAACCGGATCGTGCCCAGGGCTTTCTTGGCCACCCCACCACCTCGGCTCAAGACAAGAGCCGTCCAAACGCCACCTTTTGTGTTGGAAGACGATGACGCGCGTGGCGATCGTAACGGTGTGTGCTAGGATAAGCGTTCCTTTTTTTTGGCTCGAGGGCATTCGATGGCCAAGGGGTCCGCAGCGTCCGCGTCGCGCGGCCGGTCGCGCCGGGTGGCGGCGGCGTGCCTGACGGTCCTTGCCTTGTTGCTGTGGGTGGCGCCGTCTACGGTGGCCGACGACGCCGAAACACCGACCGCGCCGCCGCCGGTGACGCTGCTGGTGTTCGAGCGGTCGCCATACTATGTGCGCACCGACGACGGCGGGTTCGGTGGCCTCGTCGCCGGCCCCGTAGCCCGGGCGTTCGAGGCGGCGGGCGTGCCGTATGTGTGGCGGGCGATGCAGCCCAACGGCCATCTGCGGACGGTCGCGGCGGACCGCGAGCCGGTGTGCGCCGTCGGCTGGTTCCGGACCGAAACCCGCGAACACCTCGGCCTGTTCAGCGATCCGATCTCCCGCGACCGCCCGCAGGTCGTTCTGACGCGCGTCGACAACAGCGTGGTGATGGAGCACACGTCGCTTGAGGGGCTTCTGTCGGATTCCCGGGCGCGCCTGGGCACCAAGCTCGGCTATTCCTACGGCGCGGTGATCGACGGCATGATCGAGTCGGTGCGACCGCCGCAGTCGACGGTCTCGCAGGATGATCAGGGGCTGGTGCGCATGGTTCTGGGCCGGCGGTTCGACTACATGATCACCAGCTTCGAGGAGGCGGACGCCCTGATCTCCCGCTTCGGCGCCGCCGGAGAGGACCTTGTCGCGCTGACGTTCGAGGACAGCCCGCCCGGCAACACGCGCCACCTAGTGTGCAGCCGGTCGGTCGGGCGGGGGGTGATGGCGCGCATCAACGCGGCCCTGGCCGAGATCCGAGAGACCAGCCGTCACGGGGGTAGCCCATGATCGCCGGATGGGTGGCCACGACGTGGCGCCGGACCACGCGTTCGCTGCGGCTGCGCTTGCTGGCGGTGTATGTGCCCGTGCTGGTGGCGCTGTCGGTGGGCCTGTTCACGGTGCTGGAATCGCGCGCCCATGGGCAGGCGATGGCGGCCCTGGAACAGCGCCTGGAGACCTTCATCGTCACCAACCGGGCCGTCCTGGCCAGCCCCATGTGGGCCTTTGACGACGCGCAGGTGCGGTCCCTGGTCGCCGTCATGGGCGGGCACCCGGACCTGCTGGCCCTCCAGGTCCGGGACCCGTCGGGGCGCGTGGTCACGTCGGCGGGGCAGGTGCGCGCCCTGCAAAGAACGGACGCGCCCCTTGTCCGGGAAGTTCCGCTGGTCAAGCGGGAGATCGACGGCACCACCGTCGTGGGCGGCATGACCGTTGCCTTCGACGACAGCCGCGTTCTCAACGCCCTGTGGAAGAGCCTGGCGACCGACGCCATCATCGTTGGCGTGGTCATCGCCGCCCTCGTCGTCCTGGTGTTTGTGACCACGAGCCGGCTGATCTTCCGCCCGCTGTCGCGCCTGCATCGCGCCATCAGCACCGAGACCGGACCGGAAACCGTCCGACATGTCGACCACGTCTCCTCGGATGAACTGGGAGACGTGATTGATGCCTTCAACGCCATGGAGCGCCGTCGCGCCAGCCTGGAGCGCACGCGCTCCCGCCTGATCGACCTGGGCATCCAGATGGGAGCCGAACACAACCCCCGCCACGTCGTCGAGACCGTGCTGCGAGCGGCCTCGGACCTGTGCCACAGCGACGGCGGCACGGTCTACCTCGTCGACGAGGACAAGGGCCAGCTTCAGTTCGCCATTATCCTGAACCACAGCCTTGATATCCATCTGGGCGGGGTCGGCGACGAGGTCGTGCCGTTCGACCCCTTGCCGCTGCACGACGCCGACGGCCGGCCCAACGACCGCAACGTGGCCGTGCACGCGGCCCTGACCGGACAAACGGTCAATGTGCGCGACGTCTATGACAACACGGCCTACGATTTCACCGGACCGCGTGCCTTCGACGCAGAGCACGACTACCGCACCACGTCGCTGTTGGCGGTGCCGCTCAGCAACCGTCAGGGCGAGATCATCGGCGTGTTGCAACTCGTCAACGCCAGCGATCCCGACAGCGGCCGGGTCGCTCCGTTCGACGCGCCAAGCGTGGACATCGCCCGCGCGCTGGCCGCCCAGGCCGGCGTGGCGCTGGAAAACCAATTGCTGCTGGAGGCGCAGCGCCGCCTGCTCGACTCCTTCATCGAGTTGATGGCCAGCGCCATCGACGCCAAGTCGCCCTACACCGGCGGTCACTGCTCGCGCGTGCCCGAGTTGACGCGGCTGCTGACCGAGGCCGCCTGCCGGGACACCGAGACGTTCGCCGATTTCGACCTGACCGAGGCCGAGTGGTACGAACTGCACATCGCCAGCTGGCTGCACGACTGCGGCAAGGTGACCAGCCCGGAATTCGTCGTCGACAAGGCCACCAAGCTGGAAACCATCCACAACCGCATTCACGAGATCCGCACACGCTTCGAGGTGCTATGGCGCGACGCGGAGATCGCCGAGTGCCGCGCCCTGCTGGCCGGCGCCGACGCCGACGCGGCGCGCGCCGAACGCGAGCGGAACCATGCCGTCCTGCAGGCCGAGTTCGCCTTCGTCGCCGCGTGCAACGTCGGCGGCGAGTTCCTGAGCGACGCGCACATCGAGCGCCTGAAGGCCATCGGTGCCCGCACCTGGGTCCGCCACTTCGACGACCGCATAGGCATGTCGCCGAACGAGAACGCGCGGCTGGCCGACATCCCCGCGCGGTCGCCTCCGGTCGAGGAACGCCTGCTCGATGACAAGCCCGAGCATATCGTTCCCTGGCCCGACGGCGTGCCCCCCGTGACGGCCAACAATCCCCACGGGTTCACGATGGTCGCGCCGAAGTTGTGCTTCAATTTCGGTGAGCTGTACAATCTGTCCATCCGGCGCGGCACGCTGACCGAGGAAGAACGCTTCAAGGTCAACGACCACATCATCCAGACCATCATCATGCTGGAAAGCCTGCCGTTGCCCAAACACTTGCGGCGCGTGCCGGAGTACGCCGGCGGCCACCACGAGAAGATGGACGGCACCGGCTATCCGCGTGGCATCAGGGGCGGCACCATGTCCGTTCCGGCGCGGATCATGGCGATTTCCGACATCTTCGAGGCCCTGACGGCCGCCGACCGCCCGTATAAGACGCCGAAGACCGTGTCGGAAGCGCTCGACATCATGCGCCGGATGCGCGACGACAACCACATCGACCCTGAATTGTTTGGCCTATTCCTGCGATCCGGGGTCTGGCGCACCTACGCCGAAACGTTTCTGCATCCGGACCAGATCGACGCGGTGGACATTTCGCGGTATCAGTGATGCCGAAGCGGACGAACAGAAAACTCGTCCGACATGCGGGACGGACGCGAACCCATGAGGGACACGTCGAGCAGGGCCGGCCTGATCGCCGGCATCCCGTCAGGCGCTGTTTCGGCGGCGCGCGCGGTGTGGCGCGACCTGTCGCGGCGGCACATCCCGCTGGCGGTGAATCTGTTCACCATCATGGCCGCGATGACCCTGGTCGTGGTGCTCGCCCTGACCGGATTCACCATATTGGAGGGGCGCAGGGTCGCCCGCGACACCGGCCAGGCCCTGTCCCGGGAACTGACCGCCAAGGTCGCCCACCATGTCGAGACGCTGTTCGCGCCGGCCGCCGTGCTGGCGGACCTGTCGGCGTCGCTGCCGGAGATTGCCCGCCTGCCCGATCTGCTGGTCCACCCCATGGGCTGGTACATCATGCAAGCGCTGGAGGCGAACCCATCGCTGTACTCCGCCTACATGGGCTATCAGAACGGGCAGTTCTATCAGATCATCGCCGTTCCCGAGCAACCGACCACCGCCGCCGAGAAAAAGCGGTACGCCAACGCCGTGCGCGTGAGCCACGGGGCGCCGCCCGGAACCCGGTTCATCCACCGCACCATTTTGACGCGGCCCGCCGGCGGCGGGATCCAGATTTGGCTGTTCCTCGACCGGGAGCGGGCTCTTCTCGGATCGCGCGTCGAGGATGCGCCCACCTACGACCCCCGCGCGCGCCCCTGGTACACACAGGCCCGCGAACGGCATGGCACGGTGATGACCGAGATCTACGCCTTCGCCAGCCTGGGGGAGCCCGGCATCACCATGGCGCGTCCCTTCGACGGCGACGTGGCCGGTGTGTTCGGGGTTGACCTGACCCTGGCCTCTATCGCCGACTTCCTGGCGGCGCAAAGCCTGTCCCCGAACGGACGCATCCTGGTCGCCACCACGGGCGGCCGGATCATCGCCTACCGTGGCCCGGACGGCTTGCGGACCGGGGCGGAATACGTGCGCGGACGGCCGTTGGGCCTGAGCGACCTGGGGGATCCCGCCATCCTGCGGGCCTTGTTTGCCGCCCGGGGCACGGCCGACGTCGAACTCGTCCGGATGCAGGAGTCGGACCAGTCCATTCTGGTGCGCCGCATAGACGTGTCGATGCCCGGAAACCGCGATCTCGTGATCGCGCTGGCCGCCCCGCTGACCGACTACACCGGCCCCGTCGACGGCCTGATCCTGAAAAGTCTGGTGTACGCGCTGGCGGTGGCGCTGCTCGGTATTCCCGTGATCTGGCTGATCGCCCGCCGCATGTCGCGGGCGCTGAGTGCCTTGGCCGACGATGCCGGGCGCATCCGCAATCTGGAACTCGATCATCCGGTGCGGGTGCGCACCATCATCAAGGAGATCCATGACCTGGCCGGCGCCCAGCGGACCATGAAGGAGTCGCTGCGCACCTTCGGCCTGTTCGTCCCCAAGGATCTGGTGCGCCAGATCGTGGCCGCCGGCGGCTCGGCCGAACCGGGCGGGCAGCGCCGCGAACTGTCGGTGCTGTTTACCGACATCGCCGACTTCACCACCCTGTCGGAGACCACGCCGCCGGAGGACCTGATGGTCCGCACCTCGCGGTACTTCGAGGAAATGACGGTCGCCATTGCCGCTCATCAGGGCACCGTGGACAAGTTCATTGGCGACGCCGTCATGGCCATCTGGAACGCCCCCAGCGACTGCGACGACCACCCCGCCAAGGCGTGTCTGGGCGCGCTGGAGGCGCGCGCCCGCGTGGCCGCGTTCAACGCCGATCTGGTGGCGAACGGGTACCCGCCCTTCCGCACCCGGTTCGGTCTGCACGTGGGCGAGGCGGTGGTCGGCAACGTCGGGTCGTCCTTCCGCATGGACTATTCGGCGCTGGGCGCGGCGATCAACATCGCCTCGCGCATCGAAGGCCTGAACAAGATGTTCGGCACGGAGATCCTGGTCTCCGATGCCGTGGCGGCCCGTGTCTCCGACCGGTTCGTGCTGCGTCTGGTGGACCGCGTCCAGCCGAAAGGCGCGTCCGAGGCGGTCGGCGTCCATGAACTGCTGGGCGTGCATCCGCGCGCGGCGGACCGCTGCCCGTTGCCGTCGGTGGACACCGAAACCGTGGCCTTCGCCGCCTGCTGGAACGAGGCCCAGGTCTGGCTGCGTCGCGACCGGGACTGGGCGCGGGCGCGCGACGCCTTCGCCGACCTGGCCGCCGAGCGGCCTGACGATCCCCTGGCGGCACATTTCCGCGACCTGACGGCCCGGCTCGCCGCCGATGCGGACGCCGCCGCGCGGTGGGTCGACGTCCGCAAAATGGAGCAGAAGTGATGGCCGGCCGACCGATCGACCGGCGCGCCTGCCTGCGCCATCTCGTCCGCGCCGGCGGCTGGGCGGCCCTGGGCGGCGCGGTGGCCCGCAAGGGCCATGCCGGTGTCCCGGACACTCACGCCCCCCTGCGCCTGCTGACCTCCGAGACCGACGACAGCCGCGTGGTCGTGATCCGCTATTTGCTCGACGTCCAGGCGACGCTGACCGGCCAGCCGCCCGTGGACCTTGAGCCCGTCAATGAACTGGACCTGGTCGCGCGGATGCGGGCCGCCCGCCAGCCCGGCAGCGGCGTGACCATGCCCCACATCATCAACACGGGGGCGGATACCCTTCTCGCCCTGGATGCCGAGGGTCTTCTGAGCCCCGACGGTGACGGCCTGCTTCAAGTTCTGGGGACGGAGACGTTCGAGCCAGGATCTCTGGCCGCCCTGCGCCGGCCCGACGGGGCCATGGCGGCGATTCCGTTTCATGGCTGGCCGCAGATCATCTGGACGCGCCGGGACTGGCTGATGGAGGCGCACGGACTGGCGCCGCCGCGCACGCTGGACGACCTGCGAAACGCGGCGCGGGTCCTGCACGATCCCGACAGGGGACGGCGCGGCGTGATCCTGGGTACGACCGGAGACTTCTATACCCAGCAGTGCTTCATGATGATTGCCCGGGCGCTGGGCGGCGGCGTGCTCAGCCAAGACCCCGAGGCTGGCCCGACGCTCGCCACGCCGGAGATGGTCGCGGCGCTGGAGGTCTATGCCGACCTGGCGAGGCACGCCGGGCCGGGCGCTTTGACGTGGCGGGCGCGCGACTACTACCTCCAGGGTCGCGCCGGGCTTCTGTTCTACTCAACCTTCCTGATGGACGATCTGGCGGTGCCAGGCGTGGCCGCCAACTCACTGACCGGAAAGCACTTCCCCGACCTGGACGGCGCCGCGTTCGACCCGAACCTGGTCAGGAACACCGCCATCGTGGCCACGCTCGACGGACCGGTCCCCGGCCACATCGGCGCGTTCTCGTCGATCAACGGCCTGGGGCTGACCGGCACGGGCGACGCCGCCACCCGCGCCGCCGCACGCGCCCTGGCGCTGTTCCTGTTCCGGCGCGACGCCTATATCGCCTGGCTGCACATGGCGCCCGGCGGCATGATCCCGGTGGTGCGCCGCGTGATCGATGACGATGCGTTCATGCGCGACCGGTTGGGCGTGTTCCAGACCTTCGGCCGGGCCACGGCGCGGCACCTCGCCTCGGCGCTGGGGGTGCCGTCGACGTTCTCGACGGTCGGGTCCGGCCGCGATGCCCACGCCGATCCGCGCGCCGGGGCGCTGTATGCCGACGGTGTGGTCGGCCGCATGGTCACGGCCGTCCTGGAGGACTCCGCCACGCCGGCCGGGGCGGCCTGGCGTGCCCAAACGGAAGCCCAGGCCCTGCTCGACAGGATCGGGCGCGACCAGCCACGACACGGCCCGTGAACGGCCCGTGTCTGATCCGCCCTAAGCGCCCCACACGAACGGCCCCACGCCGTCGCCGGAGGCGCGGGCCACCCGGCGGCTGCGCCTGCGCACCAGCCGGGTATGGCTGCGCTGCACATGCTCCAGCATCTGGCGCAACAGCGTGGCCATCGGCAGCCATGTGGACGCCGCCGTCAGGTCGGTGCAGTCAAGGTCCTGGGTCCACTGCTGGACCGCGAAAAAGAGCGAATCCACCTCGGTCAGCGGGCTTTCTTCGCCGGCGATCCGGTCCGTGCCGAACACCTTGGCGCCGTGGGCGTGCACGAAGACGCGGTAGGCGTCGACCTCCTGCACCAGGAACGCGGCCTCGCCAAGGATGGTCTGCCGCGACGCCTCCCGCTTCTGAATGGTGTGCGAAAGGTTTCGGATCCGGGCCACGATCCGCATCTGATGCATGTTCAACGTGTTCACCAGTTCGGCGGTCTGGCGCGACGGTGTCTCATCCTTGGGGCTGTCGGCCGCAGCCCGTTTGGGCAAGGTGAACCGCATGACGGTGCCGCCGTCCGGGTTGTCGTCGATGGCGATCGTTCCGCCGTGTCGCTCGACGATCTTCTTGCACAAGGCCAGACCGACCCCGGTTCCCTCCTGGCTCTCGAAACCATCCAAACGCTGGAACACGCCGAACACCGCGTCGCGCTTGTCGGCCGGGATGCCGGGACCGTTGTCCATGACCGACAGGACCCAGCCCCTGTCGCCCTCGTCCGCGCAGGCGATCGTCACCTCGGGGGTGCGCGCGGTGGGGACGAACTTCACGGCGTTGCCGACCAGGTTCTGGAACAGGCGCACCAACTGCGACTGATCGCCCGTCACCACCGGCAAATCATCGGGCACCATGACCACGGCCTGCCGTTCCTGCACCCGGGCGCCCAGGTTCTGCAGGGCTTCGGTGGCCACCGAGGCCAGGGGCACCGGTTCCGCCTCGATCTCGGTGGTTCCGACGCGGGAGTATTCCAGCAGATCCAGGATCATGGCGTTCATGCGCCGGGCGCCGTCGCGGGCGAAGGCCATCCACTCGCGCATCTGCGGATCGATGTCGGTGCCCAGCCGCCGCTCGATCAGCCCCAGGAAACCGCCCACCATGCGCAGCGGCTCGCGCAGATCATGCGAGACGGCGTAGGCGAACTGGGTCAGGTCGGCGTTGGAGCGCGCCAATCGCGCCTCCAGCCGGGCATGGTCGGTGATATCATGCAGCACACAGTGGCACCGCACGAAGCGGCCGTCGGCGTCGCGCTGGACGGCCCCCGTGACCTGCACCGTCACCTCTGAGCCATCGGCCCGCGCGAGGTGGAGATCGCCGCTATGCGTCGCACCCTCCAGCAACGCGGCGGTCTGGCGCGCGCCCTCGTTCCCCTCTGTCGCGGCCAGGAAGCTTGCCAGCTCATGCCCGATGACGGCGGCCCGGTCGGTGCCCACCAGCGCACAGAACGGCCCGTTCGCCTCGACAATGCGGCCGTCCGACTCCAGGGCCACATAGGCCACCGGCGTGTTTTCGTGGAACGCGCGGAACCGGGCCTCGCTGTCGCGCAGGGCCTGCTCGACGGCCTTGCGGTCCGAGATATCCACGTTGGTTCCCACCAGCCGCAAGGCGCGGCCGTCGCGGCGCTCGACCACCCGGCCGCGCGATTCCACCCAGATCCACCCGCCCGCGCTCGTCTGGTAGCGCACCTCCAGACAGAGGTCGTCTCCGCCCACCAGCTGCGGCCCGACCCGGTCCCACAGAGTGGCCGCGTCCTCGGGATGCATGAGGGCCAGCCAGTCGTCGAAGGACAGTGCGCCGTCCTCGCCCGGCAGCCCCAGCATCTCGAAGAACCCGGCGTCGACGTCGAACACGCCGGCCTTCAGGTTCAGGTCCCAGGTCCCGTATCGCAGTTCGCGCGCCACCCTGCGATAGCGGTCCTGAATCGCGCGCAACGTCTCTTCCCGCCGGATCCGGTCCGTGACGTCCATGATCACGCCGTGCCACAGCACGCTGCCGTCCGGCAGGCGCTCCGGCTGCGAGCGGCCTTCGACCCAGATCGTCCCCTTGGTCGGATGGGTCACCCGGTACTGCTCGTGCCAGATGGTTAGGGTGCGCGCCGAGTGCAGAACCGACTCCATGACACGGTCGACATCGTCGGCGTGGATCACGGCGGCGACCGGCAGGGCGTCGTCGCGGACCTGGTTGGGTGTCAGGCCGTAGATCTCTTGCAGACCATCACTGGCATAGGGAAAGGTCGAGCGGCCATCCGGCCAGAGTCGGTACTGGTACAGCGCGCCCGGCACCTGCGCGGCCATGCGGGACAGGCGGCTCTCGGCGGCTTCGACCTGGCGCGTGCGATCGGCCAGGGCCTGCTCGGCCCAAGCCTTTTCCGCCCGCGCCCGGGCCTCGGCCATCCCCCGACGGGCGATCTCCTGGGCCATGGTCCGCAGCAGGCGCTGCACGGAAGCGATGCGGCACTCCTCGACCACGGGCAGGGCGGCGACGGCAGCCGCGTAGGCGTCACGCGGGAACCCGTAGCGGACACGGATAGCCTCGAACGCCGCCGGATCGGGCGGCGTCGCGCAGAACTGCCCGATCATCAGGTTGGCCAGATGCAGGCCGTCCACCTCGATGCGGCTGACGCATTTGGTCAGGCCGAAGGGACAGGTCAGGACCACCGAGTCCTCCTCCCCGCCAAGGCGGTGCGCGGCCTCGTGGGTGCTGTCGAGGCACGCCTGGCGGCTGTCGGGATGGCTGTGCAGGTGCATGGTGCAAAGCTGTTCGCCGGCGGAATGGGCGAGCAAAGTGCCGTCGCACGTGGTCACGGCGGCCGACAGGCCGGTGGCCGCGCGAAGGTCGTCGAGCAGTTCGGTCAGACCGTCGAAATCCACGCACGCCAGGATATCCGCACCCGACAAGCACGGTTCGGCGTCCCGCGGGCCGGATACAGCAGGATCGCAACGGAGGGGCTCGGCCTCCGTGCTTTGGTCGGACCGCCGCACCGGTGCGCGAGGATCGACGAAATCGGATTGCATTGAATGCGATGCCTTTCACACCAGGCTCGCATGAGAATAGCCGAGCGGCCTGGATCCGCGCAAGATGGCTGGAAGTCATGTGCTTTTTGGCGACTGCTCCACATTTGGCAAACCCGGCGCAATGATTCGTGCGGGCGACGATCGATCTGTCCGGGCCACGACGGGGGCGGGCGAGACACGTTCGCGGACCGTCGACGTCGTTGCGTGTCTAAGGCTTATTCACTTGGCTCCGGTAGAAGCGCGATCTGGTGAGACGGGGTCGCGTTGCGGCACAACATGCTGTGCTCGCCGGAGCCAAGTGAATAAGCTGGGCGCGTCTTATGGCAGATGCGCTGTGTACCTTTTGTCCAGGTTCGATGTCCTGTGCTATAGGGGGAACCGTTTCAGCGCAGGCCTGTTTGCGGAACGGTCGGGCCGCCGAACGGAGGCGGTCGGCAGGGACCCGGGCGAACGCGCCGCGGTCAGAGGGAGAAATTCATGGAACGCGAAGCGATGGAATTCGATGTGGTGATCGTGGGCGCCGGGCCGTCCGGGCTGGCGGCGGCGATCCGCCTGCGCACGCTGGCCGTGGAAAAGGGGAACGAACTCAGCGTCTGTGTGCTGGAAAAGGGCTCCGAGGTGGGCGCCCATATCCTGTCCGGTGCCGTCATCGAACCCCGCGCGTTCGACGAACTGATCCCTGACTGGCGCGACAAGGGCGCACCGTTGGATCAGGCGGCGGGCGACGATCGCTTCCTGTTCCTGACCAAGAGCCGGGCCATCCGTCTGCCGGCACCGCCGCAGATGCACAACAAGGGCAACTACATCGTCAGCCTGGGCAACGTTTGCCGCTGGCTGGCCGAGCAGGCCGAAGCTTTGGGCGTCGAGGTCTACCCCGGCTTTGCCGCCGCCGAGGTGCTGTACAACGAGGAGGGCTCGGTCAAGGGTGTCGCCACCGGCGCCATGGGCGTGGGCAAGGACGGCCAGCCGACCGAGCAGTTCGAGCCGGGCATGGAACTGCACGCCCGCCAGACCATCTTCGCCGAGGGTTGCCGGGGCTC
>Ga0207419_1000872_pt1 | contig 25013 bp, 17 predicted proteins | sample ElkSloMetagenome_4_FD_184723 | JGI IMG/M metagenome (GOLD analysis project Ga0207419, IMG submission 184723) | Hot spring microbial communities from Elkhorn Slough, Monterey Bay, USA - MD2A (version 2) | ecosystem: Environmental > Aquatic > Marine > Intertidal zone > Estuary: Microbial mat ... | reverse complement strand
ATTTGCAGGAGCGGACTTCATTTATGGATCAAAGCTTTTAATCCAGAATGCCCCACTTCAAGTAAAAATCTAATACGTCGTCTTATTAGAATTTTTTTTGCTTCAGTCAGAAATATCTAACCATCTTTATCGTATTTAAAATATGCAGTTTATCCAAAAAATTGGGCATTTATGTTGTTTTTTTTGTGATGCATTAATTCCTGTCGTTTATTGGTAAATGAAAATTTATAACACGCTTCTAATATTCTTGTAATAGTATATGATGATTAAGTGTGTTTTTGCGTTTTGCTATGATTTACGACGAAATAAAAATGGCTTATAGTGACATCTTTGAGTCCTATAATCAACCATTACTACAAACACATATCAGAAAATTTGTGGAGCTCGAAGAATTTTGGCCTCATAATTCTACATTTTTTTGTGTCACTAATACACAAGACTTAAGATTTGAATACGTAAGTAAAAACGTAGAAGCCTGTATTGGTATCCATAGAGGGGAATTTCAATCCAAAGGGATGCGTCACTTATGGAGCTTGATGCATCCAGAAGATATTGAAAAATGGTTACAGGCTCTAGATGATCTAATGAAATTTACCTTAGATAAGATTAGTGAAGAAGACCGCTCTAAAATGAGTTATACTTGGAATTACAGACTTAAAGATGATAAAGGTATATACCATAATGTCATACAAAATACCACACCGCTGCAATTTGATATCCAAAATAAGCCCATTATAGGGTTGGCACACTATACGGTTTTGGATGGTAAAATTCCGTTAGAAGTTACGGCATCTGCTAAAAAGCTCAATGACAATAATGAGTATGAAACGGTGTTTTTTAATACCTATTCACAAAAATTATTGTCGGCGGGATTAACGCATAGAGAGCGTGATATTATAAGATTACTTATTCTCAATAAATCTAGTAAGACCATTGCCGATAAACTCAATATTAGTCCAAATACCGTAGACACGCATAGACGAAACATATTAAAGAAACTTAATATTTCTTCTACGGGTGAACTTATAGGAATGCTTAGAATGAATCAAAACTTCCTTTAAATAATAGGGACTTAAAATTTCATCCTATAAATAGCGTACTTGGTCTAAAAATACTTAGGATAAGATTCAATGTACTCATTTTGAGTATTTTAAATAAATCGGTTACAGCTATCTTATTGATATATAGATTTATGGTGAAATTTTAGGATATGACAGCAACTTTACGTTTTTCGTTCGGCTTTTTTTTATGCTGCTTTTTTTTACTTCAAATTAAAGCGCAAACCGCTTTGAGAGCCGATGCCATTGCTCCCTTTTACGATGTTCACAATGGGGATTCGAAGTGGTTAATTACTAACGTTGATTCTAATACTCAACCAACCGAAGATACCGAAACAACTGTAGGATTTTCTAGCAAAAGTTCTAATTATAGAAGTCTAAACAACACTTGCGCATTTATCACTACTTGGCAAACGACAGTACCTAACGAAGATGTAACTATTGGTGTATCAGGTGCTGGCCTCAATTATAATGTGGATTGGGGTGATGGGACTATCGAAACGGGTCTTACTAACAATACAGCTACACATAATTATGCTACTCCAGGAATCCATGAGGTGGTGATTACAGGGGTTTATCCTAGGTTTAGGCCAGGAGTGGGTGCCGTTTCTGCAGCGTCACTACCAAAATTACGGTCTGTAGAGCAGTGGGGCTGTAATCCATGGCAGAGTATGGATCAGGCCTTTTCTAACGCCGTTAACCTTGTAGTAAATGCACCTGATACACCCAATCTCAGTAATGTGACGAGTATGTGGCAAATGTTTGATAATTGCGAGACCTTAGGTACAGGAACAGGCAATTGGAATTGGGATACGAGTAATGTTCAAGACATGCGTGAGGTATTTAGAGAAACAGATAATTTTAACAAGGACGTTAGCTTTTGGGATACCAGTAACGTCACAACAATGGAGTTCATGTTTCAACAAGCCGAAGCTTTTAATCAAGATATTAATGCTTGGGATGTCAGTAATGTTACCGAAATGAGAGGTATGTTTCAAGGGGCTTCATCATTTAATCAAGATTTAAATAATTGGAATACTAGCGCGGTAACTAGAATGAATCAGATGTTTTGGGAAGCGACCAACTTTAATGGAGTAATAAGTAACTGGGATACCGGTAATGTTACCACCATGAGCAGAATGTTTCAACTGGCCGTAGGTTTTAATCAAGACATAAGTAATTGGGATGTCAGCAATGTTACAAATATGCAAAGCATGTTTAACCAAGCCATAACTTTTAATCAAGATATAGGAAATTGGAATACGGGCGCTGTTATCGATATGCTTTTTATGTTTAGAGAAGCGGTTTCTTTCGATCAAGATTTGGGTAGTTGGGATGTTACCAGTCTCACTACAGCATTTGGTATGTTTGAAGATGTACAACTCTCAGTTGCCAATTACGATAGTTTGTTGATTGGTTGGAATGCTCAAAACTTAAACCCTAATGTTTCTTTTAGTGGTGGGTTAAGTCAGTATTGTGCTGGAGAAGCCGCTAGGGCAAGTATGATTACCAATGATAATTGGAGTATCATCGATGCTGGTTTTGTGGGATCAACTGTTAATGATTTAGCAGATCAAAATGTAACAGGTAGCTTTACTTTTCCGCCAATTACAGGTGCTAATTTATCTGGTAGTGAAGCTTATTACACTGGCCCCAATGGCACGGGAACACAGTACTTAGCTGGCGATGTAATCAATTTTGAAGATTTTCTGGCGTACCCAATTACTATCTACATATATGATGGCCCGAGTCCGGGTTGTGAATCTCAAGAAGATTTTTCTTTAATAATTGCTTGTGTACAGTCAACATTTTATGCCGATAGCGATAATGATGGTTTTGGCGACCCTAATAGTATTGTTACAGATTGTAGTGCACCGACGGGTTACGTAGATAATGATGACGATTGCGATGATACCAATATTAATGTATCACCAAACGCGTTGGAAGTTTGTGATGGTATAGATAACGATTGTGATGGTATGGTTGATGAAGGATTTGCAGATACTGACGGTGATGGTATTGCCGATTGCATAGATGTTGAAGTTTGCGATGGCTTGGACAACGATGGTGATGGTGCTGTTGATGAAGGGTTAACAAACACCTATTATGCAGATACCGATAATGATGGTTTTGGTGATGCAGCCAATTCTATTGAAGCCTGTTCAACACCTGATGGTTATGTTGATAATGATGACGATTGCGACGACACCAATAATACTGTTTTTCCTGATGCACCAGAAATTTGCGATGGCTTAGATAATAATTGCGATGGTGTTATAGATGAAGGCGTTACCAGCATTTTTTACGCTGATACTGATAATGATGGCTTGGGTGACGTTAATAATATCATAGAAGCCTGTTCGGCACCTGATGGTTATGTAGATAATAATGACGATTGCAACGACACTAATAATACAGTTTATCCTAATGCACCAGAGTTATGTGACGGTATAGACAATGATTGCGATGGCACCATAGACGAAGGTGTTACGACAACCTATTACACAGATACCGACGGTGACGGCTTTGGTGATGTTAATGCTACAGGTGTAGAAGCCTGCTCTCCACCTAACGGCACTGTAGATAATAATGACGATTGCAACGACACTAATGACACGGTTTATCCAGGTGCACCAGAGATTTGCGATGGCTTAGATAATAATTGTGATGGCGTTATAGATGAAGGTGTCACAACAATCTATTATACCGATGCTGATGGTGACGGCTTTGGTGATGTTAATGCTACAGGTGTAGAAGCCTGCTCACCGCCAAATGGTACCGTAGATAATAACGATGATTGCGACGATGATAATGCGAGTGTTTACCCTAATGCACCAGAACTATGTGATGGTATAGATAATGATTGTGATGGTCAAATTGAGGAGCCAGAATTAAATCCAATTCAAGATCAAGAATCAATAAATAGCTACACATTACCCTCTATTTTAGGGGAAAATTTATCAGGTAATCAAGCTTTTTATACAGAACCTAATGGTACCGGTACGCAATATTTTCCTGGCGATACCATTAATTTCGAAGATTTTTCTAATTACCCAATAACATTATATACATATGATAGCTACGACAATGGTTGTAGCGATGAGGTGGAGTTTAATCTAATCATTATAAAGCCACTGGATTGTACAGCGTTAATAAGTCCCTTTAATGGTGAATTGAATGTGTTTACGGATACCAGTTTGTCTTGGGATGCTGTTGAGAACGCTACGGGATATTTAGTAAGTATTGGGACGAGCGCCACTAGTTTTAATATTGTAGATAATCAAGATGTGGGTAATGTTTTAAGTTATGAGCCTGTTGAAGATTTACCAACGTCAACAACTATTTACGTTCGTGTCATACCTTACAATAATGAACAGACTGCTCAGGATTGTTTCATAAATAGTTTTACAACCTACAGAGGCGAAGTGCCACCTCCGTTTTTTACACCTAATGGTGATGGAAATAATGATTTCTGGATAGTCCCAGATCGTTTTAATAGGGTTGACTATGTTCAAATTTTTGACAGATATGGAAAAATACTCACTGAGGTGAGTGGGAACTTACCAATTTGGGATGGAAGGTACAACGGAAACCTCATGCCAGCTTCGGATTATTGGTATCTAATTATAAGAAAAGATGGGTCTCAATTAAAAGGACATTTTGCTCTTAAGCGTTAAATTTTTATTGTGGCACTTAATTAAATACTAATTTAACAGATTAAGGAAGCGCTCTAGCGCCATACCTCTGGATCCTTTTAATAAAATGAAGGAGCCTCTAAAATGTTGGGGTTGTATGTGAGTTGCAAACGCTTCAAATGATTTATACTTTTTTGTGCTCGATGAAGTTCTAGTGTTAAAGAAGTTTTCTCCAATTAAATAGATCTCTTTAAAACTGGATTCAGCTATATCAACGATGGCCTGGTGTTCTTTTAAGGCCGTTTGGCCAAGCTCAAACATATCTCCTAAAATCAATATCTTGTCTTTAGCATTCATCTCGTTGAAGGTGGTAATGGCAACTGCCATGCTGGTAGGATTGGCATTATAAGCATCTAAAAGAATGGTGGTAGCTCCTTTTTTTATTATTTGAGATCTGCTGTTTTTAGGTACATAAGATTCAAGTCCTTTTTTTATTTGTTGGGTGTTTACCCCGAAATTTGCACCAACGGCAACAGCAATGGCGATATTATTGAAATTATAGGTACCAATTAAGTGAGTTTTAATTTTAGTCCCATCATAACTAAGCTGAACATAAGGATCTGCTGCATCAAATGATATAGTGATATCATTGTCTTCATTTGACCCAAATGTAATACTTTGGCCATACTGACCTATTTGTTGAAGTTGCAGGTCATCATTAGTATTAATAAACACAGTTTTATTGCGAGCCTTTAAGTGTTTATACAATTCAGATTTACCTTTTATAACGCCCTCAATACCACCAAAACCTTCTAAATGCGCTTTCCCAAAATTGGTGATGATTCCGTAATCTGGTGCTGCAATTTGACTTAAAAATTCAATTTCGCCTTGATGATTTGCGCCCATTTCTACGATACCGAAATCCAAGTCAGCATCAAAACTAAGTAGGGTTAGGGGAACTCCGATATGATTGTTTAAGTTGCCTTGTGTTGCTCTAACGCGATAGTGCTGCGATAAAACAGAATAGATTAACTCTTTTGTAGTTGTCTTGCCGTTGCTTCCAGTAAGACCAATGATAGGTACACCTATAACTTGTCTGTGATGGGAAGCCAACTGCTGTAAAGATTTCAAACTGTTTTCAACCAGAATGCAGCGATCATTAATTTTATAGGCCTCTTCATCAATAATACAGAATTTAGCACCTTTATCTAATGCATCTTGAGCAAATTCGTTACCATTAAAATTATCGCCCTTGAGAGCAAAGTATATAGCATCTTTCTTTATCCTCCTAGTATCTGTGCAAACACCAGAAGTTTGTTTAAAAACCTTATAGAGTTGGGCTGTGTTCATACCTCTAAAATAAAAAAAGTCCTGAGTACTTCAGGACTTTTAAAAACTTAATATTTAAAGCAATTAATTTCTACGTTTTTTACCTTGCGATTTTGAGCCTACTCTAGATACGGCACATCTAAATCCAATATAATCGGTAGCCATATATTGCGGGAAGTAGCGGCGTTGTGAAGGATCTAACCAATAGGCTCTATCTCTCCAAGACCCACCTTTGTAAACTCTAACTTCATCATTAATTAGAGACGTTCTGCTATTAGAATCATCGTATTCTCTAACTAAATTACCGGTCGTACTATCTAAGACTACTTTATGTCGCGGTGAATTGTACATTTTCGTGGTTTCATCAGTATTCACACCACCAAAATTCTCGCTGTAATATCTAGAAGAGCGTCTGTCGCCATCTCTAAAGTTTCTGTTATCGCTACGGTCAAAATTAGTTCTTAAGTACGTGTCTTCTTCATCAACAGGAACTCTAGCAATTTCACCTGGTAGGTCTCTTGCAATGATTTTCCCGTTGCTTAAAGTGTCATAAACAATTTCATTGGTTTCAACGATTTTTACAGTACCATCTTCATTAATGGCATTTTTGGTATAAACGTTACCACGGTAGTAGTTGAAGTCATTAAATTCATCATCAACTATAGGTCTATAAACATCAGCTACCCATTCAGCAACGTTACCAGCCATATCGTATAATCCATAATCGTTAGGTTGATAAGATTTTACCTCGGCCGTGATATCTGCACCATCGTCAGACCAGCCAGCAATACCACCATAGTCACCTTTTCCTTGCTTAAAATTAGCTAATTGATCGCCACGGTTAACACGTTTTCCAGATCTTGTGTATTGACCATCCCAAGGATATTTTTTTCGTCCACGATAAACGTTATAACTTCTTAATTCGCTCATACCTAAAGCCGCATATTCCCATTCGGCTTCTGTAGGTAGCCTGTATTTTACAGGAATAACTCCAGATTCTCTTTTGGCATAAACATTTATGGGATTTCCGTCGGCATCAGTTTGCTGTCTGCGTTTGCCACCTTGAAGAACTTCCTCATTTCCACCATACGTTTGTGAAGGAGCATTGATATAAGTATCTACATCAAAGGTACTTTCTGCATTTACATCTGTTAATTGAGCATCTCTTTTAAGGTAGCCTTCTTCTTGTAAAGCCATTTCTGCTACACGATTAGAGCGCCAATTGGCATACTCAACGGCTTGTATCCAACTTACACCTACTACCGGATAGTTGGCATAACCAGGATGACGTAGATAATTTTCTGTCATCATTTCGTTGTAGCCTAAACGGTTTCTCCATACTAATGTGTCAGGGAGTGCCCCGTTGTAAATTTCAGAAAATTCTGGATTTTCTGGCGGATAAACTGTTTTAAGATAATCTAAATAGAAAAGATAATTTAAATTAGTGACCTCCGTTTCGTCCATATAGAAGGACTGAACGTGTTGCTGATTAGGAGAATTGTTCCAATCATGCATGGGGTCATCTTGTACTTTACCCATAGTAAATGTACCTCCTTCAATAAAAACCGTACCAGGAGGAGTTTCTTGTTCTTGAAACTGAGTATTATACTGGAAACCACCGTTTTTATCGTTAATTCTCCATCCAGTAGCACTGTCTACATTGCTATTACTGGAAGATCTTTTACACCCTATAACACTAGCACTAACGGCTAATAATAAGACTAATTTCAGGTTTGAGACATGTTTCATATTCATACGTTTAAGTAAGCGCTTTAATTTTTTTGGACTCGCAATATAATAATTAAAGGTTAACTAGCAACTTTTTTTTGCCAGAAAATCCAAAATTTTATGCATTTCATCTATATTTTCCTACACAATATCGGATTTTTTAACCATTTTAGCCCATTTCACTTGCATCAATAACGACTGTAAAAATAAATTATTGTTGTATTTTTGATTTTTTACAATCTTATCATATAATACGTGTTCCAGAACCACGTTATGTATGATAACAGCTTCAAAATTTTGCTAGTTAAGAAAAATAAATATACATGTTAAGGTACTTAACGCTTTTTTGTTTAGGAATAACCTTGTTGTCCTCTGCTCAGAGCCAGCAATTTTCAATTCAATGGGAGGATTTAAAACTATTAGAAACAGCTTATGGAAATAAGCGTATTCCGTCTTTTAACAGTACTAACTTCAATTACAATGATGTTGATGGGTTACGATTTTTTGCACAATGGCCCAGTAATGGCTATGCAGCAGAAAATACGGCGAGGCTCACAAATCTTGTTTACGAAACCATATCGCGTAATGAGTTAGGAGATTTAAATGAAGAGGACTTGACGGATACTCATGAGTTTAAATTTCGCAATACTTCGGCTAGACTTCAAAACACCTATTATATAGAATTAAAACCTATAATAAAGGTTAATAACCAATTACAGCGGCTTACGAGCTTTACTGTTGATTATAAAAGAAGCTCTAGACCAGCCATAGCGTCCAGACCAAAGGCTATAACTAATTCGGTACTAAATTCTGGAGAATGGTACAAATTCTATATTGAGGAAACTGGTGTGCATAGAATTTCCAAGAGTTTTTTAAGTAATTTGGGAATAGAGGTAAATACCATAGATCCTAGAACTATAAAGTTATATGGTCACGGTGGACAGATGTTGCCCTATAGTAATGCTGAGAATTTTCCATTCGACCCTGTGGAAAATGCTATTAGGGTGGTTGGGGAAGCCGACGGTCGTTTAGATGACGGTGATTTTATTCTATTTTACGCCGAAGCACCATCTTATAACGAGGAAAGCGATACACATGTAAATCTGTATGCAGAAAAGACCTACTACTACATTAATATAAGTAGTGGACAAGGTAAACGCCTTCAACAACAACCAGAAATTAGTCTAGAGCCTACACTTATAATAGAAAATTTTGAAGATGAACAATTTTATGAGGTGGATGAATTTAATTTAGCAAAGCTTGGCCGCCGATGGTACGGCGATCGTTTTGATATCGAAAATCAAAGAACTTATGAGTTTGACTTTCCAAATTTAGATACCAGTAGACCTGCTGAATTTAGAATTTCATTAGGATCAGTTTCTGAAAATCCATCAAGTATGGCTATTTCCATCAACGGCAATCAGGCGGCCAATTTAAATTTTAATCCTGTAGACTTAGCCGGTTCAGTTTTGGCGACCTCCACCTCGTACACAGGAAGCAACTCGGTAAACGGTGATAATATTACAGTAACATTAGATTATAACAATGGAGGTAACCCTTCGGCTAACGCCTTTCTCGATTATATCAATATACGCGCGTACCGTGGACTTATTTACAATAACAATCAGTTAATTTTTAAAAATAGTTCAGTAGCTTCGGCTTCTGGTACGGTTCAATATAATATTGCCAATAGTAGTGCTATAAGCGATATTTGGGATATTACAGACCGTTATAATATTTCTTCAGTATTTAACGATGCCCAACAAGGTAATGCTAATGTAAGTTTTAAGGCTCAGGGTGGTGAGTTACGGTCTTATATTGCTTTTTCGACCGCTAATACTCTTATTCCTAAAACAGATGGTAGAACTGCTGTAGCAAATCAAAATTTAAAAGGGACAATTTTAAAAGACGCTAGTGGCCAGTTTCAGGATGTAGATTACCTTATCATTACACCGAGTTTACTGAGATCCGAAGCCGAACGCCTGGCCGAGATTAATCGTGAACAAAATAATTTAGTGGTTAAGGTGATAACTTTACAAACCATATACAATGAATTTAGTATGGGGAGCCAAGATATAGCGGCGATCCGGAATTTTATTAAATATGTTTATGATAATGCAAGTTCCCCAACAAATAGACTAAAATATGTATGTCTGTTTGGTGAAGGTTCTTACGATTATAAAAATCGAATTAGAAATAATACCAACCTGGTGCCTACGTGGTATTCGCTAAATAGCTCTAGTTTAACCAATTCTTTTGTTTCCGATGATTTTTATGCCATGCTAGATGCTAACGAAGGTCAATTAGGTAGTCAAGATCGCATGGACGTGGCAGTTGGTAGAATCCTTGCGGAAAGTCCGCAGCGGGCTAGAGAAATGGTCGATAAAATTCAATCATATTACAACGAGGCGTCTTTCGGTAGCTGGAGGAATAACGTATTATTGATATCAGACGATGTGGACGTTGCTTGGGAAAAAATTTTACAGGAAACCACCGACGGTATAGGAACTACTATCGAAGAAGAAAAACCTTTTATTAACGTTTTTAAAATTCATACCGATGCCTTTCAGCAAGAATCTTCAGCAGCTGGAGATCGTTATCCACAGGTAAATAAGGCAATGCGTGATGCTATAGAAGTGGGAGCGCTTGTAGTTAATTATTTTGGTCACGGCGGAGAAGATGGTCTTGCTAAAGAGCGTATTTTTGATAAGCTAGACGCGCAAAACATTAATAATATTTGCAAGTACAATTGCTTTGTAACAGTAACATGCGAGTACACCAAATTCGATGATCCTAATAGAGTTACCGCCGGAGAATTTACATTTTGGAATACCAATGGTGGGGCCATAGCCTTAATTACCACCACTAGGCAAATTTTTGTTACCGTTGGTGTAGTTTATAACGAAGTGTTGGATGATTATTTATTTGCATTTGGGTCAAACGAATACCCTTCAATGGCAGAGGCCTTGAGATTAACCAAGATAGATCCTAATATTGCAGGAATATCTCAAAAACGATTGGTGTTTTTTATTGGCGATCCTGCTATGAAATTGGCATTTCCTAAACCAGAGGTGAGATTAACGCATGTTAACGATGTGCCTTTGAGCCAGCCTGTAGATACTTTGAAGGCCTTGAGCTATGCCAAATTAAAAGGAGAAGTCACGGATGAAGGGGGTAATGTTTTAACCGATTATAATGGAACTTTACTTGCCACTATCTATGATAAGTCTATAGAAAGACAAACACTTGCTAATGACAATGTCACCGACGGACCTTCTGGTTTGATTAAGTTGGATTTTACCACCTTGGGTGAAATTATATTTAAAGGTCAGGCGAGTATAGAAAATGGTGTTTTTGAGTTCGATTTCGTAGTACCACGAGATATTGGTATTCCTGTAGGAAATGGAAAGGTGAGTTTCTATGCGCAGAAAGAAAATGCCGCTTCAGATGAAGCAGGTGCAAGCTTTGAGGTTAAAATAGGGGGGATTAATGAGAACGCTCCTGAAGATAATGTAGGGCCTGTGATTAATCTATTCATGAACGACGAGAATTTTGTTTCTGGTGGTATTACCAATAGGTCGCCTAACCTAATTGCAAAATTGCAAGATGACAATGGGATTAATACCGCAAGCGGTATAGGACATGATATTGTGGCCATTTTAGATAATGACGAAACAAATCCTATTGTTCTGAATAGTTATTACGAAGCTAACTTAGATGATTACACCAATGGAAATTTATCTTATGCGTTAAGAAATCTAGAGCCAGGGCCGCACACTTTATCGCTAAAAGCCTGGGATGTTTATAATAATTCATCAACTGCAGACATACAGTTTACGGTGTTTGATGAAAATGAAGAACTTAAAATTACTAATGTACTAAACTACCCAAATCCGTTTGTAGATTACACAGAATTTTGGTTCAATCACAATAGTTCGGAGCCTTTAGACGTTTCTATACAAATATTCACTGTTTCAGGAAAATTGGTAAAAACTTTAAATGGACAAACCAGCGCTGAAGAATGTTGCCAAAACGGGTCTTCTTCACTCTCTAGAAATATAATTTGGGATGGAAGAGATGATTTTGGTGATAAAATAGGAAAAGGTGTATATGTGTATAAACTAAAAGTAAAATCTAACCGTTTAAATAAGCAAGTTGAAAAAATTCAAAAACTTGTTATACTCTAATAATAAACTATATTTGCTCTCCACGTCATGTGTTAGCATTGTAGTAATGAACCCTAAATACTAATGAAAAACTATTTATTACTTTTTTTATTTATTACGTCAATTCGTGTTGTTTTAGCCCAAGAAGCTGTTCAAATTATTCCCAATCCAAATGATAGTCGTGTCATTACTACAGGTATGCCTTTTATGCTTGTAGCACCAGATGCTAGGGCCGCAGGAATGGGTGACATGGGAGTTGCCACCTCTGTTGATGGCTTTTCTCAACAATGGAATCCGGCAAAATATGTATTTTCAGAATCAAAAAGTGGTATTGGTGTAAGCTTCACTCCATATTTAACGCGCTTGGTCAATGATATTTCACTTAGTTACTTAACTTATTATAATAGAATCAACCGATTTAGCGCCGTATCAGGAAGTATAAAATATTTTTCACTTGGTGAAATTGTATTAACACAAGATGCTAATGATCCTGGTGTTGCTGTTAAACCTAATGAATATGCCGTAGACTTGGCTTATACCTTAAGGTTATCAGATCAATTTGCTATGGCCGTAGGTTTACGATATATGAGGTCTGCTTTAAGAATTGGAAATGTAGATCCTAATGCTAATCCTGGCAGTACTTTTGGAGCAGATATTACAGGTTATTATCAAAGTGAAGAGGAAGCTTATAATGACTTTAACGGCCGTTGGCGAGGTGGTTTCGCTATACAGAATTTAGGGCCTAAATTTAGTTACGATGATGGGGCTACAGAGAATTTTCAGCCAACCACATTACGATTAGGTGGAGGTTTCGATTTTATATTTGACCAGTACAATAAGTTATCGGTCACCGCAGAAGTGGCCAAGCTTTTGGTCCCTACACCACCCTTAAGAGGTAATCGTATTGTGTTTACAGATACTAACGGCGACGGAGTATTTAATCCAGATGATGGAGATTTCCAAACCGAAGAACAAGAAGCAGAGTCCATTACCGATAACAGTTACATAGTTGAAGGTCAAGATAACGATGTAGGTTTCTTAGCGGGTGTTTTTCAATCGTTCGGTGACGCGCCTGGTGGTTTTAGTGAAGAAATGAGAGAATTTACGTGGGCCTTAGGCGCTGAGTACAGTTATCAAGATTCATTTGCATTTAGAGCGGGTTATTTTAATGAAGCCGAGGACAAAGGTGCCCGAAAATTCTTTGCACTAGGAGCCGGGTTTAAATACACCACTATAAATATTGATTTGTCCTATTTGTTTTCGGCATCAAGAGTCCAGAGTCCGCTAGAAAACACACTTCGATTTTCCTTAACTTTTAATTTTGGAAGCAATACCTATACGGAATTCTAGAAACTCCATTAGTGTGATATCAAAATAAGCCAAACGTCATCACAATTTAAATATAACAGCTATGAAGGAAGTCAAAATAGAAACAAAACTTCAAGTATTTGATGATGTTTTAGAACTTCCTAAAACCATTCAGGATCTCATGGTACAGGCTGTTAAAGCTAGGGAAACGGCTTATGCACCATATTCCAACTTTTGTGTTGGTGCCGCCATTCTTTTAGACAATGGCGAAATGATAACGGGGAGTAACCAAGAAAACGCGTCTTACCCTTCAGGTCTTTGTGCCGAACGTACTGCTATTTACTATGCGCACGCTAAGTACCCCGAAGCAATAATCAAGTCGCTGGCCTTGACGGCATCAAGTCAAAATAAAACCACTTTAGATCCTGTTCCTCCTTGTGGGGCCTGTAGGCAAGCTATTGCTGAGTACGAAATGAAGCAAAAACAACCCATTGAAATTTACTTTATGGGAGCTCAAGGAAAGGTGGCTAAATCGCAGTCATTAGCCAATTTATTGCCGCTTATTTTTGATAAATCGGTCCTCTAACGTTTTCGTTTATTTAATTAGAATTTATTTCATTTTTTTTAGCATCAACAGTTTTATCATTACTATCTAAAGTAGTATTTTTGTCTATGGTTTAAATGATATGTCAATCTTCACGCTTTAGAGCGCCAAGTTGTGTCAACATAGATTTAATTTATTTTTTAAATGAAAAAAGTAACTAAAGAAGTATACCTTAAGTGGTACGAAGATATGCTGTTTTGGAGGAAGTTTGAAGACAAACTCGCAGCGGTATACATTCAGCAAAAAGTGAGAGGGTTCTTGCATCTTTACAACGGGCAAGAAGCGGTTTTAGCAGGTGCATTACATGCCATGGACCTGACTAAAGATAAAATGATTACCGCCTATCGTAATCACGTACAGCCTATTGGTATGGGTGAAGATCCTAAACGCGTAATGGCAGAATTATTTGGCAAAGCTACCGGAACATCAAAAGGTCTTGGTGGCTCTATGCATATTTTCTCTAAAGAACACCGGTTTTACGGAGGTCATGGTATTGTAGGGGGACAAATTCCTTTAGGTGCAGGTATAGCGTTTGGCGACAAATATCATAACCAAGATGCTGTAACCATCTGTTGTTTTGGTGACGGTGCAGCACGGCAAGGATCACTTCATGAAACATTTAACTTAGCCATGCTTTGGAATTTACCTGTGGTTTTTGTTTGCGAAAATAATGGTTATGCTATGGGTACCTCTGTAGAGCGTACCGCTAACCACACGGACATTTGGAAGTTAGGTCGTGGTTATGAGATGCCATGTGGACCTGTAGATGGTATGCATCCCATTAAAGTAGCAGAAGCGTTTGATGAAGCAATTAAAAGAGCGAGATCTGGAGGTGGCCCCACCTTTTTAGAAGTTAAAACTTATAGATATAGAGGGCATTCAATGTCAGATGCACAACATTACCGAACTAAGGATGAGGTAAATGAATATAAAAAAATTGACCCAATTACTCAAGTTAAAGATACCATCTTAGAGAAGAAATATGCAACAGAAGATGAGATTAAAGCTATAGACAAACGTGTTAAAGCACGCGTCTCTGAGTGTGAAAAGTTTGCTGAAGAATCACCATTCCCAGATAAGAATGTGATGTACGATGCCGTTTACGAACAAGAGGATTATCCATTTATTAAACACAAATTATAATTTATGGCAGAAGTAATTAACATGCCACGTTTAAGCGATACCATGGAAGAAGGTACCGTGGCTACATGGTTAAAACAGGTTGGAGATAAAATTGAAGAAGGAGATATTCTTGCCGAAATTGAAACAGATAAAGCCACTATGGAATTTGAGTCCTTTTATGAAGGAACGCTATTGCATATTGGCGTTAAAGAAGGTGAAACCACCAAAGTAGATGAGTTGTTAGCTGTTATTGGTGAAGAAGGTGAAGATATTTCAGATTTGCTAGAGGGTAAATCAAAAGAAGACGATACCACTGCTGAAGAGTCTTCAGAGCAGCAATCCTCAGACGATTCAGATGAGGATTCCTCAAAAGAAGCCGCTGAAATACCCGAAGATGTTACGGTGGTAACTATGCCGCGCTTAAGTGATACCATGGAAGAAGGCACCGTAGCTACATGGCTAAAGAACGTTGGTGATGAGGTTGAAGAAGGAGATATTTTGGCAGAAATTGAGACCGATAAGGCAACTATGGAATTCGAATCATTTGATTCTGGAACACTGCTTCATATTGGACTTCAAGAAGGAGAAACTGCTAAAGTAGATGCACTTTTAGCCATCCTTGGACCTGAGGGGACAGATGTCTCCAACATCGCCAAAAACTATAAAGCCGGAGGTGACGATGCATCATCAGAGGAACCCTCTAAGCCAGCGCCAAAAAAAGAAAAGGAAGAACCTAAATCCGACGATAGTTCTAAAAAAGAGCAAAATGCAGATGCTCAGTCAGAAACACAACCCGAAACGAACACTTCTTCGGAAACGTCTGGCCGATTATTTGCTTCCCCTTTAGCTAAACGAATGGCAAAAGAAAAAGGTATTAGCTTAAGCCAAGTAAAAGGTACAGGTGAAAATGGACGAATTGTAAAACGAGACATAGAAAACTATAAGCCTTCACAACAAGTAGCACATGCAGCTTCGGAAGTTAAATTTGTACCAAGCGGACAGGAGGATTACGATGAGGTTCCTAACTCTAATATGAGAAAGGCCATAGCAAAAAACTTAGCCAAATCTAAGTTTACTGCACCACATTACTATCTCAACGTCGAGTTTGATATGGAGAATGCCATAGCCTTTAGAAATCAATACAATTCTATTCCAGATATCAAAATTTCTTATAACGATATCATTGTTAAGGCTTGTGCATTGGCCTTGCGTCAGCACCCACAAGTTAATTCACAATGGTTTGATGATAAAATGCGATTAAATAATCATGTACATATTGGTGTTGCAGTAGCTGTACCTGATGGTCTCTTGGTTCCAGTGGTGAAGTTTGCTAATGAGCAAAGTTTAACACAAATAGGGGCGGCCGTAAAAGAATTTGCTACCAAGGCTAGAAATAAAAAACTAGGCTTAGATGAAATGGAAGGCAGTACATTCTCAGTGTCTAATTTAGGGATGTTTGGTATCGATAGTTTTACCTCAATAATCAATCAGCCAAATTCAGCCATTTTATCTGTAGGTAACATCGTAGAGAAACCCGTGGTTAAAGAAGGTAAAATTGTAGTGGGCCATACTATGAAATTATGTTTGGCTTGCGATCATAGAACGGTAGACGGTGCAACTGGAGCACAGTTTTTGCAAACCCTAAAAGGGTATATAGAAAACCCGGTTACCATGCTTGTTTAAGTTCAAAAAGTTTTAATTATAATGTCAATTTTAATAATCCTGTTTTGATGTTTTCAAATCAGGATTTTTATTTAAAAAAATAACTCATGAAAGTTTTTATAATCATCTGTTTGTCCATAGTAACACTTTCCAGCGCACAAACCAATTCCTCAGAAAATTATAACGTAAAACCTGAAGACATTAAAGAAAGTATGGATTATTTAGCTTCAGATGAACTAAGAGGAAGGGCCACAGGGACGGAAGGAATTGCAAAAGCAGCGGCATTTATTGAGGCATACCTCAAAGCAAACGAGATTTCACCTTATTTTGAAACTTATAAGGACCACTTTAATATAACCTTGAAGCAATCAGATGGCGATACACTAAGCATTAATGGATTTAATGTTGTAGGTTATATTGAAGGCACTGATCCTCAATTAAAAGACGAATTTGTGGTGTTAGGAGGTCACTATGATCATATAGGTGTGCGTAAAAATTCTATAGCTGGTGATAGCATTGCCAACGGCGCCAATGACGACGCTTCAGGAACAATTGCGGCCATGGAGTTCGGTAAGTTTTTTTCTAAGACTAAATCTAATAAGCGAAGTGTTTTAATTACTTTATTTGCCGCTGAGGAAATGGGACTTAAAGGTTCAGCGCATCTCGCAGAGCGGTTAAAGTCAAAAGGCATTAACCTGCATAGCATGATAAATTTTGAAATGATAGGTGTTCCTAGAGATTCTACTAAAACTATGGCTTACATAAGCGGTTTTAAAAAGTCTAATATGGCCCAAGTATTAAATGAAGGGAATAACGAAGAGATTATTGGTTTTTTTGAAAAAGCAGCACAATTTAATCTTTTTATGCGGTCTGATAATTATCCGTTTTTTAAAGCTTTCAATGTGCCAGCTCATGCGATATCTACCTTTGATTTCACTAATTTTGAGTATTACCATCATGTGGATGATGAAGCAGATCAGATGGACTACAACCATATGGCAGCATTCATTAACAAAATGCTACCAGCATTAGAACGCTTGGTAAATGCAGAACCTGGAAAAATTAAACTGACTAATGAGTAAACACATCGTAATTACAGGAACCAGTCGCGGCATTGGATTAGAATTAGTAAAATATTTTGCTCAACAAGGCCATAAAATACTTGCCCTATCAAGAAATGCTCAACCGGTTTTAGACCTGAAACTCGAAAACGTAACCGCATTACCTTTTGATTTGCATGAGGAAGGTCAATATTTAGAAATCTCGGATTTTGTTAGTAACCAATGGAATCGAGTAGATATTTTAATCAACAACGCTGGTGCTATATTAAATAAACCTTTTAAGAACACCAGTATATCGGATTTTGAATACGTTTATAAAACTAATGTTTACGGAGTTTCTGAAATGATAAGAACCTTGTTGCCTTTTATGAATACTTCATCTCACGTAGTCACAATAAGTTCTATGGGTGGTGTTCAGGGCAGTATGAAGTTTCCCGGTTTGGCAGCATACAGTTCTAGTAAAGGAGCAGTTATAACCCTTAGTGAGTTACTAGCAGAAGAATATAAGGAGGAGGGCCCAAGTTTTAATGTCTTAGCCTTAGGCGCTGTGCAGACCGAAATGCTTGAGGAAGCTTTTCCTGGATATAAAGCACCAATGACCCCTATGGGTATGGCCAAATATATTGCAGATTTTTCGCTAAATAGCCAGGCTTATTATAATGGAAAAGTATTGCAGGTCTCTAATTCTACTCCCTAATGAATTCTTATAAATGTATCATTTTTGATTGCGATGGGGTGCTTGTTGATAGCGAACCCATAGGTAATCAGGTATTGGCAGATTTGGCAAATAAATACGGCGCAGATATAGACGTGTCTTACGCGCTAAAGTATTTTAAGGGGAAAGCTTTCAATACATCCAAAACAGAAATAGAAACGTTAATTGGCAAAGCATTGCCTCCAGATTTTGAGAAACAATATCGAGAATTATCTTATGCCGCGTTTAAACGTCATATTAAGCCAATTCCTTATGTAAAATCAGTTTTAAGTAGCTTAGAAATTCCGTTCTGTGTCGCTTCTAGCGGTCCAGAGGAAAAGATAAAACTTAATTTGAAGCACACGGGACTTTTGCCTTTTTTTAATTCTCGTATATATAGTTGTTATACTATTAACAAGTGGAAACCAGATCCGGCTGTATTTTTATGGGCAGCAAAATCTATGGGTTTTAAACCGAAAGATTGTGTGGTTATAGAGGACAGTGAAACAGGTATAGCAGCAGCCAAGTCTGGTGGATTTAATGTTCTTGTTTACGACCCTGAAGCGTCTTATAACTATACTAATTCCTTTAAAAACATGAAAGAGCTAAAAACCATCCTTGTGAAATAGGTGGCTTTGTAAATTCTAATTAATTTTGAACTATGCCAGCGCCGACCTATAAAAATTACATACCAAGAAACGCTATAACTTTAGTAGAAGAACTTTTAGACGATAAATCAATTCGTATAGTGTTAAAAACCGAGCGTAAAACTAAACACGGTGATTATAAGCGTCTGTCAAAACATCAACATCAGATAAGTATAAATACCAACCTAAATCCTTACAGATTTCTTATCACCTTTATTCATGAAGTTGCACATTTTGAAGCATTTCAAAAGTATGGTTATGGCATAAAACCTCATGGGAAAGAATGGAAATCCGTTTTTCAGCATATGATGTTACCTTTTTTAAGACCAGATATATTTCCAAAAGCATTGTTGCCAATTTTAGCTCAGCATTTTAAAAATCCTAAGGCTTCGAGCGATTCTGATATGAAGCTCGCCATAACATTAAAACAGTACGATAATGCTAATGAAAAGGTCTACGTTTTTGAAATACCAGAAGGAGATCGCTTTAAACTATACAATGGTAAGGTGTTTGTAAAAGGCAAGAAACGTAGAAAGCGCATAGAATGTCAAGAATTGGGGACCCAGCGTCTCTATTTATTTAATCCCATAGCAGAAGTAGAACATTTAACAGCATAAGTAAAGAAGATGACTGAATTAAATAAAAATTATTACGCCATTCTTATGGCTGGTGGAGTAGGTTCAAGATTTTGGCCTGTAAGCAAAACAGATTTTCCGAAGCAATTTCATGATATGCTTGGAACAGGGGACACCTTAATTCAAAAAACCTTTAATAGATTGAAAAAGGTGATACCCTCAGAAAACATTTTTATACTAACAAACGAGCGTTATAATGATTTGGTGTTTGAACAACTTCCGCAGGTCACCTCTCGACAAGTTGTTTTAGAGCCAGCTATGAGAAATACAGCTCCTTGCATATTGTATGCAGCGATGAAGATTAAAAAAGAAAATAAAAACGCTGCTATGATCGTAGCACCTAGCGATCACTGGATTGAAGACGAAGCTGCTTTCGCCGAAAATGTAAAAACCGGTTTAGAATATTGTTCGCAACATCCAGCACTCATGACCTTAGGAATTATACCTACGTTTCCTAATACAGGATACGGCTATATCGAGTACAATGCCGAAGATAAAGCGGACATCAAGAAAGTGAATCAATTTAGAGAAAAACCAGACTACGCTACTGCAAAATCATTTTTGAGTCAGGGTAATTTCCTTTGGAATGCAGGTATATTTATGTGGAGTGCTACGGCTGTATTAGAGGCCTTTAAAGCACAACAGCCAGAATTGTACCAATTATTCGAGAAAGGTTGGGGGACCTATAATACGGAAGAGGAAGACCGCTTCATTGAAAACAACTACGCCAAGAGCGAAAATATTTCTATTGATTACGCTATCATGGAAAATAATAGTCAAGTTTTTGTGATACCTGCAAAATTTGATTGGAACGATTTAGGGACATGGGGATCTCTATATGATAAGCTAGATAAAGATACGTCTCATAATGCCATAGTTAATGCTAAGACCTTACTGGAAGATGCCGCAGGTAACATGATCAGAACTCGCAAGGATAAAATTGTAGTAGTCGATGGTTTAAAGGATTATATTGTGGTTGATGAAAAGGAAGTTTTGCTTATCTTTCCTAAGTCTAAAGAACAAGACATAAAAAAAGTATTACAAAAGGTTAAGTCTAAGTTTGGCGACCGTTATGCTTAATATCTATGCCAGAAGAGAATAAGTTTAATTTTAACGAAGACCAAGAGTCACAAAAACAGCAAGACAAGGATAAAGCTGTTGAAGCCTCCAAAGAAGCTATAAGAGAGGATGCCAAGGGCTTATTTGCGAGTATCAAATCGTTTTTAAAAGAGCTTCTAGATTTTAGAGATGATACAGATAGAGATACTACCATCACAGCTATAAAAGGCGACATCTCTTTTAAAGGTGCTACAGCTTGGGTTTTAATATGCTCTATTTTTGTCGCCTCTATAGGATTAAATGCAGATTCTACTGCGGTGGTAATTGGTGCCATGCTAATCTCACCACTTATGGGCCCAATTTTAGGAGTTGGTCTCTCTGTGGCAATTAATGATATAGATACCTTAAGAAAATCTCTAATTAATTTTGGGGTGATGATTGTATTGAGTGTTCTTACAGCATTCTTGTTTTTCTGGATATTTCCATTAAGTGAGGATACCCCCGAATTATTAGCACGAACAAAACCGGATATCAGAGATGTGCTTATCGCATTTTTTGGTGGTTTAGCGCTTATCATTGCTAGGACAAAAAAAGGAACAATAGCGTCCGTTATATTTGGAGTAGCTATTGCTACTGCTCTTATGCCACCTTTATGTACCGTAGGTTATGGTCTTGCCGTGGCTGTACAAGATAATTTTTCTAAAGGTCTTGGCTTTGCTTCAGGTGCATTTTACTTATTTATTATAAATAGTATTTTCATAGCACTGGCTACATTTATTACCGTTAAGATTTTGGGTTTTCCTATGCGGAAATATGCCAATTCTAAGAGGAGACGTTTTATTTCGCGTGTAGCAACCGTTTTAGCGATTGCAGCGATGTTTCCCGCTGTCTGGACCTTCGTAGATGTGTTACGAGAGAGCAACTTTAATAGAGAAGCAAAGTATTTTATAGATAAAGAAATCGACGAATTAAATTTAAAAAATGCGGCTTTAGTTAAGAGAAACGCCGTTTATAAATATCTAGATACCGATAATAAATACATAGAATTTAATACGTACGGTCTTGGTGAGATTCCAGAAGAAATTATTAATATTCTAAAAAATCGCTTAAGTAACTACCCGGCTTTGGTAGATGCTGAATTATTTTTAAACCAAGATAGCACCACAGGTCTTAATGAGCTTAAGTATGTAGAGCAATTAAGAATAAGAGATTCTATTGATTTAGTTGAGAAAACTAATAAAATATTTTTATTAGAACAGCAAGCACAAGAATTATCCTTATTAAAGCGAAACAGTATTCCGTTTCAACAAATTACCGAAGAGGCAAAAATCAACTATCAAGATATAAAGTCGTTTAGCTATTATTCAAAAATCACTACCGATTATTCTAAGACGGATACCATACCTGTTTTCGATATTGTTTGGGATCAATCTAAAATTAATGAAGAAGGTGTGGCTCAAGAAACTCAGAAAATAGAGAAGTGGTTAAAGTATAAATTAAAATTAGATACTCTAGTTGTAAAATCTAGGTCTTAATTAATCGTGCTCTTCAAGATACATGCGTCTTACTTTTTTGAAGAGATTAGACGAGTAAACAAAGTTTGTAACGGCTTCGTTGTCTGTTTGAAAAATAGTTTTGTTAGAGCCTTCCCAGGCTTTTACTCCATCTTTAAGAAAAACAATTTTTTCGCCAATTTCCATAACAGAATTCATATCATGCGAATTAATAACCGTTGTAATATTAAATTCCTCTGTTATTTCATGAATTAAATTATCTATCACAATGGCAGTTTTAGGATCTAATCCAGAATTGGGTTCGTCACAAAATAAATATTTCGGATTGTTTACAATCGCTCTGGCAATAGCTACACGCTTTTGCATACCACCAGAAGCTTCACTTGGCATTTTGTGATGCGCATCTTTAAGCTTAACCCTCTTAAGTACTGTATTTACACGATCTTCCATTTCGCTGTGGCTTTGTTTAGTGAACATGCGCAGAGGGAACATCACATTTTCTTCAATAGTCATAGAGTCAAATAAGGCACTGCCTTGAAACACCATTCCTATTTTAGCACGCATTTCTCTTCTTTGGTCTGTACTTAATTGACTAAAAATTTTGCCATCGTAAGCAATAGTGCCTTCTTCGTAATTGTATAACCCCAAAAGACATTTTAGAAAAACAGTTTTCCCAGAGCCACTTTGGCCAATTACTAGACTTGTTTTGCCTTTTTCAAAAGCTGTTGTAATCCCTTTAAGTACGTGGGTTTCTCCAAACGATTTATGCAAGTCATTCACTTTAATCATTAGCCTAACATTAAACTGGTTAATAAATAATTAGATAGAATAATAATAACACTTGTCCAAACAAAAGACGTAGTACTTGCTTTTCCAACCTCTAAAGCTCCACCTTCCATATAATAGCCATAGAACGAAGGGATAGTCGCTAAAATAAATGCAAAAACCATAGTTTTAATAAAGGCATAGGCCATATGAAATGGGATAAAATCGATTTGGATACCTTCAATATAATCGGCATAAGTACCATAACCACCATAAACGCAAGCGGCTAGCCCCCCTAAAATACCTAAAAACATGGCTATGGAAATTATAAATGGATATAAGGTTAGCGCTACGAATTTAGGAAATACCAAATAGTTAATGGTGTTAATTCCCATAACTTCTAAGGCATCAATTTGCTCGGTAACGCGCATAGTTCCGATACTCGAGGTTATAAATGAACCTACCTTACCCGCCATAATAATAGAGATAAAGGTTGGTGCAAATTCTAATATGATAGATTGTCTGGTTGCAAATCCTACCAAATACTTTGGTATAAAAGGGTTGGTCATGTTTAGAGACGTTTGTATGGCGACAACGCCTCCTACAAAAAACGAAATAAAAGCCACAATTCCCATAGAACCAATGACTAAATCATCAATGTCTTTTAAAATTAAAGATTTCATAACAGACCACTTGGTAGCCTTGCGAAAGGTATCCTTAATCATCAAGAAATAAAGGCCAATATTCTGAAGGTAATTCATGTAAGATTATCTTAACGCTAAGGTAAAAAAATTCCTTAGTTTATTAATGATTAATTAAATTAAGATAGTTATAAATATGTATTTTTGAATTCAATTTGTAAGACAACAGATCTAATGAAGACATGGTTTTATTATGGGGTGTTACTCTTGATTTTACTGGGTTGTAAAACTCAGATGACATCTGAAAAAGTGAGTACAGCGACAGAAAATTTTTCGCCTCTAAAAGAAGAAAATCAACCAAGATTGGTTGTGGGAATTGTTGTGGATCAGATGCGTTATGACTACCTCACGCGATTTAAAGATAAATATTCAGAAGGAGGGTTTAAACGTTTAATGAGCGGTGGCTTTAATTGTAAAAACAACCATTTTAATTACATACCTACTTACACAGGGCCAGGTCACGCTTCTGTCTTTACAGGAACCACTCCAAAATACCACGGAATTATCTCTAATAGTTGGTATGATAAAACCAGTAACAAAACGGTTTATTGTGTCGAAGATACCACAGTAGCGCCAATTGGTACTTCACACAAGTACAGTAGAGTTTCACCTTCTAGAATGGTGGCAACCACCATCACAGATGAGCTTAAAGTGGCCACTCAAAAACGCGGAAAGGTTATTGGGATTGCTTTAAAAGATAGAGGGGCTGTTTTGCCTGCTGGCCATGCCGCAGATGCAGCCTATTGGTTTCATGGTGAGGACCAAGGGCACTGGGTAAGTAGTTCGTATTACATGAATCAATTACCATCATGGGTAAAAGCGTTTAATGCCGACAATCGTGCTGAAGCCTATTTTAAAACTTGGGACACCTATTATGATATAGAAACTTACACGGAAAGCGGTAGCGATCTTAATAATTACGAAAATGGATTTAAAGGCAAGCGCACAGCTACTTTCCCTTACGATTTAGTAGATTTAAAAGAAGCGAATAATAATTTTGATATCTTAAAAACCACTCCTTTCGGTAATAGTTTAACAACAGATTTTGCTATCGAAGCGGTAAAAGGTGAGGCACTTGGAAAAGATGAGGTCACCGATTTTTTAACTTTGAGCTATTCGTCAACAGATTACATAGGTCATAATTTTGGTGTTAATTCTAAGGAGATTGAAGATACTTACATAAGACTAGATAAAGACTTAGAACGATTTTTGCAATACTTAGATAATGAAGTTGGTAGTGGTAATTATACGGTGTTTTTAACGGCCGATCACGGTGCTGTTCATGTTCCTCAGTATTTACAAGATCACCATCATATTACGGCGGG